>Ga0102958_1000166_pt1 | contig 14946 bp, 10 predicted proteins | sample SalPonF2_B_D1_MG_FD_84513 | JGI IMG/M metagenome (GOLD analysis project Ga0102958, IMG submission 84513) | Salt pond soil microbial communities from South San Francisco under conditions of wetland restoration - Salt Pond MetaG SF2_B_D1_MG ...
ATGTCACCTGTGTAAGGTGATGTCGTAGTACGGTTTACATCAACTACATTGTCAAAATTAATTGAACCATCAGGGTTTCTTGAGGCTGCACCACGACCATCTTCATTAAGGTGTTCTGTTAAATCTTTTCTGAATGGATATAAGTCGATATCACCATTACGGAAGTTATTTCCTCTAGGGCCTGTTCCTCCACCACGGCCCGCAGAACCATAGAATGATGTTGATAATTTTAGTTTTTCTGAAAATTCAATATCCCAGTTAAAAGTTGCTAATGGCTTGTTATAGAAGTTTCTTCTCATGTTAAACTCATCACCATTTAAAAAACCAGCATCCGTGTTCCATCTTGTGTCTACACCACTGTCACCAAAGTTTTGGTAATCGCGAATGGATACCCAAGTACTGCGTTGATGATGCCATTGTCCAGCTCCTAAAAAAGAGAAGTTAAATTCGTGTTTAGAGCCTTCTGGAGCATATCCAACAGCTGCAAAATACGTCCAACCTGATCCTTTCGTACCATCTACATAACCGTCTCCAGACCATTTAGATAATAAAAAGCTACTAGACCAACCTTTTTTGTTTTGACCTGTACTGTAAGATGCCGTTGTTTTTGTGTAAGCATCATTACCAATAACCTGTGCAACAGAACCACCTTCAGTGCGTTCTGAAGCTTTAGTAAATATAGAAACTGTACCACCAACAGACGGTACGGCTAATCTTGATGCACCAAGACCTCTTTGTATTTGAATTCCAGAAGATACATCTGTTAAACCTTGCCAGTTTGACCAATATACCCATCCGTTTTCCATATCATTTACAGGCTGACCGTTGATTAAGAAAGCTGTATTACTTTGATCAAAACCTCTTAGACTTATTCTTGAGTCACCATATCCTCCACCTTGTTTTGTTGCATATACACCAGGTGTGGTGTTCATAATCTCTGGAAACTCCATGTTTCCAACTTTTAAAGCAATTTCTGATGCTTTGATGGTAGAAACGGCAACTGGTGTTTTTCTGTCAACCGCCACGTCAGCAATTCCAACAATAACAATCTCACCTAACGAATTGTCTGCACTTAATAAAATATTGCCTAAATCTGCACTGCCATTAAATGATAAGGTTACAGATCCAAACCCAACATAAGACACCACAATTTGTCCAGATGTTGCTTCAGTTGTTAAAGAAAAATTACCGTCGAAATCTGAAGAGACTCCATTAGTTGTTCCTTTTTCAATAATGTTTGCCCCTGGTAAAGGAGCATTTAAATCAGCATCCATTACAGTTCCTGTAATCGTGCTTTGTCCCATTGCAACCGTAGTGAACATGATCGCTACAGCTAACATTAAAAATTGAGTAGTTTTTTTCATAATTTTAATTAAAGTTTATTTACTTGAATTAGTGACGCAAAAATAGTGATAAATATGTTTTGTTTATTAACTTTTTGTTAACAAATTACTTAAAATTTGTTAACTGATACTGCTCTCAAAAGACCTGAAAACATTAATAAACACAGTAAATTGCAGATAAAATAAAAACTATGTTAATTTTTTGTAAAATTCCAAAAGATTTGCCGTTGAAGAATCGTGATTGCTAATATCACTAGAGCCAAATTCTTTTAATATTTTATTTGCTAATTGCTTGCCTAGCTCAACACCAAACTGGTCGTAACTAAATATATTCCAAATAATACCCTGAACAAATATTTTATGCTCATACATCGCTATTAGTTTCCCTAAACTTTCAGGCGTTAATTTGTTAATAAAAAGTGTGTTGGTTGGTTTATTTCCTTGAAAAACCTTGAATGGAATTAGTTTGTCGGGAGTTCCTTCATTAATAACTTCATCTTTGGTCTTTCCGTTTAGTAAAGCTTCTGTTTGAGCCAAAAAATTGGAGGTTAACTTATCTTGATGATCTTGATTACCGTGCAACGATTTCACAAAACCAATAAAATCTGCTGGTATCAGCTTGGTACCTTGATGCATTAATTGAAAAAATGCGTGTTGCGAGTTTGTTCCTGGCTCACCCCAAATTATTGTACCTGTTTGATAATCTACAGGATTTCCATTTCTATCGACACTCTTTCCATTACTCTCCATGATACCTTGTTGCAAATAGGTTGCAAACTGATTCATGTATTGCGAATATGATATAATAGCTTCGCTTTCTGCATTAAAAAAGTTGTTATACCAAACGCTTATCAGTGCTAATATAACAGGAATGTTTTTGTCAAAAGAGGTATTTTTAAAATGAGTGTCCATTTTATGAGCACCACTTAATAGACTATTAAAGTTATCATATCCAACAGATAAACTAATTGATAATCCTACCGCACTCCATAAAGAAAAACGACCACCAACCCAATCCCACATGGGGAAAATATTATTGGTGTCAATTCCGAAAGCTTTAACCTTTTCAATGTTTGTTGATACTGCTACAAAATGTTTAGCAATAGCCTCTTCATTCGCCGACTGTAAGAACCAATCTTTAAGCGTATTGGCATTTGAAAGTGTTTCTTGTGTTGTAAAAGTTTTTGAAACGACTACAAACAGCGTGGTTTCAGGATCTAAATTCTTAATAACCTCATTTACATGATCGCCATCTACATTACTTACAAAATGCGTTGTTAAATGATTTTTATAAAATTGCAAGGCTTCAACAACCATAGCCGGACCAAGATCTGAACCACCAATACCAATATTTACAATGTTGGTAAATGCTTTTCCAGTAAATCCTTTCAACTCACCATTTACTACTTGATTAGTAAACGCTTTGATTTTATGCTTTACCTGATACACTTCAGGCATTACGTTTACACCATTCACTTTAAATACAGCATTTTCTGGCGCTCTTAAAGCCGGATGTAATACAGCTCTTCCCTCGGTTTGATTAATAATTTCTCCAGAAAACTGACAGTCTATAGCGTCTTTTAATTTAACCTCTTCGGCCAACTTAATGAGACCAATTAATGTTTCTTCAGTGATTCTGTTTTTGGAATAATCTAAATAGAAGTCTTCCCATTTAATTGTGAATTTATCAGCTCGGTTTCTATCCTGAGCAAACAAGTCCTTCATATGAACTCCTTTTAATCCTTCAAAGTGATTTTGAAGTTGTTTCCAAGAGGCTGTTTTAGTTGGGTTTACAGATGGGAAAGTCATTACTTTATTTGTGAAATTAAATTTTCTTCAATTTGATCTTCTAATGGTTCCTCTTGAAAAGGAATACTATCAAGTTGTTGCTTTACTGGCTTAATAAACTCTAAGTATTTAATTTTAAGCGTTTCGGAAATGGGTTCTGCTTCTGGCAACTTTTGCTTAAACGGATCGACTTGCCTCCCGTTTTTCCAAAAACGATAACATACATGTGGTCCACCAGTATTTCCAGTCATGCCAACCCATCCAATAACATCGCCTTGTTTTACAAACTGCCCAACCTTTACATTACGTCTTTTCATATGTAAATATTGGGTTTCATAGGTAGCATTATGTCTGATCTTTACATAATTCCCATTCCCACTTGTATAGCTTGATTTGGTAACCGTTCCATTTGCCGTTGCCATGATCGGCGTCCCTATAGCAGCTGCAAAATCGGTTCCTCTATGCGGACGCACTTTAAATCCATAAACCGCAATACGGCGTCTTAAATTATATCTTGAAGACACACGGCTATATTGCACTGGCGCTTTTAAAAAGGCGCGTCTCAGATTTTTCGCGTCTTCACTAAAATAATCCACAATTCCTTTAACTGAATCTGTTTTAAACTGAAACGCATACATAGGTTCTTTATTATGTTCAAAATAGGCTGCACGAACATTATGAACTCCTGCATATATGGTATCATCAATATATTTGTCTGTGTACATTACTTTAAATCGATCTCCTGGTTGAAGGCGCCTAAAATCAATAGTCCAAGCATAAATATCATCAGCCATCATATAAGCCAATCGTAAACTTAATCCTTGTTCATCTAAAGTTTCTGAAATATTGTTTTTTATAACACCTGTTGCCGTTTTCTCGACATACTTTATTGGTTTTCTACTGGTATAGGCATGTATTGAGTCTTGAAAATTAACCACTACATATTGCTCAATATTTGGCTGATATATAAAACACTTTGCTATTTCTAATGAATCTTTAGTACACAATAGTGTATATGGTTTCCCTACTTGAAGACTTCTTCGTATATCAAAGGTGTCTTTAGCTTTTTCAGCAATATTAAATATTTTAGGATAGCCTACCTTATTGCGTTCTAATATTAAACCAAAGGTATCACCTTTCCTGATGGTATCGCGCTTAACTATATAATCATTTAAGTTAAAACCAAATTCATAAACATCTGGTTCAACCATGGCAACCTCTTCCAATACCTCGTCTTCCAAATTAACTTTGATGTCCTCTTTACAAGCAATAATGCTTATTGCCAAAATAAAAACTATTAAATTTCTCTTCCCCAATTTTTTAATTCTTTTTCGCTCCATAAATCTGGAAAAAATATTCTCTTTTGATACTTTGGATGCATGTATTTTACCCATTCACTTCCTCCTGTTGCTTCGGTGGTTTCTCCACCTATATTTAAATAATGATTTGCCGTATTATAATGTGCCATAACCCATTTGATATTAACCGTATAATCATAATGGCGCATCGCTTTTACTAACTCTTTGTTTTCTTTTTCTTTTTGTGGTAATGATTTAAATTTTGACCACAAATTGTGTGTATTATAAAATTGTGTAAATCTAATAAATTCCTCTTTGTATTTTTCTTCAAAAACCGATAAAGTATAGGTTTTTTTTCCGGTTTTATAATCCTTTCCTGCTGCCTGCCAATACAAATGCTCAAATGCGTTTTCGTATGATGAATTTCTATCAATCGATTCTCTAAATCTATTATCTATTAAATTGATAAGCTCTGTTGATGCAAATTCAATTTTTCTGTATTGCGCGCTTTGAAATCCGCTTGCTGGTGTTAATGTCGTTCTGAATTTATTGTACTGATCAACATCCATACCATCTTTCATAATACTAAAAGAAGAAGTAAGCATATCAAAATAACGACTGATGCGCATTAATTTTGATGAAAACAACGAAGTCTTAATGTTTTCCGTTTTTGCAACTTGCTCAATCTCATGGAGAATCATTTTGAACAATAATTCATTGATTTGATGATACATAATAAACACCATCTCATCTTTTAAAACTGTTCTAGGTAATTGAAGGTTTAATAAGGTATCCGTATGTATATAATCCCAATAATTAATAGGTTTACTATACAATAATCCTTCTAAATGAACATCTAAGTCTTGTCCTAATTCTTGGAATTTCTCTTTAAGTTGATCCGTTGTTTTTATTTCCAAACTATTTTAATTATCAACAATAATTTTAAATGGATGTTTTAAACCTTTAAATGCCTCAAGATCTGCTCTTAACGACCCAACCGCTAAATCGGCTTTGATGCGCAAAGGTAATTTATTTTTATCTTTTGAAACCCAAAGTGTTAAACTTTCTTCTTCCTTAAAAACGCGACCTGCCATAACATATGGCCTGAATTTTAAACAGGCTATTTTACCAAATTCTGTTCCAATAATATCCTCGCCAAGATATTGAAGTTTAAACCCGTAATTTTCTTCATCAAAAAACATATCAACTCTTACCTCATCTCCAACTTTCAAATTAGTTACATCCAACCTATCACGCAAATAATAGTAGGTTGATACCATATCTTGAATATTTGGTGGCGTATCAAAAACCTTATTTGTTTTTTTCTTTTTGTCATGAACAAAGGCCTTATTTTTTTCTTGGTCAAATTCAATCTCAAGGTTTTTAGTATGACCGCCTTCATCAATGTTTCTAACAAATTTATAGGGTATTAATAAATCTTTATCAAAATAACTTTCGTACTTATCCTTTACTTTAAAAAACCATTTTATCATACCAGTCGTCCATCCTTTACCAACTACATGATATACTTCCTTATCATTAAGCGTTGTTTCTTTCAGTGAAAGGGTTGCATTCCCTGCTTTTAAGAAACCACTATAACTCATTTTAAACTTCATCCATTCGCCATCTCCAAAAGAAGACGCTGATTGCGCAAACAACCAGTGAACGGAAAGTATAGTTATGAGTATAAAAAGTCTTTTTCGCATTTTTTTTATAATTGAAACGCAGTTTTATGTTCTGCGTTTTATCAATATAGAAACAGAAAATACAATTACTGTTCCAAATGTATTAAAACAATAAAACTCCATCAACATAATTAATGGAGTTTAATGTTAAATATAAGTTATTTATCAAAGTGTTCCTCTATTTGCTTGTTCTCTTTCAATAGATTCAAACAAAGCCTTAAAATTACCTGCTCCAAAACCTCTTGCTCCCATACGTTGTATGATTTCGAAAAACAAGGTTGGTCTATCTTCTACTGGCTTTGTGAAAATTTGTAACAAATAGCCTTCTTCATCAGCGTCCACCATAATAGATAATTTTTGAAGCTCTTTCAAATCTTCTTTCATCATATCTTTATGTTCTCCTAATCGACGCGGAATATCGTCATAATAAGCCTGTGGTGGTGGCGGTAAAAACTCCACACCTCTTGCTTTTAATTGGGATACCGTACCAATAATATCATCAGTTGCAACAGCTATATGCTGTACACCTGCACCTTCATAAAAATCAAGATATTCCTCTATTTGAGATCGTTTCTTTCCTTTGGCTGGTTCGTTAATTGGAAATTTAATACGCCCGTTACCATTACTCATTACTTTACTCATAAGTGCGGAATATTCGGTATGTATCTGTTTATCGTCAAAAGACAAGAAATTTTCAAAACCCATAACCTCTTCATACCATTTTACCCACGTGTTCATTTGTCCCCAACCTACATTTCCAACCATATGATCGATATACTTAAGACCAACGGCTGTTGGGTTGTAATCCGACTCCCATTTTCTGAACCCTGGTAAAAAGGTGCCATTATAATTTTTGCGTTCTACAAACATATGAACGGTTTCTCCATAAGTATAAATACCCGCTCTTACCACTTCACCATGCTCATCTCTCTCAACAATAGGTTCCATATAAGATTTTGCACCGCGCTTGGTGGTTTCTTCGTAGGCTTTTTTGGCATCTTCTACCCAAAGCGCCACTACTTTTACTCCATCGCCATGTTTTACAATATGCTCATTAATTGGAGATTGACTATTTAAAGGTGTCGTTAAGACTAGTGTGATTTTATCTTGTTTTAACACATAACTAACAGCATCTTTTGACCCCGTTTCTAAACCACGATAGGCATGCGATTGAAATCCAAAAGCTGTTTTGTAAAAATGGGCGGATTGCTTGGCATTACCCACATAAAACTCCACATAATCGGTACCTAAAAGAGGTAAAAAATCTTGAGCGCCTTCAAAAATTTTTTCTAAACCGTAATTTACTGATTTTACTTGTTTACTCATTTTTAATACTTTTTAGCCCTGATTGAGGCATTTGTTGAAGCTCATTTTTGATTTTAACAAAAATAGCGACTGCCAAAAGCAGGAAATAGCTTCTTATTAAATTATTCTAACCAAGATTTATAATAATCTTCGTCGGCTATTTTCATAGCTTCTTCTGTAACCATTAATGGTTTAAAGGTATCGACCATTACGGCTAACTCTTTCGTTTCGGTTTTTCCAATACTTCTTTCTGTAGCTCCTGGATGCGGACCGTGAGGAATCCCCGCAGGGTGCAATGATATATGACCTGCATCAATATCGTTTCTACTCATAAAATCGCCATCAACGTAATACAATACCTCATCGCTATCTATATTGCTGTGGTTATATGGCGCCGGAATAGATTGCGGATGGTAATCGTACAACCTAGGCACAAAACTACATACCACAAAAGCATCAGTTTCAAAAGTTTGATGCACTGGTGGTGGTTGATGAATACGTCCCGTTATGGGCTCGAAATCGTGAATTGAAAACGCATAGGGATAATTAAAACCATCGTAACCAACTACATCAAAAGGATGCGACGCATAAACCATATCGAAAACATCGTTTTGTTTTTTTACTTTTATTAAAAAATCACCTGTTTCGTTATAAGTTTCTAGCTCTTGAGGTTGCCTTATGTCTCGCTCACAAAATGGTGCGTGTTCCAACAATTGACCAAACCAGTTTCTGTATCGTTTTGGCGTATAGATAGGACGACGCGATTCTACTATAAATAACCTATTGTCTTCTGTATCAAAATCTATTTTATAAATAATCCCTCTCGGAATCAATAAGTAATCGCCATATTTAAACTCGAGATTACCTAACATGGTTCGAAGTTTTCCAGTGCCTTTATGAACAAATATTAATTCGTCGGCATCGGTATTCTTATAAAAATAGTTAGTTGTTGAATGTTTTGGTGCAGCCAATTCAATGGTACAATCACTATTCGTTAAAACCGCCTTCCTGCTTTCTAAATAATCATTTTCTGGTTTTACCTGAAAACCAACAAAACGGTAAGATTGTATGTGGTTGGCTTTAGCAATTTTTGGCGCCACATTGCGCTGTCCTTTAATTTCCTTTACCTGCGTTGGTCGTTGCTCGTGATAGCTATTGGTTGACATGCCATCGAAACCTATAGTACCGAATAACTGCTCGTAATAGAGACTCCCATCAGGCTTTCTAAATTGCGTGTGTCGTTTGGGTGGAATTTTCCCTAGTTTATGATAAAATGGCATTTTATAAATTTTAAGTTTTAATACTGCTGTTCAAGCTTTCATTTACTTAAACACTAAAAGATACGTAAAATTATAATAAAGGTATTCTTACTCAGGATTTCTCTTGATAAGATAATGCAAAAACAGTAGTAAATTGCTCCAAAAATGTTTCATACCCTAACAAATATCGTAAAAATTTATGAATCTAATATATCACTAATCCCTTTTAACCAATCGTTAAGATTTGTATTATTAGTATCAAAAGCAAGACTTCCATTTCCATAAGGTCTGTACACATTTAATTTAGTAACTTTAAAAAATCCAACTACAGGAATTTGGGCGGCACTTGCCAAATGCATCACACCATTATCGGCAGCAATAAAAATAGCTGTATTGGCCATTAAAGCACACATTTCGCGAATATCTTTACTATATAAATTAGGCGCTGCAAAATTAATTTTAGATATATTCTCAATTGGTAATAATTCAATTACATTATAATCTGGATACTTTTTAAGTAAGCGATTGTATAATGCTGTCCACCAAATTTCATCATAAACTTTATCGCCAGTTGCATTGGTATAGATACAAATACTCGGCTTATCATTTTTAACAATCTCTTTTAGAACAGATTTCCCATTCTGTAATTCCTCATTACTCAATTTAATATTCAGAGTTGGAATTGGTTTATTACTATTTGAAAATCCAATTTTAGTTAAATAATGTCTCAAATTATAAATAGGATATTTTGATATATGTTCGTAATCATCATATTCATTCTGTATTGTTTCATCTATCTCGCCAAACATCTTAAATTTTGCATTGGCTAGTTGGGTTGATAATCTACCTGATGATGAGTTTTTGTCGCCATTAATAACTAAATCATATTTCCCTTTTTTTAAATCAATCCATACTTTTAAATAAGCCGATAATTCATTGAATGGTTTTTTTGGTAATTGGATAATCTTATTTACCTGTGTATAATTTTGAAAAACTGGATAAGCCACACCACCTTTAACAAATAAATCAATTTTACAATCAGGGAATGTGTCAATAACTTCTTGAACAAGTGGCGTAAGGAGTAACTGATTTCCAAGTCTATGATTTGGTCTTGAAATTAAAATATGTTTAATTTCTGGTTTTTCGCCTTCCTTGAAATTATAATTTAACTGAGAATTACCAATATTCTTAGTTAATTGATACATAACACGCCTTCTTAACCTATTTATTCCCTTCGGTATTTTCATTAATTAGATTTATAATTTTAATAACACAAAAGTAATTTATTCACCATTTTTAGCCTAATACAATTCGCCTTGATTATAGATTCCGTATTTAAAACCAAAAGCCTAAATTAAAAAACCAAATGCTTGTTTTTTGCTCTGGTGAATAACTGTATTTAGCCTGAATAGGACCTATAAAGGTTTCGATAGCATAGCCCATGGCATAACCTCTATAGTCTGGCAAAGTAAACCATTCTCCAGTTTCAAAAATATTATCCTCAACATTGGTCCAATTGCCTTCTAGCGTTATATGGTGCTTTTTGATAATTTCATAATCTGCACTTAAATAAGCTTTTACAAAACTATTCCCGATAAGTGAAATAAAATCATATCCAAAAAATGGAATGAAATTATTAATAAGATTATTCCCATAGCCACCTAAAGCAAAATTTAAGGTGTTTGTAGAGTTATCACCTAATTTAAAGCCTCCACTCGTTTGAAGATTAAAAGCCAATTTATCTGACACACTAAAGGCATAACCCATATCGGCTCTGGCAATAGAAAAGTTTTTAAACTCTGAGTTAAAACTAGAAGCATAAAAATAGTTATGAAAATTACCATTGAAATAAATCCCCTTTTTTGGAAAATATTTGTTGTCGTATGTGTCTAATTTTAAATTTCCAAAAACACTGAGGTAGTCCGTTTTCTCAAACACAAATTCGTTATTAGAATCATCTAAACTAAATGTTTCAGAGTCGATTTCAAGTCGCTTATGTTCCATTCCCAAACTGAGAGCAAAGTCCTTTCTAAACAATGTTTGCACGTAAAATTGATTTGTTTGATCTTTTAATTCGGAATCTACTTTAATTAAGCCTGTCCCTTCCAGTTGCTCATCACTCAATAATAGCTGCGCATTTATATTTTTATTAAACTGATTATAACGTGACCTTAATCCAATACTCCAATAAAATCCTTTATCTATAAAGTATTCAAAGTTATACCTTACATTATCTCCCAAAATAAAATCGAATGTCGTAACATCATTATTAAAAAGGAGCCCTTTTTTCGTGAAATTTACAAGCGCGGCACTTTTATATAAATCGTCATAGTGCAAACCAAATTTTAAAAATGTACTTATTTCTGTTTCCGTTAAATTAGCTTCTAAATCATAAACCTCGTTTTCAGATTTTTTAAAATGGTATTGAAAATAATCAAAATTGTTTGTTGCTATTAAATTATTAACGCCTTTATTGAAATTTTTATAGCTTACTTTTTCATTGTCTTTTAGTTTTAATTTCCCAAGGATATAAGCTCTCGAATATTTTTTATTCCCCTTTACTATAATTGAATTAATAGCAATACTGTCTTGAATAGGTTTGTTTATTATTTGTTTCGTTTGCTGTTTTTGTTTTGATCGTAGTTTCAATAATTCGTCTATATTTAGATCCGCCGCTTCAACACCTTTTTTAATAATTTCTGAACCATCATTAAACGAAACCACATTAAAATCGGTGATATTTGGTTTGATATAAACATCTGTTTTTTTTGACTTTAATTTCATATCATTAATCGTGCGGAAATTATTAATTTGAAGCAATACATCAGGCGCCGACGTTAACTCCTTTCGAGTTGCCAAATCATCTTGAACGTCTACACCAATAATAACATCAATCCCTTTTTCTCTTAGTTCATCAATAGGATAATTATTAACGACACCGCCATCAATGAGCATTTCTCCATCAATAAAAACAGGTTGGAATAAAGATGGAAGCGCTCCACTAGCCATAACTGCCTGAGCTAAAACACCTTTATCTAAAATTACTTCTTTACCAGTTTCGGCATTTGTTGCTATACAGAAAAATGGGATAGGTAATTTACTAAAGTCATTTATATCCGTAACATGTAAAGTTAGTTTTGAAATTAATCCATAAACATTCTGTCCTCTAGATAGTGCTGAAGGCAATTTGATTTTAAAATTATCAAAAGGCAAAGTAACCGCGTAACGCTCTGAATTATTTCTTTCATAAAAGGCCTTTGAGGCTCTTGGTAAATCATCATTAATTAATTTATTAAAATCAAGCGACCGGAAAATCGAATCTAATTCTTTACCAGAATATCCAGATGCGTAAAGTGACCCAACGATTGCTCCCATACTTGTGCCGGAAACATAATCTATTTTAACACCTAAACTATCAATCACTTTTAAAACCCCTATATGAGCCAGCCCTTTAGCGCCACCGCCACTTAAAACCAAACCCACCTTAAGGTCGTCTTGATTTTTAGTTTGTGTAAAGCCAAATGAGCTTAAAAGCAATAGTAATATTAATGTGTATTGTTTCATTTGTTATGATAATAGCTGTAGATTTTTTCTGCTCTCGAAACGCCAACTACTGATTCTAACTCATCTATTTTAGCATGTGATATTCTTTTCACCGACTTAAACTTTTTCAATAAATCAATGATTGTTTTTTCACCTATGCCAGGAATAGTTTCTAATTCGGTATTTAAGGCTTTTTTACTTCGTTTGTTTCGATGATGTTCTATACCAAATCGATGCGCCTCATTTCGTAATTGTTGTATAATTTTTAGTGTTTCACTTTTCTTATCTAAATATAAGGGAACTGGATCGTTTGGATAGAATAATTCTTCTAAACGTTTAGCAATTCCTATAATGGCTATTTTTCCTCTTAATTTTAAGTCGTTTAATGCGTTTAATGCTGACGATAATTGTCCTTTGCCACCATCAATAATAATCAACTGTGGTAAAGATTGATTTTCTTCAAGTAACCGTTTATATCGTCTATAGACAACTTCCTCCATCGAGGCAAAATCATTTGGCCCTTCTACTGTTTTTATATTGAAATGTCTGTAGTCCTTTTTGCTAGGTTTGCCATTTTTAAAAACCACGCATGCCGCCACAGGATTTGTACCTTGAATATTGGAATTATCAAAACACTCTATATGTCTGGGCTCTTTTGAGAGGCGTAAATCAATTTTCATTTGGGCCATAATTCTGTTAACGTGCCTATCAGGATCGGTAATTTTAATTTGCTTAAAACGCTCCATCCTGTAATATTTTGCATTGCGCATAGACAAGTCTAAAATATGTTTCTTATCTCCCAATTTTGGAATGGTTACTTTTAAATTATCCCCAACATTCACTAAAAACGGCACATATATTTCCTTTGAATTAGAATTAAAACGTTGTCTTATTTCTGTAACTGCAAGTTCTAACAGTTGCTTATCGGTTTCTTCTAATTTCTTTTTAATTTCTAAAGTGTGTGAACGTATAATCGACCCATAAGATAATTGTAAAAAATTAATATAACCGTAACTCTCATCACTAATAATGGAAAAAACATCTACATTATTGATTTTTGGATTTACAATGGTTGATTTGGCTTGATAATTTTCAAGAACTTCAATTTTCTCCTTAATTTTCTGCGCTTCCTCAAAATGCATATTGGCAGCACATGCTTTCATCTGAATTTTAAACTGAGACAATGAATCTTTAAAATTACCTTTTAAAATTTCTTTGATTGCCTTTATATTTTCATTGTACTCATCTTCCGTTTCATAGCCTTCACAGGCGCCTTTACAATTTCCTAAATGATATTCTAAACAAACTGAATATTTTCCGTTTTCAATTTTCTCCTGTGCCAAATCATAATTACAATTTCTTAAATGATACAGCCCTTTTATTAAATCTAATAACGTCGAAACGGTTTTCATACTAGTGTATGGACCAAAATATTCGCTACCATCTTTTATAACTCTACGTGTTGAAAAAACTCTAGGAAAACGTTCTTTTTTAATACAAATCCAAGGATAGGACTTATCGTCTTTCAGCATCACATTATATCGTGGCTGATACTTTTTTATCAAGTTATTCTCTAAAAGCAAGGCATCAGTTTCTGTATCTACAACAATATGCTTGATAGATCTTATCTTTTTAACCAATACCCGCGTTTTTCCGTTATCATGTGTCTTCGTAAAATAAGAACTAACTCTCTTTTTTAAGTCTTTAGCTTTACCTACATAAATAATGACGCCATCATCATTAAAATATTGATAAACACCCGGCTCATGTGGCAAGGTTTGTATTTGAATCTCTAACGCTGTTCTACTCATTTTTCCAAAGATAATACTTATCCAAAAACATTTATATGTTAATCAATATAACTATGTGTTTTAAGGCTAGTTTTTATTACCTTGTATTTCTATTTCAACCACTGCAATGCCGAAAAAAATTATTGGAAGAATAGATAAAGCGGATTTTCCATTGCTTGATTTATTCGATATTGATATTAAAGTTGATACGGGTGCTTATACCTCATCCATACATTGCCATAAAGTAGTCGTAGAAAATGGCATATTAAAATGTACGTTCTACGATATTGATCATCCGCTTTATAATGGACGGGAAATTAGTTTTAACACCTACGATATTGCCAGAGTAAAAAGCAGTAACGGCATGGTTCAAGAACGTTACAAAGTTAAAACTACCATATTAATTTTTAACAAAAAATACAAAATAAACCTTACCTTAAGTACAAGAGATGATATGCGATATCCTATATTAATTGGGAGACGTTTTTTAAACAAAAAGTTTATTGTCGATGTTAACTTAAAATATTTATCATATCAAAATAAAATAAAAAAATAACAGCTAATGAATATTGTCATTTTATCCAGAAACCCAAACTTATACTCTACAAGGCGTTTAGTTGAAGCAGCAAAACTAAGAAAACACACTTGTGAAGTTATAGATCCACTAAAATGTGAAATTATAATTGAAAAGAAAAATCCTGCTGTTATTTACAAAGGAAAACATCTTGAAAATGTAGATGCTATTATCCCAAGAGTTGGGGCTTCGGTTACTTTTTACGGAACTGCGGTAGTTAGACAATTTGAAATGATGAAAGTATTTTCAACAGTTGAATCTCAAGCTTTGGTAAGATCACGTGACAAATTAAGAAGCTTACAAGTTTTATCGCGTGCTGGTTTAGGTATGCCAAAAACGGTTTTTTCAAACTACACTAAAG
>Ga0102958_1000168_pt1 | contig 14927 bp, 17 predicted proteins | sample SalPonF2_B_D1_MG_FD_84513 | JGI IMG/M metagenome (GOLD analysis project Ga0102958, IMG submission 84513) | Salt pond soil microbial communities from South San Francisco under conditions of wetland restoration - Salt Pond MetaG SF2_B_D1_MG ...
GTCTTTTTTTCAAATCCATTGAAGTTTAACATAAGCTTGAATTGTTAAATTACAAATAACCAAAACAGATTATTAATATGTATGCAAAGGTTTAAAGTGCCTATTTATCCCGTATTCATCGGGGAAGTTATGGAGTCGCCTCGCTCTGCTGATTTTATATAATTGGCAGAATTCCTTAACTTTAGCTCACTTTTAACTTTAGTTCACTTCAAACTTTTGGACTTCAACTTATACGGGCTGGTGTTCAGACAAAAATACGTCATCGTATTTATGAATTAGTGGACTTAGCAATAACGATAACGCCTTCCTTGATTAAAAATTCGATAACTTCGCAAACCGGAAGTCCCACAACATTTGTGTAGGAACCATTGATGCTTTTAACCAAAAAGGTTCCAAGCCCTTGTATGGCATAAGAACCTGCCTTGTCAAACGGCTCTTTGGTGTGGACATACCACTCTATCTCTTCATGGGTAAGATTTTTAAAAAGAACGTCTGTTTTAACGGTTTCAGAGAACATTCTGTTTTTGACTTTACAACAGATGGCATACCCGGTTAGAACCTGATGGGTTTGCCCGCTGAGTTGATTTAACATGCTTCGGGCTTCATCCCTTGATCCCGGCTTTCCAAGTATGTCCCCGTCTTTAAGGACAATGGTGTCCGCTCCGATCACCCATTTTTCAGGATACTTTTTGGAAATGTCACCGGCTTTGGCTTCAGATAAAGTTCTGACATAAGTTTCCGGTGATGATAGGGGTATCCTGGCTTCGTCAATACTGCTTGGAATTACGGAAAAGTTAAGGCCTGCCTGTTCCAGTAAATATCGGCGCCGTGGAGACTTTGAAGCAAGAATCAATAGGGGTTCTTCGTCTGAAATTTTCATATCGTATGATGTGTTTGAGTGATGGGTATGCTTTTGATGTAATGTTGCTGAAACCTAACCTGAATGTCTTGTCCATCTCCGGAAAAATTCACCGTTTCCGGGGATCAACCAATTCTTTATAGCTGGCATAGTAAATATCTGTTAATGTTATAAAAGCCGTTGTAATCAACGGGCCGTAAATAATGCCGAGGATACCGAAGATATTCAATCCGCCAATGATAGAAAAAAAGACAAGCAGGGTATGCATTTTAACACGCTGTCCCACCAGCTTTGGTTTCAACAGGTTGTCGACACTCACCGTGAGGATGAGATAAAAAACAATGAAAAATATGCCCGCTGCAATCCGGCCTTTTAAAAAAAAATAAATCGCTGTGGGGACAAATACCACCCCGACGCCGATGATGGGAAGAAACGCCAAAAATCCCATAATCACACCCCATAAAAATGCCGATTTTAAACCGAAGAGCGAGAAAACAATCCCTCCCGCTACGCCCTGAATAAGACCTCCCAAGCCATTTCCGATTAGAATCGCACCGGCCATATCCTTAAATTTCTGAATGAGTTTTTCGTCCTGTTCCTTGGGCAGCGGGGAAAGGTCGATAATGAATGAAATCAGCTTGTCGCCATCCATTAAAAGATAATAGATGATCAGGAGCATAAAAAAGAAGTATACGAAAAATTTGAGTATATTCGAAGCAATGGAGCTTGCCTGTTGATACAGGAAAAAGCCGACCACCTTGCCCAGCTCAGAGATACCTTTATTGAGTTCTTCACCGGTAATTTCTATATTAAAATTTGAAAGGATAAGGTTTATTTTGTCTAAAATCTTGCTGGTTTCAAGAAGTTGTTTGATTTGGTCGCTGATGACCGCTCCCTTTCCCATGAGATAGAGGCCATATGCCTCTTTTGACAATATGCCCACAAAAAATACCGTTGGGATAAAAAGGATAAAAAATATTAAAGCACAGGTCAAAAGGGAGGAAAAAAGCGGACTTATTTTACGGTTTAATAATACGTAAATTGGATTGAAAATGCTGGTCACAACGGCGGCAAGAATAATAACGGAGATAAAGGGCCAAAAGAGACGGCCGAGTAAGAAAGCTGAGACAAGAAAAAGCGCCAGAAAAAACCACAAAATAATATTGCCGGAGGTTCTGTCTTGCATCGCAACTCCAATTCAATACAAACCCAAATTGAGCGATTTTCAAGTTTGCCGCAGATACAAGGAAAATGTCGTTCCGCTATAGTCGGCTATGCGGGACAGCATTTGACGCCGTAGATGCGGTGAAATTTAAAACGCTCGGCTTTGGAAAAAGTGTTCCTGTCATTGCGCATGGCGGTTGCCCATGCCCGGGCCAAGCCTGATAAAAACGTCATGGGTTAAAACGTATCCGATATTTTTTCGTTTCATCCAAACGGGAATGTCGAGACGGTTATCAGGAACGATACCGTGTGAAATTTAGGAACGGATTATTTCTATTCGCTGGTCTATTTGCTGGCCAATCCGCCAGCAACAAATAAAAGAATGATTATATAAGCAAAAACAGAAACATAGCTGTGAAATAACGCGTAAACAATGCCGCCGCCGATGACCGCCGGCACACCAAATACCACCAAAGTACCCAATCTTCTGCTGATGTCCATCTTTAATCAATCTCCTTTAAATATTTATGATGATCAAAAGGGAAGCCCTTAAAAAAATTCGATAAGCAAGAAATAACGTCTAATTTAAATACATCACGCCGGTCAAAAGTTGAGCTTGCGAAACCCTGCTTTCTGTATTAAACTTTTTAGCACCAATTTATGACGATGTTCGTATGTAGCAATAACGGAAAATCAAGTAAAGAAAAAAACAGACAACCTCGTTTTATTTATTAAAGGTAAATATACCCTAACGTTGCAAAAGTCGAGGGTGCTGCAGATCCAAGGCGTCAAGGGTGCAGCTGTAGTAATTTACCGCAAGCCCTTGACAACGCAGGTCAAAGATCCCGTGAAAGCGGGGAGATGCGGTGCCATCGGCTTTCCCATAGGGTAAATAACATGGCTGCTTTTCACTGATTTCAGGATGCCACCTGGAGTTCATTCCGGCAGAACAGTTAAAAAAGGTTGGACGGCTTGTAATTATTACTTTTAAACCCATTTTGTCATGTTATTTATACAACTATAGGGTATAGAGAACAATGTGCCTGATCCTTCTATCGTATGAGATGCATCCGAAATACCGGATGGTATTGGCGGCGAACAGAGATGAATATTTCAACCGTCCCACAGCCCCCATCGCCTTCCATGATGATTCGTCGGATGTTCTTGGCGGCCGGGATCTTCAGCATCATGGGATGTGGTTGGGTATCACCCGGTTCGGACGGTTTGCAGCCATTACCAATTACAGAGATCCGGGCCTGAATATATCCAATGCACCATCCAGAGGTTTTTTGGTTCGAGATTTTTTAACCGGTAAAGTATCACCTGATAAGTATCTCGAACACGTCAAATCCATTGGACATCAATATAACGGATATAATCTTCTTGTTGGAGACCGGTCTGAACTCTGCTATTATTCAAACCGCGGAAACACGATTAAAAAGTTAAAACCGGGCATGTACGGCCTGAGCAATCATCTGATGGATACACCCTGGCCAAAGATTACAAAGGGAAAGTCGGACTTAGGGAAACTGTTGAACCCTAAAGAAGATATAGACCCCGAAGACATATTCGATCTTTTAAAGGATGGTTCTTGTCCGCCGGACAGCATGCTGCCCGACACCGGTGTGGAACTCGAATGGGAGCGGATTCTTTCTCCGTTATTTATTACCAGCGAGTTTTATGGGACACGTTCATCTTCGATCATCTTCATTGAAAAAAACGGGGGTGTCACATTTCTGGAAAGGACATTCATTCCGGATGGCGGAGTATCCAAAGAGGAAAAAACACGTAAATTTACATTTCAAATATACCCATACCTGAATCTTGCATGAAAATTAATGAGAATCGTTCGGCTGTTTGTTTGAAGAGTGTTGAAGAGTGTTTTAGTAAAATCATATCGTCATTGTTATTACCCGAATGATATGTCGTCGGATGATGATTTTAGTTATCATCAACTTTCATGCAAAATTCAGGTCATGATTAAGGGTATTACCCTTGACAAATGGACGATATTTACTTAAATTTAGACATAAACAATGTTCTTTCCAATAATCTGCAAAATATATGGGGGCGAAACGGCTTCGACGGGGATAAAGAAGCACAGGTTGCATACCAAGCTCCTGCCGGCTTGTAAAAAAGGTGGGAAACTAAACATAATCGCAGATGATTATAATTACGCTCTAGCCGCTTAAGGCTAGCGTCCTGCCGAACCATTCCTGCTAATTCGGTAAGGGCGTCGACTAGCAGGATAGCTGATCCCGAATTCCTGTTAACGGATCGGCGAATATTCTTACAGGATAGTCTTTTAAGCATCCTGCCTGGAGGAGACTAAAAAGGCGAAAGCGAAAGTTCAGGCTATGTATGTAGATGCTTATGCGGAATGTTTTCGGACGCGGGTTCGACTCCCGCCGCCTCCACCATTTAATATTCATCAATATCAATAGGTTGTAAGGATAACCCTCTTTGTGGATTTGATGTTTCGGTTGTTCACTGGTAGGTCACGATTCAGTAATACCGTGGCCTTTTTTATTTTGGACGCGGGAGTTTTACTGGCCCCTTTCATTTAAAAACCCATCATTCCATCCAAACCTTCAGACACCCCTTTAACTGTTGAGATTTTAAATTTCGAGCATATAGTCAAGAATCACCGTTTTAAGGTTAATTCCTGCATTGTGGAATCTATCGATATTTAGGTATTAAAGCATTAAAATTGAAGAGTAGGATAGGGGGTATAAGGAGATAGTTGAGAGAGTTCGTTGGCTTAAAGTTTGACCTGGATATTTTAAACGTATCACATGATATCGACATCATTGACATTTCGCGATACTTGCAAGATATCTGTACATGAGCAGCTCTTTATAAAAACCTCCGAGCCTACTCATTTAGCTCTTAATAGAACGTGCTTGGTCTGTTAGAAACTACCTACAGAATACCAAAATGCCAATCCGACCAGCTTTCCAAAACTCTCCGGCTTAAATGATTTTATAGAAAAAAATGGTGGTTTGAAAAAAAATAAAAAAAACTGTTGACAACATGACCAAAGAGTGTATATGCACGCAATAAAGCCGTCTACTGTTCATTCGTGAACTTGATATAGTTCATGGCTGGTACTGCTCACCCATTTATTAAAACAATCAGGGTCGAAATAAAGACAATTATAATGGACTAACATGGAACCAATAACGGTTAAAAACAAAGACATGAGCAGATACTTGGAGATTGGGCGAACTTGCGCATGCGGCAGCCTGCGTAGGGCCTCCCGATTAATCACGCAGGTTTATGACAACTTTCTGAAGCCATCCGGTCTTAAGATTACGCAGTTCATAATGCTTATGTCTGTTAAGATACTTGGGCCAATTACCATAACCAGGCTTGCGCAAAAACTACTTATGGATCGAACAACATGTACGAGAAACCTGAAGGGTCTTCAGGAAAAAAATTTTATCAATTTCGAGCAGTCCGAAGACAGAAGGATGAAGAATATCGTTCTTACAGATCAAGGAAATGAAATACTTGAACAAGCTATCCCACTCTGGGAAAAAGCCCAGAATTTCTTACTTGACAAAGTTGGCGAGAATCAGATGGCAAGTCTTGTAAAAGATTTATCCCGAACGGTGTCTATAGTTAGAAAAAAATAATTTTTTTGCTCAATTACGTGCACATACACCTTGTTTGCATATTGACTTGCAGAGCTTTAGAGCAGGCAATAATTGAAAGAAGGGATCATAGCGGAAACGTTACCACATGGGATGCCACGCCGCTGAAGCGCCTGTTAGCCTGATTGGTGCAATCTAAAGATAGGAGAATATATGAAAAAACCAATCTATCTTGATGGAATAAGAATGCGTGTCGTTTCAACGGCTGAAGGGGGCGAAGTCAACACTGAGACGCTATTCGAGTTTGCTCAAGACGGTTCGGTTGTCTCTGCGCGATATGCCGGTGGCAAGGTACGACTTGGCCATCTGGTTGGCACGATGTCCGATGAAGGGCTCCGCTTTCGGTATGCTCAGGCTGATAACTCTGGACGCCTTGATGGAGGGTATTCAACTTGTGAAATTGGGCGGACGGCTGAGGGAAAGATACAGTTGGTTGAGCATTTCAAGTGGGAATCGCGTGAAGGATCAGGAACCAACATTTTTGAAGAAATCGATGTCAATCGCTCATAAGGAGGGCTTCATTGTTCGCCACATGTTCAAGAGGGGGATGAGATGACAGAAGAGATTGTGCAAAAGTATGGGCAAAGAGCTGGATACACGGAATCAGAAGTTGAGAAGTTCCATGAGGGAGGCCACAGGATCAGGCAGGTAAAACGACTCTCCCATGCTGCTTCCCTTTATTCTATCGAGGCTGAGGTTACTAACGCCAAGCACTGCAATTCAGGGCATACAGTGGGGCAAAAACTCATTCTCGATGTGGACGGTAACTTGATTTCTAAGCTCTGTCCAAAGAAAATGTGTGTTTATTTGATATCCCAACTGACGATCCCTGTGGCGCTCATTAACGAAAGGTTGAGCGAAGGTCTTGAACCGAATGATTTTCATTTTATGCGGTATGTCCGATGTCCTGATGCTGGTGTTGAGTGTTATGGATATGGCGAGGTCATGCTTAAGGTCCAAGTTGTCCCACGAGCAAAATGAAATCTTTGTTTAATGTAACAAAGGCTAACAAAGCTCTTGCGGCGGAGCGCAAAAAGCCCGCGCCTGCTGAAGAACGGCGTTATGTGGCTTGAAGTAACCAACAAAATAGGAGAAAAATATGACTGATGTATATAAAAGACTGGCAAAGCACCTTGACAACCTTCCCGCGAGTTATCCTGCCACAGATTCAGGAGTTGAGCTCAGGATATTAAAACGTTTGTTTGCGTCTGATGAAGCAGAAGCAGCAATGGCCCTGACAATGTTTCCCGAACCTGCGGAGGCCATTGCAAAGAAACTTGGCAAAAGTGAATCAGATACTGAAAAGCTTTTTTACAGCATGTCTAAAAAGGGGCTCATTCTCCGTCTAGGCACGGAACAAAATACCTACATGGCAGCCAACTTTATTATCGGCATATGGGAATATCACGTTAACGACCTTGATGAAAAACTGATTCACGATGTTAATGAATACATTCCGCAAATATGGGAAAAAACCTGGGCCAAACAAAAAACCCAGCAACTGAGGGTAGTCCCTGTATCAAAAAGCATTTCCGCTGAAATGAACGTTATGCCCTATGAAGAGGCGGAAAGTATTATAAAAAAACAGTCAAAACTGGTGGTTGCACCTTGTATATGCAGAAAAGAACAAAATATGGTCGGGCACGGATGTGACAGGCCTCTGGAAACATGCCTGATGTTGGGGGCCGGGGCATACTTTTACGAACAAAACGGTACCGGACGCTCTGTCTCTCAGGAAGAATCCCTGGATATTTTAAACAATGCCATTGAGGCTGGCCTGGTGCTTCAGCCGTCAAATTCTCAAAAACCCTCTGTTATCTGCATGTGCTGCGGCTGCTGTTGCCTGGTACTGAAAAACCTCAATAGAATGGATGAACCTGCCAAGGTTGCCAATACGAATCATTATGCCATTGTCAGCGAAGACGACTGCACAGGCTGCGGAAATTGTGAAGACATATGCCAGATGGGCGCTATAACCGTGGAAGACGAATCAGCAATAGTCAGCCTGGCAAGATGTATCGGATGCGGCCTTTGTGTTACAAGGTGCGAATTTAACGCAACATCTCTTGTGGAAAAAGAAGAATCTGAAAAATATGCTATTCCTGCCAATACTGTTGAAAAATATATGAATATGGCCCAGGAAAGGGGTCTTATATAACCTCCTATTGCTCCGGACGCTCCCTCCTCGCACCGGAAAGTAGCGATGTTAGAGTAAGGAGATACAATATGGAGTATTCAATCAGCCCAATAGCGACTGAAGATCGCGAACCTGTAATTGATATTTTCAACTATTATGTTGAAAATTCATTCGCTGCATTTCCGGAAAACAAATTGACATATCAAGCGTTTGATATGTTTCTGCAAATGTCGAAAGGTTTACCGACAGGAACCATGAAAGATCAAGATGGGAAGCTGGTTGGGTTCGGAATGTTGCGGACATTTAATCCAATGCCTGCGTTTTCACATACAGCCGAAATCACCTATTTTATAGGCAGCGATCACACTGGAAAAGGACTTGGAAAAACTCTACTTGAGTTCCTCCAAAGGCAGGGACTAGAAAGAGGTATCATAACCATCTTGGCAAATATATCATCCCTGAATACAGGTAGCATAAACTTTCACAAGAATAATGGCTTTATCGAATGCGGACGCTTTTTGAAAGTTGGGAAAAAGAAGGGTCAAATATTTGATACGGTATGGATGCAAAAAATGCTCTAACAACTACATTAACACGGAGCATAAAAGCACTACGCTTCATGCCGTACGCTATTCGTTTTTAAGAATTTTATGTAATATAACTTCAACTTGAAAAGCTACAAAAAGAGAGCTTATTAGTATGAGAAAATGCACAGGAAATAACTGGCAGGAATGGGGTTTGGATGCAATATTCGATGTTAAATGCCAAACATGCAGACATATGGTCGAATTCTTTAAAGATGAGATAACAAGAAATTGTCCGCAGTGCAAAAAATCAGTTGTTAATGATCGTAAAGATATTGGTTGTGGGCAATGGTGCTCATCTTCCTCCCCGCATATGAGAAACTTGTGTCCAAAGTTTAAACGATCGAAGGATAGATTTTATGGCATGCATCTTCCCACAGTGCTGTATTAACAATACTATTATTGCATAACCAGTTACTACTTCGGACTCGATTCCCTCGTCACAGAATAGCGCCGTTATGTGAAAGAATTAAATTTGAAAGGATAAATATTATGAAAAAAAGAAGTATTAATCCATGGACATGGCAAGATAAATTTGGTTTTGTTCAAGCAAATGAAATTACAGATGTCCAACGTATGCTTTTTACTGCTGGTATAGTATCAGTAGATGAAGAAGGTAACCTACTTCATGAGGGAAGTATGGAGGCACAAATTAATAAAATTATCGATAATCTGGAAACAATACTTAAGCAATCGGATTTTAAACTTAATGATGTCGTCAAATTTACATATTATACAACTGATGTTCAAGCTTTTGGAGAAGCATCACCCGTACTCATTAAGCGTTTGGAAGAGGCAGGTTGCAAACCGGCAACATCATTAATTGGTGTTAAATCTTTATTCCATCCAGGTTGTCTTGTCGAGATTGAAGCTACTGTTTTGAATTAAATTGAACAAAATGTAATAAAACATAACAAGCACTCCTCGCACCTATCACAGTACTACCAAGGCGTGGGAGCGCGACGAGTTTAAAGCGCTGCTTCAAGAAGCTGGATTTAGCCTTCCCACTGAACATCCAGAATGGGACGTAGGCGAACACTTCATGCTTCTGAGCGCCATGAAGAGCAATTCATAAACAACCCAAACATAAGGATTAACAAAATGAACGTACTTATCATCAACGGAAGCCCTAGGAAGATTGGCAGCACCGCAACCATCACCAACGCCTTTGGCGAAGTGGCTTCGGCAAATGGCGCAAACGTACGCACCTACAACCTCAACGACATGCGGAATATTCGAGGCTGCCAGTCCTGCACGAAGTGCTGGGAAGTAGGCCACTGTGTCGTTGAGGACGATTTTGCTCCGGCACTGGCAGACCACAACTGGGCCGACATTATCGTTTGGGCCACGCCCGTCTACATGGACGACATGAGCGGCATCCTCAAGCTATTCACCGATAGGATGTTCAGCAACGTGAAGCCCGAATTCTACATCGACTTCAACCCCGAACACGGACGCCTCGTTCCTGGCAAGCAGTTCGTGCTCATCCAGACCCAGGCTGCACCTGCTGACATGTATGAAGCCCTCTTTAAGAAGTGTGCGACTATTATGCGGGACTGTGGCGTCAAGGACTCTCACTGGCTGCACTGCGCCGGCCTGTGGGTGCATGACATGGAAGGCCAAGCGGAACGCCTCCAGAGCTATGAGCAACAGGCTCGGGAACTGGCCCGTGAGGTCTGTGGGTAGGAGTAAGGAGTCATAACTAGGACTGAGGTAATCGGAGCACATCATGAGTAATTCAGCAGAACTGTTCCATGCACTGGCAATGAAGTTTGATTGAATGCGCAACATGCCCAGGCGTAGATACTACGCTATGAATATAGGAAACCGTATACCGCGTAAGGAGAAACATCTGAATAGAAAGCGAGCATTGGAACATCCCCATGCAGAACCATCCCATGCATATCCATGGCATCTGTTGGGTTGGCTATGGTGTGAATAACTCTGACGAGGTACGCAACTTATTGAGAAATCACCTCCCCCTGAAGCCAGATATTCGAATACAGCGAATCTAAGAACGTGGTAAAAAACCGCTTGCGTTTAGAAAGATAGGCAAATCGAATTTGCATGGAACCGAAACACTTATTTGCTGCAACTCTTGACCGGGAAAAGGGCAGACCAAATTAAGGAGCCAAGCGATGCAAACCAAAGTTTGCGACAATAGAACTATATTGAATCCATGCACTCTGTAAAATTTGAATTACCAGGTGAACCCTTACAACCGTTCGAAGTTTAAACATTCGAAAGGTCGGTTCTACAGAGAGTTCTGAAGGAAATTTTCATGAAAGATTTAAAACCAAGCAAGACGGCCTACAAAGTAGCCTTGAACATCTTAACGCTGGGGGAAAAACCAGAAATGGCCGAAGTTCTTCCTCCCGGTATTGTTGATGCGACAGAGAAACTTCTCATCGCTTCTGAGGCAATCGGTGCGAAGTCCATACGTTGGTCCCGTTCCTCATGGATGGTCCTCATATACAAGGCCTTCGATTGGATGATGCCAGGTCAGTTTGAGGCATTTGCCCATAGAAAGGCATTTTGCGAGCGCCAAGTCCGGGAAACTATAGCTGCCGGTGCTACCCAAGTCCTTGTGCTGGGCGCTGGCTACGACACCATGGGGTGGCGGTTAGCTCCGGAATTCCCGAATGTGGACTTCTTTGAAATTGATCATCCGGGCACAGCTTCTCTCAAAGCAAAGGGAATAGAAAAAATGGGCTCACGATCCAATCTTCACCTCATCGCGGAAGATTTGGGCGAACGCAAGTTGCTTGACGTTCTGGCCGACGTTGAAAACTGGGATCTGTCCGCACCGACAATTATCGTTGCCGAGGGACTTCTGCAATACCTATTGCCCGAAACGGTTCGGGATTTGTTCACACAGTGTGCTACAATCTCCGCTGAAAGCAGGATAGCCTTCACCTACATCCCTACCCGCCAAGACGGACGTCCTGATGCCGGCCCATGGACAGAATTGGTTTTGTGGCTTCTTAAGGTCTGCGGAGAGCCATGGCTCTGGAGTGTACGACCCGAAGAGCTTGGCCCGTTCCTGAAGGAGACAACTTGGACGATCGCTCATGACGAGATGGATTCATTGGACAGGTGTGGGGTTGAGTTTTTTGGAGTTGTCACAAAGTAAGAACGCCCAATCAGTCGCTGCAAGGGACGCCGTAAACGGCACCCCTGAGCTCAACGTTATGTGCGAAAATAATAGATAGAAACAATGTGCCATACGAATAAGAAATGGTTTGGATATGCTATTCGCTGGATTCCGCGTGTCGTGGGAACTCTCCTGTTTGTGATGCTCATTGTCTTTGCTATTGGCGAAGGAGTTCCCAATCCCATAGAACAGTCCTTGGTTGTGCAAATTGAAATGCTAGCTATGTTCATCATGTGGTTTGGCCTACTCATCGCTTGGAAATCGGAACTCATCGGTGGTATGTTAGTATTGTTGGGGTATACATGCTTCTGTGGAGTAGAATGGCAGACTCCAAGTATCAAGTTTCCTTTCGGGTTATTTCTATTCGTAGGGCTGTTGTATATGTTCTCGTGGTGGAGCAGAAAAAAACAAAATTCTGGCACATAACCTCTAAGGATTGACACGACCTGAAAGGTTGTTTTCAATCTATTAATCTTTAAATACAGCGGACCCAAAGGGACGGATCGCGAATGAACCCGTTCTGTCTCGGAGGGGATTCAATGCGCGAATGCACACCGTAAGACGGCGCGTAAACGAACAACAGGACAACTTGCTGCTACGGACGACGAAGACGCTGCAGAGCAATAGCATTATGTTTCAAAAAATAGAAAGGATTAATCAATGTTTAAAGAATTAGAAGAAATAAACTTACGTCCTGCACCTTTTCAGTTCTATACAGCAAAGGAGTTATGGAATGATGAACATACATCAAAACAAATGCTTGAGTGTCATTTAAATGAATCTCTTGATATGTCATCTCGAAATAAAGATTTCATTGACCGTTCTTTAAAATGGATAGCTTCTCATTTTGGAATAGGCGTGAATACAATTATTGCTGATTTTGGATGCGGACCGGGTCTGTATACAACTCAGTTTGCAGAAAATAATGCCGATGTTACAGGTATAGATTTTTCTGAAAGATCTATACGGTATGCAAAAGAAACGGCAGCACGGAAGGGATTGAACATTGACTATGTTTGTCAGAATTATCTTGAATTTGAGACAGAAAAAAAGTTTGACCTGATCACGATGATCATGTGTGACTTTTGCGCTCTGAGCCCAACGCAAAGAAAAAAAATGCTTGCCGGGTTTTACAAGCTTCTGAATGTCGGCGGTTCGGTTCTGCTTGATGTGTACTCACTGAACGCTTTTGATCAGGGAAAAGAGGCTTCAGCATACGAATACATGCAGCTCAACGGTTTCTGGTCATCTGAAAATTATTACGGTTTTCTGAACACATTCAAATATGACGAAGAAAAAGTCATCCTTGATAAATACACGATAATCGAAGAGGCACGAACACAGACAGTATACAACTGGCTGCAGTATTTCAGTCCGGAATCTCTCAGTAAAGAATTTGAGGGAAACGGTTTTAAAATTGAGGAATATTATTCTGATGTTGCCGGTACAATCTTCAGCCCGGAATCTGTGGAATTTGCAATTGTTGCAAAGAAATCTTAGAAATATGAAGAACACATAACCATCGCATGATGACGTACAGAGCTTTCGCTATGTGTGACATATTTTATCCGTCAAAAAAGGAGGTCAAAAATGGCCGCTATTTCTGATAACAGTGTAAAAGCTGGTGGTGGTTGTCTTTGTGGAGCAGTTCGTTATATGATACTTGGCGATCTGCGTGGTATCATTAACTGTCATTGTTCCAAATGCCGCCGTTTTCATGGTAATTTCGGTGCTTACACTAGTGTCAATGAAGACCACTTGGATTTTGTTGAAAAGCGAGGTCTTAAGTGGTTCAAATCAATAACTGATGAAACCCCAAACGTTCATCGAGGGTTCTGTATCGAATGCGGTTCTTCTCTATTCTGGCATCCTAAAGATCAAGAAGAAATTTATATTGCAGCAGGATCATTGGACGATCCGACGAATTTGCAAACTATCGGCCATGTTTGGATTAGCCAAATAAGCGATTATTATGAAATTCACGATGATTTGCCGAAGCATGAGAAGGGATGGCCGAAGTGAACAGGAGCAACCAGCCTTTTAGGTCATCACCATGCCACTTTATTTTATTATTTGAGAGCTATTCACCGTTGGGGATATCTGCAATTTTGTACTAATATCAAGCATCTGAAATTTCTGCGATATCGTAATACGTTATCACCAATCCATCAATTTGATGAAATTGAGCGGCAGATAGGTTATGAGCATCACATTAACTTGGAATCATTGGATAAAAGGAAATTCGTAATCTCAATATTTCGTGCTTTAGATACTTCTTTGATTATTGGAATACCATATGCAATCTATACTCGAAATTACATTGATTTAACTAAGGACTATGGTAGGTAGTGTTCGGTTTTATAATACCGTTATAGACCGAGGATTATTGGCAATATCCCTCAGTCCAGACTACCTCATAATTGCTCTCCTTTGCTACGTCCAGATCGTATCAAATCTTAAATATAAATCTGGATTGGTTTTGGGGGCAGTTCAGGTGGTTTATACCAATCAAATGTATCCGTTTCTAAACTTCTGACGATGAGAAATATTTAGTTGACATGGAAACTATTTTGGCATATTGGTTGAAATGGAAACTAAATACCCCTTTTGAGGTGTGGCCGAAAAATGAAGAATAGGTATCAAAAGTCAGTTCAGCGGAATGTAAAAAGTCCGTCACCGCCTGAAGATGTGACACAAATCGTTCAAGGGTTATTAAAATGTGGCCATTTTCTTCAAAGGGAAATGAACCAGGTTTGTCAACGATTTGGTCTGAAACAGCAACAGTTTAGCGTTTTGAACGAAATTATCTGGCATGGGCCGCTCACTCAGAAAGAGCTTGGCGAGAGGTTATTTTTTGAAAAATCAAACGTCTCGAAAATAGTGAAGATTCTATTTGAGAGGAAATGGATTGGAGTTGCAGTTGCCACCCATGATCGTCGTTTGACGCTGCTTTCCGAAACGCCTGAAGGTTTTGCTACCTGGGAAAAAAGCATGCAAGCCTTTAGGGAATCAAGCTCTGAACTTATATCAATTTTATCCGAAAACGAGCAGCTCAACGCCATAAGATTTTTAAATACATTGCAGAATGCGTTCAAAAGAAAATGAGTCTTATAGGGGAAATCATGATACGCGAAAAAGTACGATTTCTGGGTTGCGGGTTCAACAAGGCAAAGTATGCCGGTCAAATGAAATACTGTATTGAGCACGGACTTGACTTTGGCATATACAAATTGGGTCCCCGACGAATCAAGAAAATGGTCCAGCGTAAGTTTGGCATCGAATTGGAAATTGAAGGCAAAGACCTGCTTACCATTACCAGGGAAGCACAAGAAATCGTTTACAATTAAAACATTAATAAGGATTAGTTGTTAAC
>Ga0102958_1000170_pt1 | contig 14911 bp, 16 predicted proteins | sample SalPonF2_B_D1_MG_FD_84513 | JGI IMG/M metagenome (GOLD analysis project Ga0102958, IMG submission 84513) | Salt pond soil microbial communities from South San Francisco under conditions of wetland restoration - Salt Pond MetaG SF2_B_D1_MG ...
CATAATAACTGCCTTAATCTTGAGCATGATTTTATCATAGCTCGCGAGAACCAGCCTTATCATCTTACCTCGTGAATGGTTCCTAAAATGTGAAGATTATGGCAAGATATTTACACTTTAAATTTTTAATATATTGAATAATGGTAGCTTTATCATTTTTATACTCATGTTTCTAAGCTCTCTTTACTTAGGTAGGGCTTATTGTGGTTGGGTTTGTCCTGGTGCTGGCTGTCAGGAGGCAATTTTTTCTGCCAGAGATAAAAAAGTAACGAGAGGTGATCATATAAAGTGGCTGATTTGGGTTCCGTGGATCAGTTCGATTGTTTTTCTGGCAATCAGAGCCGGGGGGTACAGCAGGATTGATTTTTTTTATATGACGATCCACGGCATTTCTATCGGCAATATACAAGGTGTCATCACCTACTTCATCGTCCTTCTTGTTCTCATCGTCTTCCCTTCATTTGTGGTTGGCAAAAGATCGTTCTGTCACCATCTATGTTGGATGGCGCCTTTTATGATCATCGGCAGAAAAATGCGGAATTATTTTAAATGGTCCTCCCTTCGGTTACAATCTAACCCTGAGACATGCAAGCATTGCCACACCTGCACAGATAACTGCCCGATGAGTCTTCCAGTTGGGGATATGGTCCAAAAAGGAAGTATGGAAAATGTCGAGTGCATACTGTGTGGGACCTGTGTCGATGGCTGTAAACAAAATGTACTAAAGTATTCCTGGAAATAAAGACGTGAAAGTGGAACTCAAGAAAGTAATACTTCCCGTCGCTGCCATTCTATTAATACTCTGTTTAATAGTAGCGAGAACTACAATAGAAAACCTTCTCAGAGGCTATGTCCATTTCCCAAAAGAATATGTTGGTGATGTATTGACGATGGAAGATGGTCAATTGTTTACAGTGTTCCGCAGGTTGAAAGTTGACGGGAAGGGGGACAGCAGTGGCGATTTGGCGGTTTTTAAAGTAAAATTTAAATTCAAGAATCTCAGCATTGGAGCAAATAAACGACTCTCAATAATACCAGCACCTTTTTTAATGGGGATGAAAGGATTTCGAGAGAAATACTGGACTATCAACGAAAACACAAATGATTTTCAAGGGATTTACCAGTGGGCTTCCAAGGAGATGGCTGAAAGTTATCCGGATACCTTCATATTTAAACTTATGACAAAACGTGCTGCCCCCGGAACAGTGTCCTATGAGATAATCCCCAATTCCAATTTGTCAGAGTATCTTTCGGTTAGCCGAGGCGTTCAATTATAACTGTCTTCCAATCAACCTAAATAGAATTGATCATTCCCTTTTTTATGATGTTCATCAGACATCATAACTTTCAATTTGGACTAAAATAGTTTCTATTCTGGCAAGATATTTACTACGTATAGTGAAAATCTATTTGGGTTTATGATATAAAAAGGAATGAGCTAAAAAGAAATTATAATTTTAGCAGATAAAAAGAGGGTTTATGAAAAAACTTGTTCTGTTCCTTCCAGTTCTAATTTGTCTTTCTGGTTGTACTACAGTTGGTTATAGTAACCCTCCCACTAGCCAGCAAGTAAAAAGCCCATCTCAAAAACAAACTGAAATAAAACCATCCAATACTTCTGAAGTGATTCTAATGTGTAAGTTGATTGGAGAATCTCAGAATATACCAATTTACTGTCAGGAAGATGATATCGACGGGAATCCTATTTTGTTTATTAGTGTACCAGATAAAAAAACTGTTGAATATTATGCTACAGATTTGGATAACTATATAATTCTTCCCTTTTGTAATTCTGCAAACAAAGCTAATAGAAAGGCACATGTAGCATTTGTTATAGGTTCAGAAGAAATCGCTAACATGTATTATTGTGAGTCTGATGAATTAAGCGGATGGTTTAATATCGATGAATTGGATGAATATGCACGTAAAAAAGGGATAGGGCTTTAAGCAATAGTAATCATACTTATTCTTAAATGGATTGGGGCTGAGTCAGAAATGGCTCTGCCTTTTTTGTTACAAGACTTTAAATTGTCTATCAATCTACAGTCGTGAATGGTTCCTAAAATGTGAAGATGTACAGTGCACATCTTAACTGCAATTCTCTCCTAAAAAAAGTTAAGATTGTGGCAGGACATCTGCACTTTCGGGTCACCCTACCCAATCATCATATTTTGGCATATCCCCAACTCATTCTAGCTAAATCACCACAAAATAAATAAAAAGCTATTAACTCAGATTTGGCTTCAAACTCCGACAGAAAAATAACCATCCGAAATAACTTTAGAAACACAAAATATATTTTGTATTGATAAGTATTGGTGCATTTTTTGCATATATGTCATTGAAATTACATTATTTTTAGCAATAGTTATCATTTGGTAAAATATATCATTAAAGAGTAAACTCTAATGAGGACTTAATTATATGGAGCCCAATTTAGAAAAATCCTCCGAAAGCTCAAGAGCTCTTTTGTTTGGACTTCTTGTAAATTGCCTTTTCCCGACAAGTACAAATGAAGATTGTCCAATATGGGAACTACGTAATAGCCTCTCAATTGATAAAAAACATGAATTTGTAATGGAATTGAGTAAAGAAGAAGTTACTAACATTCTGGCACGACATGAAGAATGCTACGAAAAAAGGTTCATAGGCTTTTGGCAAGAGTAATTCATGGTAGATGGAGATAGAAGAGAAATGATCTCAATCCAACATCTGGTCATCCATTTCTGTGTAAGTGCCATACTGTGGTCAATAATTATAACGCTCGTTCTTTAAGGTTTTTCAAAAGTTCACCTGCCTGCTATCAATTTACAGTCGTGAAAAATTCCTGATATATCAAGATGTACGTAAGTGTGAAACTAGTTGAAACTATATACCGATTATAAGGAAAAGGGCCTGACGGTTATAGCTGAGTGCTGATAATATAACCGCGGTTTCATCCATGGTCCAGAAACATTGTGACATTTTATTAAATTAGCTTCCCAAAGGATGAAAAGATGAAAATGAAACTTGCTAGCTTGTTAATATTTCTTATGGCTTTTTCTCAAACCCCCGTGTTGGCTGTTGGGGTGGGCCACGAAAACAGTTTTTTTGGGAGGGATGCAGGTGCCTCCAATATCGAGGGGGATAATAACAGTTTTTTTGGGAGTCGTGCTGGTTACTCCAATACCTTGGGGAATAGTAACAGTTTTTTTGGGTGGCGTGCTGGTTTACACAATACCAAGGGGTATAATAACAGTTTTTTGGGGAGTCGTGCTGGTTATCTCAATATCGAGGGGGATAATAACGTATTTCTTGGCCATCACGCAGGATATTATGAAACAGGTTCCAACAAACTCTATATATCAATCTCAGATACCTCCACACCGCTCATATACGGTGAGTTCGATAACCAGTACCTACTGATAAACGGCTCTCTTAGTGTTCAAGAAAAGATAGGAATCGGTATAACCGATCCGTCCCATCTTATCGAGCTTTCCGGTGGTGCATACTCTGACGGTACTAGCTGGGTAAATGCTTCCAGCAAGGAAGTAAAGGACGATATAAATGACCTTTCCATTTCCGCTGCCCTTGAAACTCTGGAAAGATTAAATCCAGTCACCTTCAAATATAAGCAAGACCTTGAGAAAACAAAGGTCGGCTTTATTGCCGAGGATGTTCCTGAACTTGTTGCAACCAAGGATAGAAAAGGTTTAAGTTCCATGGACATTGTTGCCGTGCTTACCAAGGTTGTCCAGGAGCAGCAAAAAATGACGCTTGAACTACAGAAGACGGTACAGGAGCAGCAGGTTAAGATTGGACAACTAGAGACAGCTTTACAGTTTAAGCAGGACAAGAATGCTGATTTAGTACAAATGGATATAAGCCAAACCTCTGTGAAATAATCGCAAATAACTTAAATATTTTTTATAAGGCAGGGTCAGAAATGGTCCTGCCTTTTCTTTTATTAAAACTGTAAAGATCTGCAATAAATATAAACCCGTGAATGATTCTTAAATTGTCAAGATGTACAGAGGATATATTGATTCAGATTTTGTATGACTAAACTGTAGATTGTGGCAAGGAATGTTGATTTTATTTAGTCACAAAATTAAGCAATTTCCACATGAAGAATGAAAATCGTTTAAATATCCTTAAAACAATTAACCGTGGGGAGTTGGTGGCCCTGGCTCTCTTGATAATTGTGGCGGCCGGTGCCTATTCCAACACCCTGAATAACAGCTTTCACCTTGACGACCAAACTGTCATATGGGACAATTCGTCTGTTTTCATGCGGGAGATTACCTTTGAAAATCTATACAGCGCAGCTTTTGATAACAAACACCCCACACGGCCTGTACCGTACGTCACCTTTGCCTTAAACTATTATTTTCATAATCTCAACCTGCCCGGCTATCATGTCACCAATATTTTTATCCATATAGCAACAGGAATCTTTCTATACTTTTTATTGAAGGCGACCCTGAGCCTGCCCAGCTTACGTGATAAGTTTGATAGGCAAGGGCCGGTAATCATCTCCTTGGTTACTGCTTCTATTTGGCTTCTGCACCCGCTTCAGACCCAGTCTGTCACCTACATTGTGCAACGTATGAACTCAATGTGTGCAATGTTCTACATCCTTGCAATGCTCCTCTACGTCAAGGGCCGGCTAGCAACGGGAACAAAAAACAAATGGTTTCTCTATGGAGGGTGCTTACTCTCCTTTATTCTAGCTTTGGGCTCCAAGGAAATTGCAGCCACTTTGCCGGTTTTTATCTTCCTTTATGAATGGTACTTCTTGCAAGACCTGAGTTCCACATCGAGTTCCTCGAGCAGGTACCAATGGTTCATGCTGGCACTTGCTCTGCTCACTTTTGCTGGACTGGTGTTCTTCTTCCTTGGCATTAATCCTATAAAAAGTTTGTTCATTAATGAGATATCCGGCAGGGAGTTCACTAGCTGGGAGAGGCTCCTCACTGAAACCCGTGTTGTACTAATGTACATTTCACTTATCTTCTTCCCAAGTCTCAGTAGGCTGAATCTGGAATATGACTTTCCCATTTCTCAATCACTAACAACACCCCCTGTCACTATGCTTGCCATAGTGATTCTTGCAGGGATGGTACTGGTTGCCGTTCTCATAGCAAAAAAACAAAGACTTTACTCCTTCTGCATAATATGGTTTTTGGGTAACCTGGTGATTGAATCCTCCTTTATCCCTCTAGAACTAGTTTTTGAACACCGGACCTATCTACCTTCAACTTTTTTTCTGCTATTGGTTCTGGTACCTCTATACAAGTTTTTTTTAAAAAATCGCAAGGTGTTTTACATAACTTGCGCTGTCATTTTAGTGACCCTGCCCATCCTAACCTATGAACGGAATAAAGTTTGGAAGGATACTAGGACCCTCTATTTGGACTGCCTGAAAAAATCGCCCAACAAATATAGGGTGCATTACAATCTTGCCCACGAATATGAAAGACTCTTTGAAATGGATAAGGCTATCAAACACTACGGGAGAGCAATCGAGCTTAAACCCAATAATACCTCTAGCATCCGGGCACGTAAGCGCATCGCCAAAATTTGGGCCCAGAAAGGCCGCTATCAGGAGGCGATCATTGAAATCAGTATTGTGTTAAGCAAGGCCCCGGGCGACTCCGATGCATTAAAATTATTACAAACTTACCAACAGTACCGCAGGCAGCAGCTGCAACGAAGGTAGCATCAATGTTAACAGTTATATAACTTACGCAAGATAATAAATTTTATGGGATCAGAAAAAAAAATACTTGCCAAGTTTTACTTTTTCACACATATTAATGTGTAATGGGAGGTGTGAAAAATGGCAACGAATTTAGCTATCGATGATGAACTGATTGAAAAGGCCCGGATTTTAGGAAAACATAGAACCAAGAAGGCTGTGGTGACAGAAGCACTTCATGAATACATCCAAAGGAGAAAACAAAAGGACATAGTAAATATTTTCAAATCGATATCATACGACGAAGAATATGACTACAAAAAACAACGGAAAGTTAAATGAAGATCATTGTTGATACTTGTATCTGGTCCCTCGCTCTTCGTCGCAACACACCCAAAAGCAACTACCTAGTTGACGAGTTAAAAGAATTGATCTCAGAAGTTAGGGTGCAGCTTATCGGTCCTATCAGGCAGGAACTTCTGTCAGGAATTAAATCAAAAAAACACTTTCGGAGCTTGAGAGATCACCTCTCAGCATTCCCGGACCTGCAATTGGAATCAGCAGATTTTGAACTGGCCGCCGAATATTACAACCTGACCCGTGCAAAAGGAATTCAAGGATCAAACACAGATTTTTTGATTTGTTCTCTTTCGCACAGATATAATATGCCGATATTCACGACTGACAAGGATTTTGAACAATACAAGTCAGTTCTTCCCATCAAACTCCATGTTCCACGTTTAAATGATAAGTCCTGATCCCATAACCAGTCGCTTAACTTGACGGGTTGAAATGGGCGTGGCTGAAGGACACTCTTCAGGCCCGCAAGTTAGCTCAAACGTTGAGCCTGTAGAAAAAGTATAATTATCTGTAACTATTGACAAAAACATTGTATAATTCGGTCATTCAATTGCAGTACCACCCCTTAACTTCTGCAACGGATATTACAATGGCAAAATACAAGCCTTACTCCTATGCCCAAGGGGCATTTATCCCCGTCCATTTCGACCACCAGATCCAGCCCGGCACCTTCGAGTTCACCCTGAGCCACCTTATTGACAACGAACTCGATCTCACCGTCTTCGATTCCAGGTTCAACAACGACGAAACCGGCGCACCGGCCTACGACCCGAAGATTCTGTTAAAGGTCGTCCTGTTTGCCTATTCCCGCGGAATAACCTCCAGCCGCAAGATCGCCAGGGCCTGCGAAGAGAACGTGGTGTTCATGGCTTTGTCGGCCAACACCAGACCGCACTTCACCACTATCGCCGATTTTATTTCCAGCCTGGACAAGGAGATGGTGCATCTATTCCGGAATGTACTGCTGGTCTGCGATGAAATGGGGCTGATCGGCAAGGAGATGTTCGCCATCGATGGCTGCAAACTGCCCAGCAACGCCTCCAAGGAATGGAGTGGCACCAAGGCCGATTTTGAGAAGAAGGCTGTAAAAATGGAGCGGGCCGTGGAACGGATCATCAGCCAGCATCAGAGAACCGACGTCTCCGGTACTGAACGGGAAATGAAAAAGCGGGATGCAAGGTATACCGAGACCCTGAAGAAACAGATCAAAAAGGTCCGGGCCTGGCTGGACAATAATGACGATAAGCCTGGTAAAACCGGCAAGCCGAAGAAAAGCAATATCACCGATAATGATTCGGCCAAGATGAAAACATCCCATGGTGTTATCCAAGGGTATGACGGAGTTGCAACCGTTGATGGCAAGCGGCAAATCGTGGTTCATGCCGAGGCCTTCGGCGAGGCTCAGGAACATGATCTCTTAAGACCGATGGTGGAAGGGACGGAAAAGAACTTCTCTGTCATCGGTGATCCTGAAGTGTTTGCCGATACCAGGCTGACCGCCGATAGCGGCTTCCATACCGAGAAGAACATGGGAATGCTGGCCGAGAAAAGGATTGACGGTTACGTGGCCGACAACCGGTTCCGCAAGCGTGATCCCCGTTTCCTCGATTACGAACGCTATAAGAAACGCCATCGCAAGGAACGGGCACAAATAGAAGGCAGAAGCGGTCTATTCAAGGTAGAGGATTTCACCTTCCCCGCCGATCTTTCCCACTGTATCTGTCCGGCCGGCAAGAGGCTGTATCGAAGCGGTGTCAACGCCAACACAAAAGGTTTTTTATCAGCACGGTTTAAAGGCCCGAAGTCAACCTGTCTGCCTTGCAGCCTCCGTTCACAATGCCTGATGAAGCCGGACAAAACAGAAGTCCGCCAGGTGGCATACTTCCATGGCAGAACGGAAGAAAAGAAAAACACATTCACCGAAAAAATGAAACGCAAGATCGATTCGGCGGTTGGCCGCTATCTTTACAGCAAGCGGTTGGGTACCGTGGAACCGGTCTTCGCCAATATCTGCAGCACTCTCGGCCTGAACCGGTTTTCCTTACGGGGCAAAGTCAAGGTGAACAGCCAATGGCAGATGTTCTGCCTAGTCCATAACCTCAAGAAGATTCACCAGTTCGGACCCGGCTATGCCTGATAGCTGTCAGGAAGGCAAGAAAAGGATAGGATTTAACCGAATGATTAAGTAAAATCCATAAAACAAACATTAATCAGGAACTTAAAAACAAAACAGCCGATCAAAAAAGCCTCCCCGGTTATCATGATGCTCTTTGCCGAAAGACTTTTTCTACAGGCTCGTTGTGTGGCATAACATTCATGGCATTTAGCGAGTTTGAAATTAAAAGGGTTGAAAAAATAGTCAGCCAATTTATTGAAAAACGGCGACCGGCTCCTGAAATTCGTAATAAACTCGATTTGGGGTATCGGCTCCGAGATCAGAGTGTCGAAATATTTGAAATTCGCCCTGCATGGAACAACCCTGACAAAATAATTGAAAGTCCACTTGCCAAAACAACGTACATTAGAACAAAAAATATATGGAAGGTATTCTGGCGGCGAGCTGACATGAAATGGCATAGTTATGATCCTAAACCCCATGTCAATACCATTGAAGAATTCTTGGCTTTAGTTGACCAGGACAAACACGCCTGCTTCTTCGGATAGACACAAATCCCACACAACAAATCACTGAACTTAACGGGAAGAAACTGGGGTGCTGACGGAAATGCCACCGGCAGCATGTTAGCTCAAAGGTCAAAGATACATACAATATTGTTAACTGCCGACTTGCAATGCCTGCTATCTTTAAATTTATAAATCATTCCTAAATTGTCAAGATATCCCCGGAATATGTGAATCTGATTTGGGTTGATGAAAGTTAAGATTTTTGACAAATAAGTCCCCAAGCAGTCCCCGAAAAAAATGCTATTGCAGTTAAAATTTTGAATATATTTGAAAAATTATTTTTAAGATGAAGGTTCGACTCCCGCCGCCTCCACCAGAACATAATCCAGAGAAGTCTGGTAACGTCTTAAACCCCGAGTCCTAGCAAGGAATTCGGGGTTTTTCTTTTCCGGTAACGTCCAAAGAAATCCCTTGAAATCCCGTCATGTTTGGCGGTAATTTTTAGCGGTATAAGCAACTACCGCCATGGAGATACCTTATATATTCACAATAAACCAAGCTGCACTTGTCGTTCAGTCGATCCACTCCCTTAGAACGTGGTCAAAATACGGAATTGTCTTTTCCAGTCCTTCCTTTAAGCTGACCCTCGGTTCCCAGTTTAATTTTTCTTTAGCCAGACTTATATCTGGCTGACGCTGCATCGGGTCATCACTCGGTAAAGGTTTATATACCAGCTCAGATTTTGAGTTAGTCAGGTCAACGATAATCTCTGCCAATTCTTTTATGGTAAACTCACCAGGATTGCCCAGGTTGACCGGTCCTGTAAAACCATCCTCACTATCCATTAGCAGGACAAAAGCGTCTATCAGGTCATCTACATAGCAGAAGGAACGCGACTGACTGCCGTCACCGTAAATTGTGATGGTTTTATTCTGTAGGGCCTGCATGATAAAATTAGAAACAACACGGCCATCATTAGGATGCATATTGGGGCCATACGTATTAAATATACGGGCTACCTTGATAAGCAACTTATGCTGACGGTAATAATCAAAAAATAGCGTTTCAGCACATCGTTTTCCCTCATCGTAACAGGATCGTATCCCATTAGGATTGACCCTGCCCCAGTAAGATTCAGGTTGGGGGTGGACTTCCGGGTCACCATAAACCTCGCTGGTTGAGGCCTGGAAAATTTTGGCTTTGACCCGCTTTGCAAGACCGAGCATGTTGATTGCGCCATGGATGCTGGTCTTGGTGGTCTGGACCGGATCATGCTGATAATGGATGGGGGAGGCTGGGCATGCTAGGTTGTAGATTTCATCTACCTCTACATATAGGGGGAAAGTTATGTCATGACGTAAAATCTCAAAGTGTGGATTGTTGAGAATTGACAAAATATTATTCTTGGTGCCGGTAAAAAAGTTATCCACGCAGATTAGTTCATGGCCATCCTTGAGGAGACGTTTACACAGATGGGAACCGAGAAAGCCTGCTCCGCCGGTTATTAAGATCCTTTTGAAATAATTATAATTTTGCATGGCAATATTTTTTTATCAATTTTTCTAAAGTTACAGAACTATATATTATTGGAGTAAATCAAACTTATAATAACATACTTATAATAACAAGATTTTATTTAAAAAAACTGAAGAGTCTAAATGATTTTTACTATACCTAAATTCAAGTTTGAAGTGCAACTCTTCTGAGTTGGCATGAGAGGCGAACTGCTGTAGGCTATGACTTTTTCAAACAATGTCTTTTCGTATGCAAAGCAGGATGACCCATTTACACTTTGAAAACATGGAAACTTCATGGAGTTTGATCAAGAGTTGCAACCAGGGATATTAGTGCGCCGTTATAAGCGGTTTCTGGCCGATGTCCAGTTGGATAAGGATAAAATAATAACAGTTCATTGTCCTAATTCCGGTTCCATGCTCGGGTGCAGCAAGCCTGGCAGCCCGGTGATGCTCTCCCGGTCTGAGAATCCAAAACGGAAATATCCCCACACCCTGGAAATGGTGCAAGCCGACAGAGTGTGGGTGGGGGTGAATACAGCACTGACAAACCGGCTGGTGCGTGAAGCCCTTGAAAAAGGGGTGATTAACGAATTTGGCAAGCTGGATGCAATCACTCAGGAGATAAAAACATCCGACAACACAAGGCTTGACTTTCTGCTGGAGCACAAAGGCAAAAAGATTTTCATGGAGGTGAAAAATTGCTCTCTGGCCGAAGACAGAGTTGCAATGTTTCCGGATGCGGTAACAACCAGGGGCACAAAACATTTGCGCGAACTGGCAATGTTAAAAGCCCAGGGCCACACGGCTGCAGTATTTTTTTGTGTGCAGCGGCGGGATGCTGATAGTTTCATGCCCGCATCACATATCGACCCGCTGTATGCTGAAACTCTGGCCAAAGTAGCGGCAGACGGCGTGCTGGTTCTTGCTTATCAGGCTGATGTCAGCCCCAGGGAAATAAAAATTGCCAGGCAGCTCCCGGTGAAGATAGGGTAATCTGCCTCTGAATCTATTATCACTTGAAAATGTAGGGTTCACCCCGCTTTGAAAACCTCCCGACAGGGATTCAGGATGCTTTGTAGTTGTCGTCTTGTACAAGCTTTTGTAATGTTCGCCGTATGGAGCAGAAAAATACAAGAGAGAAAAAAGCTGTTGTTTTGCTGAGCGGCGGCCTTGATTCCACCACAGTATTGGCAATTGCCCGGGATGCCGGTTATGCCTGTTACTGCCTGAGCTTTAAATACGGACAACGGCAGGCCATTGAACTGGAAAAGGCAAAAGAAAGCAGTGCCGGAATGGGAGCGGCGGAGCATCTTGTGCTTGATATAGGTCTTGACAGGATTGGCGGCTCAGCGCTGACCGGCAAAATGGAGGTCCCTAAGGGGCGCTCCTTTGCGGCCATGGAGGAATGTATTCCACAAACCTATGTGCCGGGAAGAAATACAATATTTCTGGCCTATGCCATGGCCTGGGCTGAAGTGGTCGGTTCAGATGATATCTTTATCGGGGTGAATGCCCTTGATTACAGCGGTTACCCTGACTGCAGGCCCGAATACATTGATGCTTTTGAAAAAATGGCCCGGCTTGCCACCCGGGCCGGGACCGAGGGCAAAAGATCCCTGCAAATTCATGCCCCCCTCATGCACAGCAGCAAGAAAGAGATTATTCAAATGGGTACAGCACTCGGAGTAGACTATGGAGCTACCCACAGCTGTTATGATCCCGGCAATGATGGTAAAGCCTGTGGCCAATGCGATGCCTGCCTGCTGAGGCTCAAGGGATTTGCCGAGGCAGGGATCAGGGATCCTCTCCAGTACAGAGCAAAAGAAGAAAAATGACATCATCCCAAGTGGTTAAAGATTTTCAAACTTTAGGTCAGCTTTTTATGGTTGGTGTACCCGGCCTGACCCTTGATGAGTCTACCCTGCGCCTTATACAAAAGTATCGGATTAACAATTTTATTTATTTCAAAAGAAATGTTGAAAGCCCGGGACAAATAAAACAGCTATCAAAAGACCTGCGCCAAGCCTGCAGAGAGAACGGGCTGCCACCCCCCCTTATCGGAATTGACCAGGAAGGGGGATCTGTAACGCGTTTGCCTCCCCCCTTCACACAATTTCCCGATGCCAGGGTCCTGGCTGAGTCTGTAGAGCCGGAAGTCGCACTCATGGATTATGCGCATGTCTGCGCCAGGGAACTGAAAAGCATAGGAGTCAATTATAATCTGGCTCCTGTGCTTGATGTCTGTGTGGCCGGAAAAGGGTATTTCATGGAACGACGTTCCCTGGGGAGTGGCGCAAAAAATGTGGGCCTGCTGGGCAGCCTGGTAATTAAAGAAATGCAGGCAAGCGGCGTCGCAGCCTGTGCCAAGCACTTCCCAGGCCTGGGTGGAGCAGTCGTTGACCCACACATCCGGCTTCCCTTTGTCACAAAACCGGAACCGTCCATACGTTTAGATGACCTGCCGCCGTTCCGGCAGGCAATGGACATCGGTGTAGCATCCATAATGACCTCGCATACAATCTACCAGCATCTTGATGCAGAAAAACCTGCTACCCTGTCAAAAAAAATCCTGACCGGACTGCTGCGCGATGAACTGGGATATAAGGGCGTTGTAATAACCGATGATTTGGAAATGGGGGCCATTGAAAAGGAAGGCGACCTGGGCCATGCTGCCCTGCAGGCCTTTGCGGCGGGTGCTGACCTGCTCCTTATCTGCCACAGCCACGAAAAAGTTGTTGCTGCCTTCAAAAAAACAGCTGCTGCAATTACACAAAAACCTGAACTGGCAATAAGAATGCAGGAGAGCTTAGAGCGGGTGCAGGTGATGCGGGAGAAATTTGCCAGGGAGTGATTATTTTCCGGAATAAAACAATTTTTCCTGAAGGCGAAAACACTAAGAATTTTAGGCTGGAGACTGATTAGGGCGACAAGAGATTATGGGTTATTCTGCCGCCACAAAGAGTGAGAACCGCTTTTCCTTGCAGCCTGGCGCCGATAAAAGGTGAGTTTTTGCCTTTGGACAGGATGTCTTGTTCTTGTAAGACAAAGTGTAGTTCAGGGTCAATAACAGCAATATCGGCTTCAGCGCCAATCCCCAGCGAACCTCCCTCCACCCCGAGAATTCTGGCTGGATTGCTGGAGAGCAGCTGGACCAGCCTGGATGCATCAATATGACCTTTTCTGAAAAGGGCCAGGGTCAGAGGTACAGCAGTTTCAAGGCCAATGATGCCGTTGGCGGCCTGGTCAAATTCAATGTCCTTTTCCAATACTGAATGGGGCGCATGATCTGTAGCAATAGCGTCAATGGTGCCGTCCTGTATTGCCTTAATTATGGCAGCACGGTCTTTTGGTGTGCGCAGCGGCGGGTTCATCTTGGCATTGGTATTGTATCCCTTTACAGCCTCTTCAGTCAGGGTGAAATAATGGGGTGCTGTTTCTGCGCTTACGGGGACCCCGTTCTTTTTCGCCTGCCGGATGAGGTTGATCGACTCCCTGGTGCTGATATGGGCAAGGTGAAGGTGGCAGCCGGTATAGTCTGCCAGGGCAAGATCTCGATATACCATGATCTCTTCGGCAATATGAGGAATGCCGTTCAGCCCCATGCTTGTTGAAATAAAGCCTTCATTCATGGCGCCGTTTCGGCTGAGACCCGAGTCCTCTGAGTGCGAGATAACCAGCATTTTATGGTTGGAGGCATATTCCAGGGCCCTGCGCAGCAGTTGGCTGTCTGTGACCGGCTTACCGTCGTCAGTAAGGGCAACAGCGCCGGCCTGTTTCATTTCACCAAACTCAGCCAGGATTTTTCCGTGCGAGCCTTTGCTTATGGCCCCGACCGGGTAGACCCTGGCAGAGGCAGACGCCGCCTTTTCTAAAATGAGCCTGGTAACAGACTGGCAATCATTAACAGGAATTGTATTCGGCATGCAGGCAACAGCGGTAAAACCGCCGGCTGCAGCTGCCAGGGTGCCGGACTCTATGGTTTCTTTGTGTTCTTCGCCCGGCTCGCGCAGATGGACATGCATATCTATAAGACCAGGGACAACCCACTTGCCCTGCAGGTCAATAGAAAAAAGTTTTTTAGGCAGCGGCCCTGTTTTCTGCCGTGCAGTGAAAACGGCTGTTATTCTGCCCTTTTCAACCAGGAGACTTCCCTTTTTGTCCAATTTGTTTGCAGGGTCTATGATCCTGCCGTTTTTGAGAAGTATGGCTTGTACCATTGACATTTCTATTTGCCTCCGAGAACGAGATACATCAAGGCCATGCGGATGGCTACCCCGTTAGTGACCTGGTCAAGAATTACTGATTGCGCACTGTCCGCCACATCAGGCGCCAGCTCTACTCCCCTGTTAATGGGGCCCGGGTGCATGAGGAGCGCTCCTGGTCTGGCAGTCTGCAATACCTGCCGGTTTATGCCGAAAAACGTGGCGTATTCCCTGAAGGATGGGATCAAGGGGTCATTCTGGCGTTCTGTCTGAATGCGCAGGGGCATGACAACATCAGCATCGCTGACAGCTTCAGCCATGGTGGTGCAGACAGTGGCCCCAAGCCTCTCTATCTTTTTGGGGATGAGTGTGGCTGGGCCGCTTACAAAGACGTGTGCTCCCATTTTTGAAAACCCGACAATGTCTGAGTGCGCCACCCGGCTATGGCTGATATCGCCAATGATGGCAATCTTGAGCCCTGAAATTTCCCCCTTGTGTTCCTTAACGGTCATAAGGTCGAGCAAGCC
>Ga0102958_1000175_pt1 | contig 14765 bp, 11 predicted proteins | sample SalPonF2_B_D1_MG_FD_84513 | JGI IMG/M metagenome (GOLD analysis project Ga0102958, IMG submission 84513) | Salt pond soil microbial communities from South San Francisco under conditions of wetland restoration - Salt Pond MetaG SF2_B_D1_MG ...
CCTTCATGATTTGAAGGGCTTTTTTTTTAGTCTAGATCTGTTGGCTCCTCGAGTTGGAAGTAATAAATACCTATTCCAACTCTTGGAGATGACTCCTCTGCCGGAAAGTTGGGCCCTACTTCCTGCTGAGCCAACCAACGGTCCAATCTATCAAGCAATTTCTCGGCACCGTCTTCGGCGATGGACCTGAAGTCATCTATCGCATCCAATCGAATTCTCGAATTCGACACGAATCTCTGCAGATATTTATTCGGGGAGCCAGCGTGTTTGGAATTGTGATCAATTGTAGATGCCAACGCTTGCATTGAAAAACTTACTACGGAAACAAATTGACTATCAACCTCCACTGGTTCAAAGAATCGGGCAACAGCTCTTAATTTACCATTTTTCAATTCGACTACCGCGCGACCTCGTTTCAATTCTTTCAGGAGAGCAATTGGAGGAACGTCTCCACCATATCGCCGCGCCAGATTCATAAAACAAATTTCGCCCCCATCAAACGGAAGATCAACAGGAAAACCGGCATCATCTTGAAAGTCACTATCAGTATGCCAATAGTTCAAAACCTGATTTGCTGGACTTCTTTTGAGCCCACTACTTCCAGCATGCGAAATACCGTCCTCTCGAATTCTCCGAACCTCTTTTCGTGTTAATCCAGTCATCACTGCAACTCGAGAAATATTGGTAGGCCGGCCCCTCAAACCATACTCCTCACTCGCAACCTCTACGAAAACACTCTTTACGACCTCATTAAATTCACGATATCCAACGCCAGTACGTAGCAAAAATCTCGCTATCGGTCTCAGAAATCTACGGCAGCCAGCAAGAACGCTACTATGTGCTTTTGACTCACCCATAAGACTAACTTCCCGTAGTCAACAATTAATTAAAAAATCGCTAGAGGATTTCCTCTACCCTGATATTTCGCTGGGCAGCTCTGTTTCGGTAACAATTCTAATCCCCAGTTTCTGGGCCTTTTCCGCCTTACTCCCGGGGTCCTTCCCTACCAAAACCATAGTGGTTTTTTTCGAAACCGAGCTCGTCACCTTCGCGCCCGCTTTTTCCAGCATTGCTTTGGCATCCTGCCGTGACATTGATTCGAGAGTGCCGGTAATAACGATTGTCGTTCCGAGTAGAGGCTGCAAATCGCTGGTGAGCTTCTCGGGAGGGATCGGCTTCACGCCTTGTGCGAACAACTTTTGCACGACATCGACGTTATGCGGTTGTGAAAAAAACGAATGTATGTGCCCCGCGACGATAGGACCCACGTCGGGGACTTCTTGCAGATCATCGATCGATGCGTCTTGGATTCGCTGCAAATCACCAAAAAAATTCGCGAGACCCTTTGCTGTTGCTTCGCCCACATCGCGGATTCCCAATGAGTAGATAAACCTCTGGAGACTTACACTTTTACTTTTTTCCAACGCTGCAACCAGATTGCGTGCGGATTTATCACCCATCCGTTCAAGCGAACTGATTTGCTCGGCATCCAGCCGATAAATATCTGCCGCGTTGGAGACCAGACCGTCATCGACCAATTGCTCGATCAGCTTGCTGCCGAGTCCGTCAATATCCATGGCTTTGCGAGAAGCAAAATGTTTCAACGCCTCTTTGCGTTGAGCCGGGCAAACCAGTCCGCCGACACAACGCGCAACAGCCTCGCCCTCTTCCCTGACAACGTCCGAGCCGCATACAGGACAATGCTCTGGCAAGGCGACGACGTTTGAATCGGCAGGCCGCCGCTCCATGACTACAGACACAACTTCCGGGATGACGTCGCCGGCCCGGCGCACGATCACGGTATCACCTACTCGTACGTCTTTTCGACGCAGCTCGTCGAAATTGTGCAAGGTCGCATTACTGACTGTTACACCACCAACGAATACGGGCTCAAGTCGGGCAACGGGAGTTACTGCACCAGTGCGGCCAACCTGCCAATTGACATCGCGAACAACAGTGATCTCCTCCTCGGCGGGAAATTTGTGGGCGATCGCCCAGCGTGGAGCCCTGGAAACGAAGCCGAGCTGTTCCTGCCAGTCGAGCCTGTTCACCTTATAAACTACGCCGTCGATTTCATACGCCAGTTCACCACGGCGACGACCCAGTTCCGCGTAATACTCGACGCATCCGGAAACACCACGCACAACACGGGCTTCAGAGCACACACGCAGGCCGAAGTCGCGCAGCCTGGCAAGAACGTCCGCATGGGTATCCGGCAACTGCCAGCCCTCGGCGTACCCAACGCCGTAAAAGAAAATATCGAGGGGCCGCTGCGCGGTGATACTCGGATCGAGTTGGCGCAAACTACCTGCGGCTGCGTTCCGGGGGTTTACGAAGGGTTTGCCTCCCTCTGCGCTGATTCGCCTGTTCAATTCCGCAAACCCAGTCTTGGGCATGAATACTTCACCACGCACATCGAGAACCTCGGGCAAATTTTTGCCCCGAAGCCGCAATGGAATGCTGGCAATAGTGCGAATATTGTGCGTGATGTCCTCACCTCTCACACCGTCGCCGCGCGTCGCGCCCGTAGTCAGTCTTCCCTTCTCGTAACGGATGCTGACAGCGAGCCCGTCAAGCTTGGGCTCCGCGGCATATTCAACCTCTGCCTCGATTTCAAGGCGATTGCGAACCCTTTGGTCGAAATCCAAAAGCTCGGCATCGGCAAACGCATTGTCGAGAGACAGCATCGGAACCGCATGAATCACCTGACCAAACGCCGCCAGTGGCTCAGCGCCTACGCGCTGGGTCGGAGAATCAGGTTGGACAAACTGGGGATAGTGCTCTTCCAGAGACTGGAGTTCACGCATCAGGCGATCGTACTCGGCATCCGGAATGATCGGGTCGTCCAGCACGTAGTAACGATAGTTATGGTCTGTAATCTCTTTCCGAAGAGATTCAATTTTCGCCTTGGCGCGGCCGACATCCATATCCAGGGGTTCCCTCCTTGGCGGTGTGGGTTACCAGATCAGAGTTGGAGACGCCGCTGATGCTCATAGGAAATAACATCATCACGAAGATAGCCAATACGCTGCACACTGAGTTTGTTGCCGGACTCGTCGAGCAGACGGCCACCAAGCGAAGATACCAGTTGTTGTGCAGTATCCAGCATTTTCTCGAATGCGTTGACTGCATTTATCGGGCCCGGCAACGCCATGAAGAACGTAACACCGGGCAACCGGTCCGATGCGTCATCAAGGTCAAAGGTGCCTGGCTCCACCATGCTGGCAACGCTGAATATCGCGGTGCCCCGTATATCGGGAGGATGATAATGAAAAATATCGAATTGGCCGAACCGCATGCCTGCCGATTCGAACAATTCGGCTACCTTACCGAGTTCGACTCCGCCGCCAGAGTCAAATGCCACGCGAATAGAGACAATCTTGTCGGTCGTCGCGGGGACCTCAGACGCCTGCTCCTGCGGCTCCGAAATCGTATCGGTGGGCATCGCGCGAGCGTCTTCGGCTTCGAGAGCGTGATCGCCAATTTTGGGTTCTTGCCGCGGCTGCAGCCCGGCGTCCTCTCTCCGCTGCCTTGCCGTTCGCCTGGTCCACAGGTACACCAATGCCAGTACCGCGACACCGACTACCAAAAGGATCGTTCGCAGTTGCTCGTCCATGCACGCTAACCCGCGGCCATGCGTACCGCTTCGTCCACGTCGACAACTACGAGACGCGACACACCTGGCTCTTGCATGGTGACGCCGGTCAACTGGTGCGCCATCTCCATCGTGACTTTGTTGTGAGTAATAAAGACGAACTGGACCTTTTCCGACATCTCCTTGACGATTTCGCAATAGCGTCCGACGTTGGCATCGTCAAGCGGAGCATCGACCTCATCGAGTAAACAAAACGGCGCGGGATTAAGCTGGAAAATCGCAAACACCAGCGCGACCGCTGTTAGCGCCTTCTCACCGCCCGAAAGAAGATGGATGCTGCTGTTACGCTTGCCCGGAGGCCTTGCCATGATCGTTACACCGGCTTCCAGAATATCTTCGCCGGTGAGTTCCAGGTAAGCATGGCCGCCACCAAACAGGCGCGGGAAGTTCTCTTTCAACCCGGCATTTACCTTGTCATACGTTTCACGGAACCGGGTTCGGGTCTCCTTGTCGATCTTGCGGATTGCATTCTCGAGCGTATCGAGCGCCTGAGTAAGATCCTCAAACTGAGAATCCAGGTATTCCTTGCGCTCCGACTGTTCCTTGAACTCGTCAATGGCCGCCAGATTGATCGGACCGAGCCTGCCGATCCGTCCCCGCAACTTCTCGAGTTTCTCGTCCCAGTTCCCGGTCGTTGCTTCCTCGGGCATTTCCCGTTGCAGCAATTCCAGTTCGAATCCGGTCTCGGTCAACTGTTCATTTAGCGCTTCGCCGCGAACCCTGATTTCCTGAGCAGCAAGCTTCGCCGCATCGAGTGCCGTGCGCGCCTGGTCCACTGTATTCTCGCGCTCGCCGCGAAGAGTATTGAGTTCGCGCAGCCGTTCATCGACGTCGCCAAGCCTGCGCCGAGCCTCATTCAGTCCCGCCTCGACCGCACTTCTTTCCTCTAGCTTGCCAGCGAGATCCTTCTCCTGAATCTCCAATGGCGTCTCGCCCTCACTCAACTGCAGGCCGAGCTGTTCCTTACGACTACTGAACCGCAATAACTGGGACTGCATCCGCTCAAGATTCTGCGTCGCAGAGAGCTTTGAGGAACGCCTCGATTCGACCCGGATCTGTACCTCCCTGGCATGCTCCCGGTCCTGTTCGGCCTTCTTTTTCGCCAGCTCGACTTCGCTGTTCAAATGCTCGCGCTCACCGCGCAATTTCTCGGAAAGCTCCTCGAGATTGGCGAGTTCCTTCCCGGATTGCTCACGGTTCGTGTGTGCGGTCTGCAGTAACAACTCGATCTCGCGGCTATGATCCGCGACTTCGGCAGCTTCGTTTTGAAGCGCCGTACGTTTGGATTCCAGCTGATTCAATCTGTCGGTAGCGCTGTGTTTTCGCGCCTGGGCTTCGGTGTATTCCCGATGTGTTGCATTTACGTTGCCCTGGCACGCCTCGCGCTCCGACTCGAGATCGCGCAAGCGCTGCCGGTCCTGCGCCAGTGCAGAGGTCAGGTCACGGACGACATTTTCGAGGCTGGCGACCGCCGGTCGCAAAGTTCGAAGCTCGGACTCACGTGCGAGCACGCCCGCATGATCGTCCTGGTCTCGCGATACACGCAGCCAATTTTTTCCCACCCATGTCCCGTCTTCTGTAATCACGGACTGGGACGGCTCCAGGCGCTCGCGCAAGCGCAGTGCCGAATCAATGTCGGGGGCAACGAAAATGCCGTCCAGCAGGCACCCGGTTATGCCATCGCCCGAGACCTTGTCCAACAGACGATCCAAACCGAAACTGGCGAGATCTGACGATTTTCCTGCGCTCTCTTCAATCAGTGTCAGTGCACCGGCTTCCAGGGTCTGCAGAGCACGTCCGAAATTATCGAGTCCCGGCACACAGACTGCCTCGAGATAATCGCCCAGCGCGGTTTCGACCGCTCGCTCCCATCCCGGCTCTACGGACAGGCGTTCGGCGAGACGCGCGCTCTGGTCCAGCGAATTACGTTCCAACCAGCCCTGGGGGGCATCCGAGTCGCGCCCGAGCGCGGTTGTCTGCAGAGCTTCGAGGGATGCAAGGCGCGCGCCGGCCCGCTCCAGCTCGAGTTTTTTCTCATCGAGCTGGCGCACACAGTCCGACTCACTGACTCGCTGCTCCTCGAGCGTACGCACCAGTTGTTGTTGTTGCCCTTCCAATTCAGCAAGGCGATTTTGGTATTCCTGCTCAAGCGCCTCCAGGTTGGCAAGCTCACGGCGCTCGCCATCCAGTGAAATTCCAGCGGTCTCTGTATCGAGGCGCTCTTTCTGCGCAATCATTCGGGCCTGTTGCTTGAGCAACTGCTCGATCCGCGCCTCCTCGACCTGCACCGACTGCCTGCAGACGCCGATACGCCCTGAGTGCTGCCCCCAGTTCTCCTGCCACTGTGAGAGCGCTTCCTCGGCCTGCCGCAGCTGCAACATCGAGCGTTCCTCGGCCGACCCGGCTTCAACCAGTTCGGGCTCCAATCGCTCGAGCGCGCGATCGAGTTCCTGCAACTCAGTGGCATCCTTGTCGATATGCGCCTGTATATCGGCGAGCGCATGCTCCGCCTCGATGAGTTCCTTCGACTGCCGCTCGCGCATTTCGCGGTTGTGCTGGATGCTTTGTTCGAGACGGGCAATTTCGGCCCCGACCCTGTAATAGTTGCTCTGGACTTCGTTGAAAGAGTCAGTCGCCTCGACATGTGAATTGCGCAGTGACTCGATATCCGCCTCGATCGATCGCTGCGCGGCGATCGCGGCCTGCAGCGCGGTGTCGCGTTCGGCACTGGCTTTCTCGCGGGTCTCAAGCAATCCACCCAGGTCGCCCAGCCGCAACGCGAGCAATTCCGCTTCTGTACGCCGCTCCTGTTGCTTCAGGTCCTTGTATCGTTCAGCGGTACGGGCCTGGCGCTGCAGGTGACGAATCTGTTTTTCGACTTCCTCGCGCAGGTCATTGAGACGCTCGAGGTTCTCACGGGTGTGGCGAATCCGGGTCTCGGTTTCGCGACGCCGATCCTTGTATTTCGAGATTCCCGCGGCCTCTTCCAGATGCGAGCGCATCTCTTCCGGTTTGGCCTCGATCATCCGCGAAATCATTCCCTGCTCGATAATCGCGTAACTGCGCGATCCGAGTCCGGTCCCGAGGAAGATATGGGTAATGTCCTTGCGCCGGCAGCGAGTGCCGTTCAGGTAGTACTGGGAAGTACCGTCGCGCGACACGGATCGCTTGATCGCAATTTCAGAATATTGCGCGTATTGCCCGCCGACAACGCCATCGGAATTATCGAAAACCAGTTCAATCGACGCAGTACCCACTGGCTTGCGGGTGCTCGAACCGTTGAAAATCACGTCCGCCATTGAATCGCCGCGGAGATGCTTGGCGGAACTCTCCCCCATAACCCAGCGAATTGCGTCAATAATGTTCGACTTTCCGCAACCGTTCGGCCCAACGACTCCCATAAGATTACTTGGCAGCGTGATCGTTGTCGGATCGACAAAGGACTTGAATCCGGCGAGCTTGATTTTATTCAGGCGCATGTGTGGGCTACTGGTGACGCAACAAATCCGCGTAGTGTAAATTAATCCGCCACCTTTGACGATGGATTGACAACCCCGATTTCTTCAAGGAATACAAATGAGCCTACCTGACCCCACCAGAGACGGTGCCGAGCCGCGCACCCATCTCGAGACGTTCGAAAATCCGAATCCGGATACCGACTACACGGTCCGGATCTCGATTCCGGAATTCACCTGTCTGTGCCCCAAAACCGGCCAGCCTGATTTCGCTACGCTGGAAATCGAATACGTCCCCGATTCCAGGTGTGTCGAACTGAAGTCCTTGAAAATCTACGTCTGGGCATATCGCAATCTCGGCGCCTTTCACGAAGCCGTGACCAATCAGATCAGGGACGACCTGGCGGAACTGCTGGATCCGAGATTCCTGCGCCTGACCGCCGAGTTCAACGTCCGCGGCGGCATCTACACCAGCATCGTCGCCGAGCACCGCAAGAGCGGTTGGGAGCCAGAATTGCCCGTGGATCTGCCATAGCGTGCTGTTGCATAAAAGCTCGGTTCGCGGCTTCACCTTACCCGGCATTTTCGATATATAATAACCGGTTTGACAGATTAGCCCCGGAGACTACAGATGCCGGCAAAGAAAAAACGACCCGCGACGAAACGTAAGACCGTCGGCGCAAAAAAGACCGCGGCTAAAAAAGCGGTAGCGAAGAAAACGCGCAAGACCGCCTCGACCGCGGCGAAAAAGACCGCGACGCGCAAAAAAACAACGCGCGCCGCGAGTAAACCGACCGCACGCAAGAAAACTGCGAAAAAAACCGTGAAGAAAAAGGCAACTGTGAAAAAGAAACCAGCAACCCGGAAGGCCACCGCGAGCAAAAAGAAGCCTGCGGCAGTGAAAAAGGCCGCAGCGAAGAAAAAGCCTGCGGCAAAAAAGAAAGCCGTGACCAAGAAGAAAGCTGCCGCGCGGAAGAAGCCCGTTGCGAAGAAGAAACCTGCGGCAAAGAAAAAAGCCGCAGCCAGCAAACCTGCGGCAAAGAAAAAGACCGCAGCCAGAAAGAAGGCGCCCGTCAAGGCCGCCGCAACCAAGAAAACCCCAGCGAAACGCAGGCGCCGGCCCTCCACTGCGAAACGCCGGGCCCAGTTGTTGACCGGCCCGATTCACGGCGTTGCGCCCTACAAGAGAGGCGCCGGTGAGATCTACATGAGCGACGAACAGCTCGAGCATTTCCAGAATATTCTGCTCAATTGGAAACGCGAGCTGATGGAAGAAGTCGACCGCACCGTTCATCACATGAAAGACGAGGCGGCCAATTTCCCCGACCCGAATGACCGCGCGACCCAGGAGTCCGAGTTCGGCCTTGAACTTCGCACCCGCGACCGGGAACGGAAATTGCTTCGCAAAATCGACTCCGCGCTGGCCCGGATCGACGATGGAAGCTATGGCTTCTGCGAGGAAACCGGGGAAGAGATCGGCCTCAAACGCCTTGAAGCGCGCCCGGTTGCGACGCTTTGCCTCGAGGCGCAGGAGCGGCGCGAGCTGGCGGAGAGACAATTCCGCGATCGTGACGACCGCTACCGCTAGATACAATTCTCGCGGCCGTCCGACCAGCCATGCCCGGTCGGACGGCCCACCCAGTGCGCCGGGTAACGTACAGGTGTGACTGCACAGTACCGCGGTAGATTTGCTCCCTCCCCGACCGGTCCGTTGCATTTCGGCTCGCTCGTTGCCGCGGTGGGCAGCTACCTGCAGGCACGCAGCCACGACGGTGCCTGGCTGGTACGCATCGAAAACCTCGATCCGCCGCGTGAATCTCCGACCGCCAGCGATCAGATACTCAGTACCCTGGAGTACTTTGGGCTGTGCTGGGACGAGGATGTCCTTTACCAGTCTGATCGGTACTCGGCCTACGAGGCAGCACTGGACCGCTTGCGCGAACATGAGCTTCTTTTCTATTGCACCTGCAGTCGCAAGGATTTGCGGGACGCGCAACCGAAATCCCCTGCGGACTCAGGCTCAGAACCGGTTTATCCTGGCACCTGCCGCTGGCGCCGGACAGCCCCCCCGCAGCCGCATAGCGTCCGGATTCTCACCAGCGCTGCCCCGATAGTTTTCGAGGATGCATTACAGGGACAATGCGAGCAGATCGTCGAACAGGTCTCTGGCGATTTCGTGCTCAAGCGCCGGGACGGCCTTTATAGTTACCAGTTAGCGGTAGTTGTCGACGATGCGGCACAAGGCATCAGCGAAGTGGTTCGCGGTGCCGACCTACTCGGTCAGACGGCCCGTCAGATTTTTCTGCAAAAAAAGCTGGATTTACCGATGCCGGCATATGCGCACCTGCCGATTGTCATCGACAACGCGGGAAACAAGCTCAGTAAACAGACCGGCGCCGTGGACGTTCGCTCCGGCACAGGGTATACACCGCTGTGGCACGCCTTGAATTTTCTGCGCCAGGATCCCCCACCGGAACTGTATCGGGCGTCGGCTGCGGAGATGCTGGAGTGGGCTGTCCCGCACTGGAAAATCGAGCATTTGGCAGGCGAGCTGCGGCGAACCCTGCACAGTATTAACGAGAATCCATCTTATGATGTATAGTTGAAACCACGCTAAAAAATGCCGGCGCCAAAATTTTGGCATTGGGTTGGCGCAATGGTTTTAGCTGTATAAGCGCCGTCGGAACCGGCCCAGGCGCGGACAGACAAAAGAGGGGGTTTCGCCTTCTATGAGCGAAGCACGAGTAATCAAGAAGTACCCTAATCGCCGACTGTACGATACGGAAGAAAGCCGCTACATCACGCTTTCCGACATTCGCAGACTGGTCCTGGATAAAGTCGATTTCGTTGTCATTGACAAGAAGTCGCAGGCGGACATAACAAGCAGCATCCTGTTGCAGGTGATCAGCGAACAAGAACAAAGCGGCGAGCCGATTATGAGCCGGGATTTTCTATCGCAGATTATTCGCTCGTATGGCGGAACCATGCAGGGAATGGTGAGCAGCTATCTCGAACAGAGCATGAAGCTGTTTCTCACCCAGCAGCAACAGGTTCGGGAGCGGGTCAAGAGCGTTGTTGGTATCGATCCCGTAGGAATAGTCGCCGACCTCACTACAAAGAACTACCAGCGTTGGCGCGCGGTGCAGGAAGAAATTTTCCGAACCTTGACCGGCGGCGGTCGTGCCGACGAAAGCAAACGGGAATCAAAGAAGCAGGAAGCGGCAACCGAGGAAAGAAAGGGCTAGCGCAGACGACGTCTCCGGCCTCGCGCCGGCGCCAGCCAACTCTTGCCGCGATCACCGGGTTTCTCGTTGACGACTCAGAACACCAGCCACGGATCGCTGGCCGCCAGTGACTTTCGGCCTGCGCCTGTGCTGCGCGGACCACATTTCCAGACAATTCTGGCGAATGGTCCTTTCAGTCGCTGCCCCGTTATTGAACTTCAGCGCGAGCGAATCGAACTCCCGGACGGAGATTTTCTGGATCTCGACTGGCTGGTTCAAGATGACGACCCGGCCGATGCTCCGATTGTCTTTTTGCTGCACGGCCTGACAGGCTCAGCACAGTCGCGCTATGCGCAGGATCTTTTTACTCGGATCCGAAGCAAAGGGTGGCGCGCCGTGTTAATGAATTTTCGCGGTTGCAGCGGTTATCCCAACCGACTGCCGCGCACATACCACGCCGGCGAGACCACCGACTTCGAGTACATTCTGCGTCTGCTACAGCAACGCGAACCAGGCCGACCAATAGTGGCAGTCGGCTATTCGCTGGGCGGCAACGTTCTGCTCAAACATCTGGGCGTCATGCAGTCGCAGAGTCCCCTCAGCGCCGGCGTTGCTGTTTCGGTACCCTTCGACCTCGAAATTGCGGCGCGCTCGCTCGGTTCCGGGCTGTCCCGTATTTATCAAATCAACCTCTTGCAACAATTGCGCAAGAGTATCCTCGCGAAATACCAGCATGGAGGCAGTCCGTTCGATTGGGAGCGCGCGATGAGCGCCCGCGATTTCTTCGAATTCGACGACGCAGTGACCGCTCCTTTGCACGGCTTTGAGGGTGTGTCCGACTACTACTCCAGATCCAGCAGCAGACAGTATCTGGGCGCTATTACGGTTCCCACGTTAATCCTGCATGCCGAAGACGATCCATTCGTACATCGAAGCGCGATTCCCAGCGCGCGCGAACTCGGGACGTCCGTAACGCTCGAACTATCGCGCCATGGCGGGCATGTCGGGTTTCTGCAAGGTTTCCCGGGCGAAACTCGAAATCGCTGGCTGCCGCAAAGAATCATCGCTCATCTGGCAGGAATTTTTGCCGTAAGCTGAGAGCAGAACGGATCGAAGGCGCAACAAAAAAGGGCTGCATTTGCAGCCCTTTCTCGTTCCGTTCAACCGCAGTTGCTAATCAGGCGGCATCGTCACCCAGATCACGCATGCTGAGTCGAATTCGGCCCTGGCGATCAACCTCCAGCACCTTGACCTTGATAATATCGCCCTCGTTCAACTCGTCGCTGACTTTCTCGACGCGCTTGTCGGAAATCTGCGAAATGTGAACGAGACCGTCCTTCCCGGGCAAAATCTGGACGAAAGCGCCGAAGTCCATCAAGCGCACGACCTTGCCTTCATAGATCTGCCCAACCTCGACTTCAGCCGTAATCAGGTCGATGCGACGCCGTGCTTCCTGACCCGATGCGCCATCGACCGAGGCAATTTTCACGGTGCCATCATTTTCGATGTCGATCGTTGCACCGGTAGTCTCTGTGATCTCGCGAATCACCGACCCGCCCTTGCCGATCACATCACGAATCTTCTCGGGATCGATCTTGAAGGTTTGAATGGTTGGTGCCCAATCAGACATGGTCTCGCGCGGCGAACCAAGCACGGAATTCATCTCTCCGAGGATATGCAATCGCCCGTCCTTCGCCTGCGCAAGCGCATCCTCCATGATCTGCCTGGTTATGCCATCGATCTTGATGTCCATCTGCAAAGCAGTGACACCGGTTTCGGTTCCGGCGACCTTGAAATCCATGTCGCCGAGATGATCCTCGTCGCCGAGAATATCGGTGAGAACCGCGAATTTGTCGGCCTCTTTGACCAGCCCCATCGCCACACCGGCTACCGGTGCCTTGATCGGCACGCCGGCATCCATCAGGGACAGGCTGGTACCGCAAACACTCGCCATCGAACTCGAGCCATTCGATTCAGTAACTTCCGATACAACCCGTATCACATACGGAAATTCCTCATGAGTTGGCATCACAGCCATGATGCCGCGTTTGGCCAGTTTACCGTGGCCGATTTCGCGTCGTTTCGGCGAGCCCATAAAGCCGGTTTCGCCTACGCAGAATGGCGGGAAGTTGTAATGCAGCATGAAGGCTTCTTTGCGTTCTCCTTCCAGCGCATCGATTATCTGGGCGTCCCGGCCGGTACCCAACGTGGTGACCACAATCGCCTGGGTTTCGCCGCGGGTGAAAATAGCGGACCCATGCGTGCGCGGAAGAAATCCGGCTCGAACAGCGATCGGCCGTACCGTCCGGGTATCGCGGCCATCGATCCGGGGCTCGCCCTCGAGAATCCGTCCACGGACGATCTCTCGCTCCAGTTTGCTGAGCTGCTGAGAGACAGCGCCGCTGTCCCACTCGCTGCCTTCGCCACACAAAGCTTCAACCGCCGCTTGTTTCGCGGCACCGACCATTTCCTGGCGGGTCTGTTTCTCAGCCACGACGTAGGCCGCGGTAAGGGCATCAGCAGCGGCATCGCGCACCGCACTCTGCAACGCCGGATCGACCTCGGCAGCGGTCCGGGTCCACGCGGGCTTGCCAGCTTCGGCGGCAAGCTCATTGATGGCGGATATTGCGACCTGCATCTGCTCGTGTCCGAACATGACCGCATCGAGCATGACCGACTCAGCAAGACAATTTGCCTCTGACTCGACCATCAGAACCGCTTTATCAGTACCGGCGACCACCAGGTCGAGCGCTGAGGACTCAAGCTGCGAATTGGTCGGGTTCAGCACAAACTGATTGTCGATGTAGCCCACCCGGGCCGCCCCGATCGGGCCGGCGAACGGCATACCCGACAGAGCCAGCGCCGCGGAGGCGCCGATAAGAGACGGGATATCCGGATCGATGTCGGGGTTCATCGAAATGACGGTCGCAACAACCTGCACTTCGTTGTGAAAACCCTTCGGGAAAAGCGGCCTGACCGGCCGGTCGATCAGGCGAGAAACAAGCGTTTCCTTCTCGCTGGGTCGACCTTCACGCTTGAAAAAACCGCCAGGGATCTTGCCCGCGGCATAAGTCTTTTCTACGTAATTGACCGTAAGCGGAAAAAAATCGCGCCCTTCCTGCGATTCTTTGCGCCCTACTGCGGTAACCAAAACGACGGTGTCGGCTATGTTGACCAATACGGCGCCGTCCGCCTGACGTGCAACCTCACCGGTCTCCAGGGTTACGGTGTGCTCACCGAACTGGAAACTCTTTTTTACGAGTGCCACGCTGAACTCCTAGGAAAAAATCGGGATGTAGATAAAGCGGAAAGGGGCCACACGGGCCCCCTAGTGAAATCAGCGGCGCAGACCGAGACGACCAATAAGGTCCTGGTAACGTTGCTGGTCCCTGGACTTAACGTAGTCCAACAGCTTTCGACGCTGGTTGACCAGCCTCAGAAGCCCGCGACGGGAATGATGATCCTTTTTGTGATTTGCGAAATGCTCGGATAGTTCATTGATACGGGCCGACAGCAAAGCAACCTGTACTTCCGGCGAACCGGTATCCGCGTCACCGCGCGCGTAATCTTTGATCACCCCGAGCTTCTGCTCATTGGTAAGAGGCATTTCCAATAACTCCAAGTCTTTTTGTGCAAGCCGCCTATTTTACCTGCGGATGCACCAATTCAACAAGTGCCGGGCCCTTTTGCCGCCGCGGCTCCCGTTCCGTTCCCATCCGGCTGGGCACACAACACCTTCAGAGGTGCTATCCGCCCGCCCGGCTGGCCTTCGCCGATACCGACAAACTCTCCATCGCCGTCATACAGGCGCAGCTGCCCGATATGATTGAAACCCTCGGGAGCCGTGACCCGACCGTGCGCAATGTCGCGCACGCCAGCCTCATTTAGCGCGGCCGCGGGCAGGTGTCCTACGATCGTATCCATCGGCAAAACACGCGAATCCAACGCGCTCAGCCCCTCTCCTGCCAGCTCCTGGAGCTCCTGCAAATTCAGCATGCGTTCCGATGGCAGCTCGCCGACGCCTATCCGCCGCAATTGCCCAACGTGCCCCGCCGTACCCAGCGTTTTGCAGATATCTTCGACAAGAGTCCGGATGTAAGTGCCCTTGCTGCATGTCACGGCCAGGTCTATGTGACGCTCGCCACGCCCCAGCAGTTCGATGGAGTGAATGATCACCCTGCGCGGCGCCCGAGCGACTTCGATCCCCTGGCGCGCCAGCTCGTACAGCCGCGTGCCCTGATGCTTAAGCGCCGAATACATGGGTGGAATCTGCTCGATTTCACCGCTGAACCGTTCGAGAGTCTCGGCCAGAAAGTCGGGCTCGAGCTCCGGCACCGGCAATTCCTCGACAACCTCGCCTTCTGCGTCACCCGTGGTTGTGCTGTGACCCAGCAGCGCGCGCGTGACGTACCGCTTGCTCGCGTCGAGCAG
>Ga0102958_1000177_pt1 | contig 14684 bp, 16 predicted proteins | sample SalPonF2_B_D1_MG_FD_84513 | JGI IMG/M metagenome (GOLD analysis project Ga0102958, IMG submission 84513) | Salt pond soil microbial communities from South San Francisco under conditions of wetland restoration - Salt Pond MetaG SF2_B_D1_MG ...
GCATAGAATTGACTCTTGGCGATTCCCTGCTTATTTTTGGCCTTCAGCACAAAAAAACTTTTGTCGCCGGCGCTTTCTTTTTTCTCGTAAAGATCATTGACGGAAGAGTTCTGCTGGACTGACGCAATGCCGTTTTTGGCGCCGCCCTTATCCTTGTAAATCTGGCTGATTAAAATGACCTGTCCATTGGAAGCTTTTAGGTTGAAGTAAAACTTCCCGTCTTTTGCCTGCTTAATTTCATATTTTGCGCTCATTGTTCTCTCCTTTTGACGGTAAATTCTTCCCACCCTATAACTTCCCTATCATTTAATTGGTGTTGACTGAGATGCTCTCTCCCGGCAATTAATGCACCAATAGAATAATAATCTTGCTGCACCATGTCGGCATCTCCCTGGTTCAGCACCATCAGGCCCAATTTTCTTGATATTGCATTATGGCTAACATGTTTCACTACCCATTACCGTTTCAAAAGAGACTGGCCCAGGGTTTCACCCTGATAGAGCTTTCGGTTGTCATGGCTATTGTCTGCATCCTGGCTACAGGTGTTGTTTTCATGTATAGCAACCCGACGGCAAAAGTGAAAGGAGTGGCATTTGCCATCCTGACAGATCTCAACTGGGCCCGCTCCGAATCGGTTAACAGAAACCAGGATGTCCTAATTGATTTTGTCGTGGGAACCAGGGATGGTTACCTTATCTGCCTTGACACGGACTCTGACAGGGATTGCAACGACGAGGCAGCTGGCGATATCATGAAGGCAGTTCTCTTTAGAGAAGAAGTGCAGTTTTACGACTGCGTCTCAGCCCCACCGTACCCTGAAGGAGGCCCAAGCAAAACCCCTGCCGGCACAAAGCTCGCCGGCAAAAACGGTCTCATATTCGGAGGGCCGAACTACATTAAGTGGCAGCCCGATGGGACCAGCAGCGATAATGGCTCTATTATTGTGTATCACCCAGCCCGTAAAAATCCTCAAAAGGTAAGAGGTGATTCATATGCTGCAGTTATCAGCAGCGCCAGCACAGGCAGGATACGTCTGATGCGCTGGCGCCGGGAAAGTGGCTGGTCAAAAAAATAAAACAACACATAACCCTTTGTATAGACAACAAAATTACCTGTTGTTTCATATTTGTCAGGAACGGTCAAACTGACGATTGACACAAAAACCGGATCTGTAGTACATAAAATGTGGTCAGAATTCAAGTTGGTATTTACGACAAATGAGACTGCCTCTTTATATATCTGTTCCCCATGCAGGGATACGAGTGCCTCCTGAAGTTGACGACTTGTGTGTTTTGCGCCGGCAGGACATACTTGCTGATTACGATGCCGGTGCAGATGCCATATATTCCCCGCTGCAGGACCATGCAGCAGGTTTTAGCACTACGGACATCGCCAGATCTTTGATAGACCTTAACCGCGCCCCAGAGGACATTGGAGGGTACGGTGTTATCAAGACCAATACATGCAGGAATGTTCCGGTATATAGCGCTTTCCCGGATAAACAGCTGATCCAGAAGCTGTTGGCGGCTATTACATTCCCTATCATGAAAAGCTTTCTGCAGGTGCTGACACCAGAAGCATAAAACTGGGCATAGACTGCCATACCATGTCAGTCATTGGACCACCGCTTGCTCCTGATCCGGGCAGGAAAAGGCCGCTTATTTGTTTAAGCAATGGCAACGGGACATGTCCGGAGGAGTGGATCAGCAGCCTGGCAAGCTGTTTGACCATCGTCTTCAAAGAACAGGTGGCAATTAATACTCCTTTCCGTGGCGGCCATATTACCCGGTCACATGGAGTTGAAATGCCCTGGGTCCAGATTGAAATTTCACAAACAGATGCATACTCGAATGCCTTTAAAAGAAATTGTATGCTTGATGGATTGCAACGTTTTTGCCATACTGTTTTTTAAGGAGATTTTGATATGGAGCGGATATTAAAAACCTTTTCCCAAAAGGCCGGCCTGCCCCCGGGTTCGTTGGTGCATGTCGGCGACACTCCCACAGGTGAAACCAAGATCAAGGGTCTCAGGTTTACCGAAACTGAGTTTGAAGTGTTCGCCGTTCCTGATAACGATGCCCTTATGCGTCTGAAAGAAAAGGAGGGCACCATTTGGCTGCAGGTGGACGGTTTGCACCAGCCTGAAAAAATATCTGCAATCGGCGAGATTTTTTCACTTCATGCCCTTACCCAGGAGGATATTCTCAACACCGGCCAGCGCCCCAAAATGGAAGAGTTTGACGATTACCTCTTCCTGGTAGGCAAAATTCTCTCTCTGGATGAAACGCTTGAAACTGTTCAGGAAAAACACTTCTGCCTTGTGCTCCTGCCACATACTATTCTTTCATTCCATGAGGCAGGAGCCAACATTTTCGCTTCGGTTGAAAACCGTTTGCAGAAGTCCAATGGTAAAATCAGGAAGAAAAGTGCTGACTACCTCGCCTATGCATTGTTTGATGCCATGGTTGACAATTATTTCCTGGTGCTGGAAAAACTTGGCGCCCAAATAGAAGAGCTCGAAGAGGAAATACTTACTGCACCCAGCAGGGCGTCCCTTGAATGGCTGCATTTTCTGAAGCGTGAACTTACCATACTGCGGAAATCGGTCTGGCCCCTTCGGGATGTGATAAACTCCATGGTCAGAACCGATTCCGACCTTGTTGTAGAAGACACCGTAAAATATTTTATGGACGTCTATGATCATACCATGCAGGTCTTGGAAACTCTTGAGGCCTTTCGGGATGTCACAGCCAGCCTCTATGATATGTACCTATCAGCGATAAGCAACAGGATGAATGAGGTAATGAAGGTGCTTACCGTTATTGCCACAATTTTTATCCCCCTGACCTTTGTTGTCGGGATATACGGCATGAATTTTCACTATATGCCTGAACTTGCCTGGAAATGGGGGTATTTTGTCACCCTTGCAATAATGGCCATACTGGGTACGTGCATGGCTGTATACTTCAAAAGAAAGGACTGGTTCTAAGCAGCAATTACATCACCAGCCTGTAAGGTACTATCATGACAATCAACCGGGAACGGCTTGCTTCTGTTTTTACCACCCTCTGTGAGATTGACAGTCCCTCGAAGCAGGAGGGCAGGGTCGCAGTGTATCTGAAAGCCCTCTTCACTGAAATGGGCGCGGAAGTGTTCGAGGATGACTCGGCAAGCCGGACCGGGTCTGACTGTGGCAACCTTTTTATCCGTTTCCCTGAAAGTGGACTGGCGAAGGAGCCTGTTTTTTTCAACTGCCATATGGATACTGTTCTTCCTGCAATAGGAGTGAAAGTCAAGCGGGAAGGAGAGGTTTTTTCCTCTGCCGGCGATACAGTGCTTGGCAGCGATGACAAGGCTGGCATCGCTGCACTCATTGAAGTCATGCGCACCCTGCAGGAAAAAAATATTCCCCATGGCCCAGTTGAATATATTTTTACCACCTGTGAAGAGGTGGGGCTTTTGGGGGTGAAGGCCCTTGACCCTTCTTTAATTAAAGCGAAAATCGGCTATGCTCTTGATTCTTCCGGTATCAACAGGGTTGTTATTGGAGCACCGGCGGCAAACCGGATTACCGCTGAAGTTAAAGGGCTGGCTTCCCATGCCGGCCTCAGCCCCGAAAAGGGTATAAGTGCAATCCAACTGGCTGCCAGGGCTATTGCCCGTCTCAAGCTTGGCAGGCTTGACCCGGAAAGCACTGCCAATATCGGAGTGATTGAAGGAGGAACGGCAAGCAATATCATTCCTGAATCCGCCCTGGTGCAGGGGGAAGTCAGAAGTCATAATGTAAAATTGCTTCAAGAGCATACAGCGCATATCAGGTCAACTTTCGAGGAGGAAATAGCCACCTGGTCCGATCCCGAAGGTGTCGTTGAAGGCAGACCCTCTCTTGATTTTACAGCAGTTGATGATTTTCCGATCCTAAAGCTGGACAGGGACTCAGCAGTGATAAAGAGGGTGGAAGCCGCAGCCGCATTACTTGACCGCGAGCTGCACTATGTCGTTGCCGGTGGTGGCAGCGATGCCAACATATTCAACGGCTACGGTCTCCAGTGCGCCATCCTTTCCACCGGCATGGACAAGGTGCATTCCACCCGGGAAACCATAAAACTTTCCGACATGGCCCTTACTGCAGACCTTATAATGGCAATACTGCTGTGAAAGCAGGCGCTCATAAAAAAATGTCGAGAAAAAAATAAACTATGGGTAAGATTTAGTACACACCATAAAACAAATACTTATGGAGGTACAATTATGTGTCTGGTTACCAAGCAGGCTCCTATGTTTGAAGCTGAAGCTGTTATGCCCAATAACAGTTTTGAAACAGTTTCCCTTTCATCCTATCGTGGCAAATATGTCCTCTTATTCTTTTATCCCCTGGACTTCACCTTTGTCTGCCCTTCGGAGATTCTGGCCTTCAACAGGCAGCTTGATGATTTCACAGCCAAGAATTGTGAGCTCCTGGGCGTTTCTGTTGACTCGATCTACACCCACCTGGCGTGGAAAAACACCCCGGTTAACTTGGGCGGCATTGGCACTATTCAATTCCCTTTGATTTCTGATATCTCAAAATCAATTTCAGCCGATTACGGTGTCCTGCTGGAAGGCGGTGTCTCTTTGCGCGGCCTCTTCCTGATTGACAAGGAAGGTGTGGTCAGACACCAGCTAATTAACGATCTGCCTCTGGGACGAAATGTTGATGAAGCCCTTCGGGTCATCGATGCCCTGCAATTCCATGAAACGCATGGTGAGGTCTGCCCCGCCAACTGGCGGCCTGGGGACGATGCCATGAAGCCCACCCCGGAAGGTGTGGCTGACTACCTTGCAAAGCATAACGCCTAATCCCTCATCTGATTTGCTGCAGCATGGATCTCTGAAGGATATCATGCAGCAGCAAATGCTTTTAAGAACACAAAGCTCAGGGTGAAGACATGAAGATTGGCGAAGAAAAAAGCCCCAATATACTCCTGCTCGGCTCCGATGTTAAGGTCAACAACCTGCCGATCAAGGAGGTCAGCCTGCTCTCCGAGGGGAGCCTGCCGGCATATGGCTATAATCCCGGCGACTTCATAGAGCTGCTGGCCGGCAAGGTCAGCGTTGAAAACGGGCGCCTGGAGGAATGCTTGACCTGGCTGACCTCCTACCTTGCTTCGGCCAGTCTGACCCCCAGGATCCGCACCGTTACCTATGGCGAACCAAAAGAAATATTCCAGATTTTTCGTAAAAAGGGACGCGCCAATGATCAACAAAATCATGGCTGGTTCATGGTGCAACAAATACTCCCGCCAGAAGGACGACGCAAAGAGCCAGAAATACTTAAAATTGGCGATTCAAATCTCGAAAAACTGAGCAACAATAACGGTATACTGGTAATAGATGATGGCGGCTGGCCCCCACCTGTGGCTTCACGTATCAAATCCCTCAACTCTGGCAGCTGGGTCATTGGCATGGGGATAGGCCTGGCCCATTGGCAGGAATGGGCGGAGCAGTTCGGTAACTGCTTTTTTCTTTTCTGCCGTTTGTCCGACCTGGAAACGACCAGGATGGAGATGGACAGTTCAGTCACCTGGGAAACCATAGTGGCCATGACCTTGCGCGCCCTCCGCACTGAAGAAATCGGCCTGTGGGATGATAAAAAACAGCGCTTTCTCTGTCATATTGTCGTCGAAATGTTTCCATACGGTATTTTGTATGCAGGCCCCAATGGTGTTTTTTTCAGGTACCAGGATGGGTGTTTGCCGCAGAAAAGCGCACCACGCCAGAAAGGCTCTGTCCCATGCCATGACACCTTGGTAACCTCCATGCTGGCCATGGATTTCCTGGAAATCGGCTGCCGTGATTTCTGCCGCAGCTATTTTTATGATTTTTCCAGGCGCGTACTCGACAACTGGCAACTTTTGTATGAGCACGGTTATTTTTTCAGTGACAGCCTGGAATTCCCTGAGTTGGACTTCTCCTCCGTTTTTCCGGGCGGGGTACCCTGCTCCTATATTGAAGCCGCCATTGATCCCGGCTTCATAGAGTTGCCCTGTACTTCAGCCGGTTTTGTTAAAAGTCTTGAGCTTGTGGCCAGCCAGATATGGAACGAGGACAAGAAAAAGGCCCTGCGCTCCTTTTTTCCACAAAAACTCCCGATCTCGATTGGACCCGGGACAACTCTGATGGATATAAATCCCGGTCCTGTGCCGGTCATCCTCGATGTCCTGCACCATTTAAAGGAGGAGGTCAGCTGGCAAAAAGGCTTTGAGGAATTCCGCCTTTTCCATGTCGGCAATCTTCGCACCACTGATCCGGTTGAGCTGGACCCGGTCATTACCCTGCAGAACGTTATGGGCAGTTATGTATCCAAGGAGACTTTCCAGCGGCCCCTCTGCATAGGGGTTTTTGGCCCGCCTGGCTCAGGAAAGTCCTTTTCCGTCAAAGAGGTGGCCCGTGTCATTTCCAATAAGTTTGATACCAATCCTTTTGATTTTTTCGAGTTCAACATGACCCAGTTTGACGGACCCGAGGAAATAAACTCGGCCATAGAGCCAATCCGGGCCTCGGTAGCAAGAAGCAAGGTCCCCATTGTCTTCTGGGATGAATTCGACTGCCGCTATGACAACCATGAGTTCGGTTACCTGCGCTATTTCCTGCCCTCCATGCAGGACGGCGTCACCTATGTGCACGGCACGCCCTATTATATTGGGCGCTCCATATTTGTTTTTGCGGGTGGGGTCAAGTCCAGTTGGGCCGGTATGGAATCCCTTTTGAGCCAGAAAGACCCCCAGGCGGCAGGACTTGTCAAAACCCTGAAAATTCCGGATTTCATGAGCCGGCTTCGTGTTGTTTTAGATATTGACGGCATTGGAATAGATAACGAACTGCTGCAGGAATCTGCCTCCGGGGAGCAGCTCCAGGACTTGCACCGTATCCTGCTGAAAAGGGCCTTTATTGTTGCCCACCAGATGGATACACACTGGAAAAAAGCTGCCCGCAAAACCTCGGGCCTGCTGCTGCGGCTCTTGCTGGCCCACTATAAATTCGGGGCCCGGTCCATTGAGGCGGTTATTGAGGCCTCCAGCGCCTCAGACCGCCTTGTTTACGGCTTGCCGGAACTCATAGCTCCCTCTGCTGCCCGCATTCATGCCGAGTGGCGCGTTGAGCTGGAACGGGAAGTGGACCGTATCCGCAAGGACCATAAGCTGCGCGCGGTCTGGTAAAAATTTTAGTCCAGAGATATTTCTTGTCAATTTCAACAAGGAGAGAACGCTACCGTGAAGGCCGCTGCTAAAATAGCTTCATTCTATTGGCATGGTTTCCGCTCAATGCAGACCGGGCGGACACTCTGGCTTATCATTATCATCAAGCTCATCATTATCTTCGGCTTTCTCAAGCTGGTTCTCTATCCGGATCTTCTTCATTCCCGTTTTGACACTGATGCCCAAAGAGCTGCTTACGTACTTGATAATATTACGCAATCTCATGAAAATAACAATAAAAAGGATGGGTTATGAACGAGTTGCAAAACCTGAACATGGTCGACTGGTCCAGAGCCCAATTTGCCCTTACCGCCATGTACCACTGGATATTTGTGCCCCTTACCCTGGGGCTTTCCTGGCTCCTTGCCTTTTTTGAAACCCTTTATGTCAAGACGGGTAACCCTGAATGGAGGCGTATTACACGATTCTGGATGATGCTCTTTGGCATCAACTTTGCCATCGGCGTGGCCACCGGTATCATTCTTGAATTTGAGTTCGGGACAAACTGGTCAAATTACGCCTGGATGGTGGGCGACATTTTCGGGGCTCCCCTTGCGGCCGAGGGTATTTTTGCTTTTTTTCTCGAGGCATCATTCTTTGCCGTCATGTTCTTCGGCTGGGAACGGGTTTCTAAAAAAACCCACCTGTTTGCAACCTGGATGGTGGCTCTGGGCTCAAACCTTTCAGCCTTGTGGATTCTTGTGGCAAATGCCTGGATGCAATACCCGGTGGGCATGGCGTTCAACCCTGATAAGGCCCGCTTTGAAATGCAGAACTTCTGGGAGGTCCTGCTGTCGCCGGTTGCCATCAGCAAGTTCACCCATGCCACCAGTTCCAGTTTCCAGGTTGCGGCACTTTTTGTCGTGGCTGTTTCATCATGGTTTCTGCTTAAAGGACGCCATCCGGACGTTGCAAAGAAGTCCATCCTGGTGGCTTCGGTATTCGGCCTGCTTTCCTCTGTTTTTGTCGGCATCACCGGTGATGAGGCAGCCTATGCCAATGCCCGGAACCAGCCCATGAAACTGGCTGCCTTTGAGGGTCTGTATGACGGTGCAGAAGGTGCAGGGTTGGTGGCTGCAGGGGTCCTTAACCCGGGGAAGCTGCCTGGTGACGACACCACACCCTTTCTCTATGAAATTAAAATCCCCGGCCTGCTCTCCCTCCTGGCCAATCGCGAACCGGGTTCCTTTGTGCCGGGCATCAATGATCTTCTTTACGGCAACAGCCGGCACAACATTACCGGCATTGATAAAAAAATAGAAAAGGGAAAAATTGCTGTTGAGCTCTTGAGCCAATATAAAACAGCCAAAAAAGAAAAAAATGAAGCACGGGCAAAAATGGCCTTGGCTAATTTTAAAAATTATGAAAATTACCTGGGCTACGGCTATTTACCGAATCCTGAAGCAGCAGTGCCGCCTGTGGCCCTGACGTTCTACAGCTTTCATGTCATGGTGGTGCTTGGCACCTTATTTCCGGTCCTTTTTATGCTCTTTTTATACTTTACATACAAGGACAGCATTTCCCAGAAAAAATGGCTGCTGCGCCTTGGTCTCTTTTCTGTATTTCTTGGTTATATTGCGAGCCAGGCCGGCTGGGTGGTTGCCGAAGTCGGACGGCAGCCCTGGACGATCCAGAACATCCTACCGGTTTCAGTGGCCCGCTCCAACCTGACCACAGGCACAGTTCAGACAACTTTTTTCCTGTTCCTGTTTCTGTTTACCGTTTTGCTTATTGCTGAGATCAGGATCATGCTGAAGCAGATTCAGATCGGCCCGGAAACCCCGAGAGGGGAATAAAAAGGAGGGACACATGTTTGACAACTTTACCCTTGCCCAACTCCAGCAACTGTGGTGGCTCATCGTTTCGGTTATCGGCGCCCTCTTTGTTTTCCTGACCTTTGTGCAGGGCGGGCAGTCCCTTTTAAGCTTCGTAGCCAGAAACGATCTGGAAAAATCACTTGTCATCAATTCCCTGGGACGCAAATGGGAGCTCACCTTTACAACGCTTGTCCTTTTCGGCGGGGCCCTTTTTGCCGCATTTCCACTTTTTTACGCCACCAGTTTTGGCGGGGCTTACTGGATCTGGATTGCGATACTCTTCACCTTTGTCCTGCAGGCTGTCAGTTTTGAGTTCCGTAAAAAGCCGGGCAATCTCCTGGGCGCCCGTACATACGAATTGTTTTTATTTTTAAACGGTACCATCGGTATTCTTTTGATCGGTATCGTCCTGGCCACCTTTTTCAGCGGCTCCAGTTTCCAGCTTGACGATTACAACCAGGTCCTTTGGCAGCACCCCATGCTGGGGCTGGAGGCAGCCTTTAGTTTTTTTAATGTCTCGTTTGGGATTTTTCTTGTTTTGCTCGCAAGAACCCTAGGCGCGTTGTACCTCCTCAACAATATTGATTTCAGGCTGCAGCTGGTAAAAGATATGGAAAAGCGACTGCGAAAAGCCGTTGCGACAAACCTGATCGGGGCCATACCCTTCCTGCTTTATTTCATGTACAATCTGGCAACTGTGGAGGGGTATGCAGTCAAGCCGGAGAGCGGTGAAATTTTTATGGAAAGCGGGAAGTACCTGCAGAACCTCCTTGCCATGCCTGGAGTGCTTGCCATGTTGGCCGCAGGACTTCTCTTCATTCTTCTGGGGGCAGCTGTTGCCCGCCGTCCATCAGGCAAGTCCGGCATATGGTTTTCAGGTCTTGGTTCAATCCTGGTTGCGCTGTCACTCTTTCTGACGGCAGGATTCAACAACACCGCTTTTTATCCCTCCAGCTTTGACCTGAACAGCAGCCTGACCATTTACAATGCATCCAGCAGCCGTTACACATTGACAGCCATGAGCTATATTGCCCTCGCGGTGCCGCTGGTTTTGGCATATATTGCTTATTTCTGGAGAAAAATGGACAGGGAGAAACTTTCGACCGGTGAAGTCAGTGATTTTACCGCCAAAGAGATTTATTGATTACAAACTTCTGCAAGAGCTGAATAATGACGCTACTAATAATTCTTGGCTGGTTTGGACTGCTCATCCTCTCTTATAAGGGTGCGGAACTGCTGCTGAAAAAAAGCGGCAACCTTTAAAGCGCTCAGCAGAGGAGCCGTTACTTCTTTTTCTCATGAACTGTTTTCAGCATAAAAGACACCACCTCGTCAATGCTCATCTCAGAGGAGTCAATGACAACAGCGTCAGGGGCCGGCTTCAGGGGTGCCAGTGCCCTGCTGCTGTCATCCCTGTCCCGCTTCTGTATCTGGGTTAAAAGCTCTCCGTATTCAACCCTCTGGCCTTGTTCCATGAGCTGTTGCTGGCGGCGCTTGGCCCTTTCCGCGGGAGTGGCGTCTAAAAAAAACTTGTAGCTTGCCTCCGGAAAAACAATGGTGCCCATGTCACGGCCCTCGGCAACAATTGCACCATTTTGGCCGATTGCCCGCTGCATTTCTGTGAGCTTTTTGCGAACTTCCGGCTCAGCCGAGACCCGGGAAGCCACCATGGCCATTTCAGGTGTCCTTATAGCATCGCTTACATCCTCGCCATGCAGAAAAACCCGGGTTTCCTGGCCCTCCTCTCCTGGTGCCATTGTCATTTCAAGTGTGGCAAGCAACTGCACCAGCTTTTCCCTGCCGTTCTCAGCCTCAAGGTCAAAACCCGAGCGCTCCACCTGCAAGCCGACCACTCGGTACATGGCACCGGTATCAAGGTAGGTGTAATGCAGTTCGGCTGCCAGTAATTTACTGATAGTGCTCTTGCCGGCTCCGGAAGGCCCGTCAATGGTGACAATATCTTTTCTCTCAACCATAACCCAGTTCTTTCAAACTTTTGGCAAGTGTTTCCACAAACCGCTGATTTTCATGTGCACGCCCTACAGTGATCCGGATATAGTTCGGGTAGCCATAGGCCTGCATGGGTCTGACGATTACCCCCTGGTGCAGCATGTGCTCATAGAGTTCCCTGGCGTCCCCGTTCACATCAATAAGAAAAAAATTCGTCTGGGTCTCCATGGGACGGCAGCCAAGTTTTGCAACCTCCCTGCGCAACCCGGCTATGCCATCACGGCTTTTCTGCAGGGTCATCCTGTAATGCTCATCATCTTCCAGGGCGGCCACGCCCCCGACCTGGGCCAGTGAATTGACATTGAAGGGCTGGCGTATCCGGTTGAGATAGCCGGCCATGTCCACATCCATTATGCCATAGCCCAAGCGCAGCCCGGAAAGACCATAGGCCTTAGAAAAGGTGCGCAGTGCTGCCACCGGCTTTCCACCTCTGATATAGGCCTGAACATCAATGCGCCGTTCCGGGTCCATAAAATCCACATAGGCCTCATCAAGAACCACGATAATTCCCTGCGGCAGCTGCTCCATGAATGATGCAAAATCATCCCTGTCGATAATGGTCCCTGTCGGATTGTTGGGGTTGTCGAGAAAAACCATCCTGGTTTTGGCAGAAACCGCTCCCAGAATTGCCTTGAGATCATGGTGCATGCCTGCGGCAAGCTCCACCACTTTGTTGCTCCCACCCTGGACCTGCACCAGCTTCTGGTACATGAGAAAGGTGGGGTGACTGGTGATAACTTCCTCCCCGGGCTGAAGAAAAGCAGCGATCAGCAGCCCGATGATCTCGTTTGAGCCGTTGCCAAAGACTATTTCCTCTGGTTTTACGCCCAGTTTGCCTGCCAGGCTTTGGGCCAGGTAATAACAGCTGCCGTCAGGATAACGGTGCAGGTTCTGCAGTGCCTTTTTGATTGCCTCCACCGCCCTGGGGGAAGGCCCCCACGCATTTTCATTGGAGGCAAGCTTGATGGAACCGGTCAGGCCATACTCCCGCTCCAGTTCCTCAATGGGCTTTCCGGGCGGATAGGGAACCAGGGTGCTAATATGTGGTGCAACCTTGAGTTTCACATGAACTCCTTATTGTATAATATTAAAGATTTTTGGGCCGCAGGTGGGAAATATTCATGCGCTGCTCAAGGTTATAGGCTGCCCGCAGCAGCTTCTCTTCCTGAAAATGGGAGGCCTGGATCTGCAAGCCGATGGGCAACCCCGCACTGCTGAAGCCGCAGGGTACGGAAATGCCGGGAATCCCTGCCAGATTGGCTGATATGGTCAGAATATCAGACAGGTAGAGGCTCAGCGGATCATCTATTTTTTCTGCCAGTTTCCAGGCTGGTGTAGGAGTCACCGGCGATGCCAAGACATCACAGGTTTCAAAGACCTTTTTAAAATCTTCGGTAATCAGGGTCCTGACCTGTGAGGCTTTTTTATAGTAGGCGTCATAGTATCCCGATGACAGGGCATAGGTACCGATGATAATACGCCGCTTCACCTCATCGCCAAAACCGAACGAGCGGCTGTTTTTGTAAATATCAAGCAGGGTGTCGCTGGACCTGTCCCGGAAACCGTACCTGACACCGTCATAGCGTGCCAGGTTGGAGCTGGCTTCTGCCGGGGCAACAATATAGTAGACGGCAACACAATAATCGTTATGGGGCAGCGAAACCTCAACGATCTCTGCGCCTGCCTCACGCAGGCTATTTATGCCTTGCCTTACTGCTGTTTCAACTTCAGGATCAAGTCCCTTGATAAAGTACTCCCTGGGTATGCCGACCTTCGTGCCCTGTAACCCTTCTGTCAGCGCTATGCGATAGTCAGGGACCTTCTGATCCACCGATGTGGAGTCTTTTGCATCATGCCCGCTGATAACATTCATCATCAGAGCACAATCTGTTACATCCTTAGTCAGGGGGCCTGCCTGGTCTAGGGAGGAAGCAAATGCCACCAGGCCGTAGCGGGACACCCTGCCATAAGTCGGCTTCAAGCCGACAACCCCGCAATGTGAGGCTGGCTGACGGATGGAACCGCCGGTGTCGGTGCCCAGGGAGGCAATGCACTCATCAGCTGCCACCGAGGCGGCAGACCCTCCGCTGGAGCCGCCGCAGATATACTCTGTGTCCCAGGGATTTCTGGGCGGGCCAAAGGCGCAGTTTTCCGATGTTGAACCCATGGCAAATTCATCCATTGACACCTTGCCCAGGAGCACCGCGCCTGCCGCTTTTAACTTCACTATGGCGGTGGCATCGTAGGGCGGCACAAAATTTTCAAGAATCCTGGAACCGCATGTTGTGCGCATTCCGTCAGTACAGAGCACATCTTTAATGGAAAAGGGGATACCGCACAGCGGTCCACCGGTGCCCTTTTTGAGCTCTGCATCCGAAGCTTCAGCCCGCTTGAGTGCTCCTTCAGGATCCAGGGTGATATAGGCCTTGACCCTGTCCTCGACTTTTTCAATACGCTGCAGAACGTCCCGGGTCAGTTCAACTGCAGACACCTGGCGCCCGTCCAGCATTTCCCGAAGCTCATGAATGGTTAATCTATGTAATGACATTGTTTTCAGCTCATCTTCTTTCAATTAAAAAATCTCTCAGGAATACCATGCGTGCCATGGGCCTTGGGTTCTTTAAATCACCCGCGGCACTACAAAAGCTTCGCCGTTCTGCTTGGGCCCGTTGGCCAAGGCCTTGTCCCTTGGCAAAGAGGGTTTCACAACATCCTCGCGAAAGGCATTTGTAATGGAAATGGCATGGGTGGTCGGTGTGACGGACTCCGTATCAAGTTCATTCAGTTTGGCCACATAGTTGAGTATGTCATCCAGCTGCAACGCCATTGCCTCCAATTCTTCCCGGGACATGTGCAGGCGGGCCAGGTCGGCAACATGGGAAATTTCCTGCGGTGTAATTTTCATGATACATCCTCTTGTGTGTCTAGGTGTTGTCTATGTGCAGCAATAAATTGACAGACGCGTAAAAAGTCTGCCGTACAGCTATGCGATGGCTAAGGAAAAAGTTGCTATACAGGTAAGCGCAGACGCCGAGTAGTAGTGGTGCCGCGAAAGGACAGGCATACATACGGTATGTTGAGCATTTCGCGAACGCGCTACGACACAGTAGAGCGACTTTATACGAAGCCATCAAGAGTGGTATATTTACAAGCTCCAGTATCTTTTTGCAATATCTCTCACCTGCCCGATAACTGGAACTTCCCGGTCAGCATCAATAATGGCCTGCAGCGTTGCCCCGTCCACCTTGCCCGGGCATTCCGGATCTCCGCTTAATTCTGCTAAAACAGCCAGGACCCCGTCCCGCAAACCACGCAGGTTATAGCCGCCCTCAAGGGCAACCAGGAGCCGCCCATCGCATATGTCTGCGGCAAGTTCAACGATCTGCCGAGTCATACAGGCGAACCCCTGCTCCGTGACCGCCATGGTACCGAGGGGGTCAGCGAAATATGTATCAAATCCTGCTGAAATAATAATAAAATCAGGGCGATATTCCCTTGTTACAGGCACAATTATTTCTTTAAAAATACGGGCAAAGGCCCGGTCGTCCTGGCCTCCGGACAGGGGTACATTTACTGTAAATACCTCTCCCTTCCCGGCGCCGACCTCACCCAGGCTTCC
>Ga0102958_1000182_pt1 | contig 14527 bp, 19 predicted proteins | sample SalPonF2_B_D1_MG_FD_84513 | JGI IMG/M metagenome (GOLD analysis project Ga0102958, IMG submission 84513) | Salt pond soil microbial communities from South San Francisco under conditions of wetland restoration - Salt Pond MetaG SF2_B_D1_MG ...
GGCAGAATTTTTATTTCTGCAACATTTTCGCTGAGGCCCAGGAACCGCCACCGGATCCGGTTGGAATCTGGGGTAAGGAGTTTGCCGGCGAGGGTCCTAATCCGATCGACGACTGGTCCATCGTCTACATGCCTTATTGCGACGGATCAGTTTTCAGCGGCGACAACGACGTTTTGGATCCATTCTTCCCGTTGGGAGGGGTGCGCTACCACCGCGGGCTGAGAAATGTCACGGCCGGAATCGACCTTGCGAAAGAGATGTTCCCGAATGCCGGCCGCATCATGGTGGCGGGCTCGAGCGCCGGTGGAGCCGGTGCTGCGGCATTTGCTCCGTTCCTCGCGCGCAATGCTTACGGCAATAACAAGAAACTGACCGTGTTCAACGATGCCGGCCCGATTGCAATCAACCTGTCCGAGCAGGCGGCGATAGCAGCCCGTGCGGCGGACTGGCAGTTTGGCAAGTTCTACCCGGCAAGCTGCACCGAGTGCGACGATCAGGGCCAGGCCACGTCGCTCGTAAAATGGCGGCTCGATAACGACTCGACGATTCGCGAAGCGTTTTATTCGACCGATGGCGATTCCACGAACCGGTTTTTCCTGAATGTGCCGACGCAGGAAATGTACCGCGAACTGATCGTTACCGAGCACGGCAAGATCCACGACGCGCACCCGGATCGCTACAAGCGATTCATCCGCAGCGGCGACGACTCCCACACCGCTTTGCAGACGGACTTGTTTTATACCGGTGCGGCGAATGGCGTGCTGCTTTACGAGTGGACCGCCGATTTCTTGGTGCCGCGTCCGTTCTGGCAGGACATCGTTGAGGATTTTGTACCAGTTCCCTAGCACTTCCGATCGGGGGCGCGGCTTTTGCCGCGCCCTGTCTTTGCCGGGAGGAGATGTATGCCACAAGCGCGGCGGTTTCGCGCCGCTTGCGGCTGGCGCGATATCGCTGTGCGTGCGCGCTGCTGGTGCCGCTGCCGGCGGCGTGTCTTTCCCTCGAGGCAGCCAGGCTCCAGCGCAGTGATTCGCCTTCGGCTGGCCAGGTGTCGCGGAGGACGTTGTGACGCCGGCAGGCGATTCCTGAGACCAGTGCCCGGAGCCGCTACGGTTCCGCTCGCGGATTACCGTGCAGCAGTACGTTGCAAAAACTCCGCCAGCGCCTCGCGCGCACCGTCGAAATCGATGTGATCGATCGCGGCAATCAGGCCGCTGTCATCGACCGTCACGATCTGGGCGCACTCGAAAACGAATTCTTCCCCGGCACTGCCGAGGTAGTCGGCAAAACGAATCCTGGCATGCGCCTCGTCAATGGCGCTGACCTCGCTGCGGTAGCTGATCGAGTCGAATCTGTCGCGCGCGGAGGATCCGGTGCTTTGATAGGCGGCGATGATTGCGGCCGGGCCCGAGTAACGCTGACCGCGACAGAGGTAAACGCATGCGTCGGCTAGCAGCGCTTGTGCAGTAGCGTAGTCCTCGGCATCGAGCGCGACCGCGAATCGTCTTGCCACGGATGCGACGTTTTTCGTCATGACTCTCCCGTACTACCGGCCGCTGCGACTGTAACGGGTTCAGATCCAGCGATCGCCTGCGGCAGTCAGTTTGCTCACTGCATCGCCGGTGTTGATGACCCCGCGCGGTTCGACGATCAGTACGTGACATTCTTCCGCGGCGCGCGGGCGGTGCTCGATGCCGCGCGGCACGACGTAAAGCTCGCCTTCGGCCAGATGCACGACGCCATCGCGAAGTTCGATTGCCATTTTGCCGTGCAGGCACAAAAAAAGTTCGTCGGTTTCGTCATGTTTATGCCAGACGAAATCGCCCTCGAGCCGCGCGACCTTGATCTGGTAGTCGTTGAGTTCGGCGACGATCCTCGGGCTCCATGTCTCCGTGAATCCGGCGAGTTTTTCGTGCAGATTGATGCTCTGGTGTTTCATCGTCGATTTATGCCGCAGTCATTGGTTCTCGGTCAGAAACGCGCTGACCCGCTGGTCCGCGTCGCGCGCGGCGTCCGCGTCGTAGAAGAAAGTCGCGGACGGTCCGAACAACGGCAGGAGCCGGACCGTGCGTGGCATTGTCAGGCTCTCTATGTCGAACCCGTGGTGGGCGCCGGGGTAAACGACCAGGTCGACTTGCGCCGCGCCAGCGCTGCGGCTCTCGACCATGGCGCGGGCCGCAGCTGCCGCTGTGACGTCATCGTTATCTCCGATCAGGATCAGTAAAGGGACGTGGTTGTCGAGTTCCACCTGTTCGAAATTGGTGGGGTAGAAGAAAACCGCGGATCCAATTTGCAGCGACTTTGTCTTGCGATCGTCATTGACCAATCGCATCGCACCCTCGGCGCCGAGTGACCAGGCCGCGATGACGCCCTGGCGGGTCCGGGTGCGCGGATGTTCATGCCACATCCATTCGATCGCACGTTCGGTTATCCATTCGATTTTCCCCCCGGGTGAAGCGCCTTCCGGGGCATTGGCCGAGGCGCGAACCGCGGGCTTGTAATCGACCACCAGAACATCGAATCCGAGTTCGTTGTAGCGGTTTGCGGTGGCGAAGTAATGGCGGTCGTCGTCGAAAACGGTCAGTCCGCTCGATCCCGGCAGAATGACTACCCAGCCGGCGGGCCGATCCGTCTCGGCCTCGCTCCAGTGATAGTAATCCGAGGGTACGGCATCGGCTGGCGATTGCGGGTCGCTCGCGCAAGCGGACAGCAGGAAAATTAGCGCGAGTAAGAAACTGTCTCGCCTCCCGCGACTGACCGGGCCACCGGCCGCGGTGCGGGAACGGGCCGCAAATTGTGCAGACATTGGCTGGCTTGTCCTGTTGTTCGCAATCTCCCGGTTATTGTAGAGGATGGGGGGGCAACCCGGGCGCGCAACATGCCGGTCCCGGCAGGATTAGGGCAAAAAGGATAACAGGTGCCGCCGTGTTGACCTCATAAACAGCAGGCCTCGGCCTGCGCCGGGAGTTCCCGGACCGGCAGCACAATCGAGTCGGTCTATTGCGAACCGAGCGGGTTCGGAAAAAACCGGAACATGATCTGCGAGAAAAAGTACAACGCGATGGTTATCGAGATCAGGGCGACATGCACCGGGTGGCTGCGTGCGTTGAGTCCGACAATGGATACGATTATCAGCAACCCCTGGAGTATCCGGTATGGGTGGGTCAGCGGTACTCCGCGGACGAGCCATGAGATACACACCGCCGATAGCATGTAGAGCAATATGAGGGAGAAAAACCAGCGCCGCACGCGGTAGAAATACTCACGCCATGAGGCATCATTTTCTGCTCCGACCAGCGCCGTCGCGGTCAGGTAAAGCGTTGCCGGTGGCAAGAGCAGCAGAATGAATTTGGGAAACGTCCAGACGACCCCGAATGCATAGTCCCAGTATGCCCACCACAACTGGACATGCAGAAATGCGACCTGCAATACCCACAGCGCGTGCACCCAGTAACGTCGGGCCGGCGCCAGAACGTCGCGCAACGCACGCAGCAGCGTGGCGAGCCCCATTGCGAGAACAATCGATATCGCGACTGACAGGTATTCGAAGATGTCCATTACCGGTGCTGGTGCCTCTCGAGCGGTGCCCTTACCGGGCACGCTGGCCGTGTTTGCCGTGTGCTTATGCCTTTGACCGGTCGCCAGGATCGAGTGTAGTCCATTACGCCGGCCGTGCCGGTTCAGGTCTGACTTGTTGCCGGCGGAATCGAATAAGTGCCGACCGCGTGTGCGACTGGTTCTTCGTCACCCTCCGAATACAGGAAGACTTCGCCGATCGCGAGGCGAGTGCCGATCTTTATCAGTGCACAACGGGCGATGATGTCGGCATCGGCGCTGGGCTTGCGTAGAAAATTTATGTTCAGATTGGTCGTCACCGCCAATGCCACCAGACCCAGCTCGCCCAGTATCGCAACGTAGATCGCAGCGTCGGCCAATCCCATCATGACCGGACCTGCGACAGTGTTGCCCGGACGCAGTTCGTCGCTGCCGATCTTGTGCCGAACTATGGCCGACTTGTCGCCGATTGATTCGACCACAATTTTCGACTGCGGAAACTCACGGGCCATGAATGCGGCAATTTCTTCTTTTCTGCTCACAGAAGGCTTGTCCCTGTTTTGCGAATCGTGTCACGCGAGGCTGGCAGAGCAGATTAGTCTACAGCGGCGCCAAGCTGATCGGTGATGACCAGATAATAGGCGACCGGAACCAGCACCAGGTTCAATACGGCGATGACCCGTGCTGCATATCCCAGCCAGCGAAAATCGGTATTCGGGGCGCAGCGCCACAGCGCGATGCATGAATAGACAGCCCAGATACCGGTGCAGTAAATGGTGGTCTTTATCGCGCTGGCCTGGTCGAGGGACAAAGACCAGATGATCCGCTCGATGATGAATCGCCCGGCCAGCCAGTACAACCAGAATACGATCCAAAGACGTTGGCGTCCGGCAAACGGATCGATCAGCAAGCGACGCATCAGGTACAAGGCAATAGACTCGTTGTTTCCGCAATTCGCGGCGCACAGCCTACCAGCGTAACTCACTTCATGCCCGGTTTTTTCCCTGCGGCAAGCATCGCGATAGCCTGGTCGAGTCTGCGTTTGCGGGTCGATTCGCGTTTGGCCGAGGTAATCCAGTGTAAATAGTCTCGCCGGCAGGACGCGGCAAGGCTCGCGAAATAGGTTGCCGCGGCCGGGTTGGACGATAGCGCGGCAGCAACGAACGGCGGCGGTTCGAGCGGACGCGATGACACCGCCGGCAGTGGCTTCGCATCCACGGCGATTTTTTTGCGGCCAGCGGCCGTCATACGACCGCTATCCATCAGATTGCGAACCCGACGCAGGTTGGCCGCAGACCATTTCTTTGTATCGGTGCGGGGCGTGAACTTGCGCGCGAAACGATCCTCATCGAGACGTCGGATCAAGCTGTCTATCCAGCCGAAGCAGAGCGCTTCCTCTACCGCAGCGTCGTAAGAGATCGAGGACCGGCCAGTGTGTTTCTTGAAAAAAACCAGCCATATGCCGCGGCAGGAGGCATGGTTTTTCTCCAGCCACGCGCGCCAGCTGTCCCGGTCCGGGAAATGACGCTGGCCGAGAGACTTTGCTGTATCGGTCTTCGTCACCGGCTAAGCGCCTGTTGTGCAACGGAACGGATTTTCGTGTTCGGCGGCCGTTTCCGCAGGGACTTCGTTCTGGCGCGGCGCATAGGACTCGGTGAAGCCGCCGTACGCATCCACCCACCGCATGATTGCCCGGACCTCCTCGCTGGCAAGCAGCGAATCGACGCCGGCGGCTGTCACGACGTAGTTGCGAATCCGCATTGTCGGCCATTTCTGTGGCATCACTTTCAGCAAATGCGGGCCGAGCGCGGTCTCCAGCGTGTACGCGACCGCCTTGGCTTCGCCGCACCGGCGAATTGCCTCCGCAGCGGTGCGCGCATGTTCCGGCAATTCAAGGTCGAGGTGCACCGAAACCTGGATTTCGTTGGTTGCGCCGATGTCGCGTTTGAATGCCGCTACGTTTTCCAGGTCCCAGTTGCCGGTACCGTCGCGCTCGATCACCGTGACCGGTTCCTCCGCTGGTGCAGGCACTGCCGCCGCAACAAGCCCCAGAACCAGCAAGGGTGCGAGCAGCGCCCGGCCGGTTCCGGCGCCGAACAGAATTTTCCGGTCGTGATTTCCGGCGCATTTTCCGCGCGGGCGTTGCGTAGTGGCTTTCACTTACTACGTTCTCGTGCCGGTCAGTATGTGCGCCGCCAGGGCGAACACCGCGCGCCCCCGCGGATCGATATAGGCCGCGTGGCGTGTCTCGGCCTCTGAGACGATCTGCTGAATCAACGACTCCTCTAGCGCAACGCCCATTACCGGAAGCCAGCCCCGCAGGTCTGCCTCGACAAGCGACCGGATGCTCGGAAAATTCGCCATGCCGGCATGGGTTTCGACGGCGATGTCATCGGCGCCGGCCGCACGCGCGATCTCGTGGAGTCTTGCGCTCTCGCCGAGCGCGAACGGTGCGCGCAACGCGTCGGCGGCCGCACCGCCGGCCATGCGTTCCAGCAGTGCGACCTCTTCGGCATACGCGGGCATCGCGGTGATCGCGGCCCAGACTGCTATCGCAAACCGGCCGCCTGGCAGCAGTACCCGGAACATTTCGCGGAGCGCTTTCACCGGGTCGGGGAAGAACATCATCCCGAACTGACTCACGACCGCGTCAAACGATTCGTCCGGATACGGCAGTGCCTCGGCACTGCCCTGGCGCCACTCGATGTCGGGCGCGAGGCGCCTTGCCACTTCGAGCATTCCCGGTAGCAGATCGAGCCCGGCCGCGTATCCCTCATCGCCCACCCGCCGCGCCACTTCGCGGCTGAGTACCCCGGTGCCGCAAGCGACATCGAGTACACGCTGGCCCGGGCCGACACCGGCAGATTCAGCGATCCGCGAAGTCCATTGTTCGAACAGGGCGGGGACGAACAGATCCTCGTATGCGCTGGCAGCATCGATCTGCTGCTGGAGTCGGGCATCGTTCATGTCGCTACTCCTGTTGTCCGCCGCACCGTCCGCAACCCGGTGCGGCCTCTACTCGGCTGTCTCATCGACAAGATGAGCGCGCGACTTCGATCATGATCGGCACGGCACATGGCGGAGATTACTCCAGCAACGAAAGGGAACCATAGTTTGTCAGTTCCGCTACCGGGTCGAAATCGTGGCGTTTCTGCAAGTTTAGTTGCTTGAGACCGGCCAGGCATTCGCCGGGTTTCATGGCAGTCGCGTCGATAGTTTCGTCCTCGAATACGACATTGACGCTGCCGCTGATCAGGTACAGCACTTCGTCGCCGTCGGGATGCATCTCGCCACCGTGCGGCGCATTTTCTGTCATCGTCGCGATACCAATGGTCGGTCCGGTGACTGCTACCGCCGGGTCCGGTTGCGCGGACACCGGCATCGCCGCGAGATCCCGGGTAACGCCCACGCAGTTAAGGCTCGGGTCGAACCGGGTTGGCCGCGTCATTGCAACAGCGCCGTGCAACCGCTTGCGTCGCTGCCGGATTGCGGTAGCAAGCGGATCAGGAGCGTCTCGTTCATCGCAATGTCCGTCTCCGGGGCGACAGATGGCCGGTGAAAAAGCCGACCGCTCTAAATAATAGCCGGTCGATTGGGAAGTTCATCGATATCGCCCGGGGTGTGAGGAAAGTGGCGGGCAATAATTTCCGTCACTTCTTCGATTGCCTGCAGCGAGCCTTTCTCGAACTGCTTCTCTTTGAATGTCTGCCGGAGGTGATCGCAAACCCGTTCCCACTCGGATGGCTGGACACAGGGCCCGAACCCGCGGTCGGCAACGATCTCGATGTCTTTTTCCGCGAGCAGGATGTAAATCAGGACACCGTTGTTTGCCGCGGTATCCCAGATGCGCAGATCGGAAAACGCCTTGATCGCACGGTCGCGGGCAGTCGTGCCATGGATTAGTGCGGGCAGATCCAGCGAGGTTTCGATCGCAAACCCGATTTCTCCGCCATGCCTGGTTTCCGATGCCTTGATAGCGCGCTCGATGCTGTCCAGAACGCGGACCGGAAACGTGCGCGTGAGTGCGAACCGAGTGGTCAGCAGGTTGCGGAAGTATCTTCCTGTCGTCGTCATCATGCTGCCTACCAACCTCCCGACGAGCCGCCGCCGCCAAAGCTGCCGCCGCCGCCGCCGAAGCCGCCACCTCCGCCGCCGAATCCGCCGCCACCACCACCGAAGCCGCCGCCAAAACCACCGCGGCCGTGGCCGGAACTGCTCCAGCTACCGGGACCCATGGCAGTGAAAAGTGTGACCAGGAAACCAACGATACCGGCCACGATGGCGGCGCCAAGCAGACCCACCAGAAGCCAGCCGATAAACCCGACGATGCCGCCGGTAACAAGGGCGCCCGGTAGCGTGCCAAGCGAGCGCTTGAACGACCCGCCGAGCACCATCGATACGATAAGAATGACCGGGAGCAAGCTGAAAACAGTGAAACCGCCCGTGGTTGCCTGCGGCGGCTGCGGGCGCGGTAGCGGTTCACCCCTGACAACCGTGGCAATTGCATCGACGCCGGCCTCGATACCGCCGGGGTAATCGCCGCTCAGGAATTTCGGCGCGACGATGTCCTCGATAATGCGTTTTGCGCGGGCGTCCGGAAGTGCCCCCTCGAGACCGTAGCCAACCTCGATACGCATGCGGCGATCGTTCATTGCCACCAGGAATAACACGCCGTCGTCGATTTTCTCGCGCCCGAGTTGCCACGCCTCGACGACGCGCAGCGCGTAAGCCTCGATGGGCTCGGCCCCGGTCGTGGGGACGATGAGCACGGCCACCTGGCTGCCTGTTTGCGTCTCGAGCGACTTGAGTTTCAGCTCCAGCGCCGATCGTGCCTGTCCGCTCAGCGTGCCGGTGAGATCGGTGACACGTTCGCGCAGCGCAGGGATTTCCTGCAATGCCTGCGCGGACGCGACCGCCGCGCCCAGCAACCCGCCGAGCGCAACGATTACCGCGACTATCCGCGAGACAGCCGCCATTGTGAGCTCAGTCGTCCTGGCCGAATGAGACCTCGGGCGGCTTCGCGATTTCGGCCTCGTTCTCGACGCTGAAATTGGGTTTCACGTCAAAGCCGAATATCATCGCGGTCAGGTTCGTCGGGAACGAGCGGACGATGGTGTTGTACTCCTGAACCGAATCGATGTAGCGCTTGCGGGCTACGGTAATCCGGTTTTCTGTGCCTTCGAGCTGGGCCTGGAGATCGCGGAAATTGGCATCCGATTTCAATTCCGGATAGCGCTCTACCGTTACCAGCAGTCGTGACAATGCGCCCGATAACTCGCCTTGCGCGGCCTGGAACTTGGCGAAGGCCGCGGGATCGTCGACCATCTCCGGCGTCGCCTGGATCGAACTGACCTTGGAGCGTGCTTCGGTCACTCCTACGAGTACGTCGCGCTCCTGCTGCGCGAATCCTTCGACCGTTTTGACCAGGTTGGGAATCAGGTCGGCGCGGCGCTGGTACTGGTTGAGAACTTCCGACCAGGCTGCCTTGATTTGTTCATCGCCCGCATTCATCGCGTTGTAGCCGCAACCGCTCAGCGACAGCGTGATGAACAGCAGCACGGGTAGTCTCAGAGTTTTTCGCATTATTGTGACCTCCGGTTTGTCGATTCCCGTTGCTGCCGGGCATAAATATTTGTCGCAACGAGCTTGTCCTCGTTGGAAAAATAGCACACCTCCGGACCGGTTTCCGCGTGCCTCAATTAACGGGTGACCCATCGCATTTCGCGGTGGAGTGCCGTGGACGTGAGAAGCCACGAGAATTTCCCCGGTCTCGTTGTCAGATTCGGCGAGCCCGGACTGGCTTGTCTAGTGCAGGCCAGTCGGCCGTTCTCAATTGCCGTTGATCAGCATGTGCACCCAGATGCTGGCGGCATAGCCGAGAGCGATCGCCGGGGTCCATTTGAGGTGACGAAAAAAGGTGTACATGCCGCGCGCCTGTCCCATCAGCGCCACACCGGCAGCAGAACCGATGGATAGCATGCTGCCGCCTACTCCGGCAGTCAGCGTGACCAGCAGCCACTGGGTTGTGTCCATCGTCGGTTGCATCTGCAACACGGCTACCATGACCGGGATGTTGTCGATCACGGCGGATATGACGCCAACCATAACGTTCGCGGTAGTGGCACCGAGTTCGGTGTAGAGAAAGGCGGAAAGAATGTCGAGATAGCCGATAAACCCGAGCCCGCCGACACTCATGATTACGCCAAAAAAGAATAACAAGGTATCCCATTCGGCGCGTGCGACCTCACGGAAGGAATCGAACGCCTGGACATCGCCGGTTTCGCCATAGGCCAAAGAATCGCTCGCTAACGGAACATGCGTCTTGCGCAGGTAGTAGCCAAAGAACTTCAGATATGCCAGGCCGGTTGTCATGCCGAGAAACGCGGGCAGTCCAAGAAAATTGTGAAATGAAACCGCGGTTGCGATTGTGCAAGCAAACAGAAACATGATCGCGACCGAACCGCGTTTCATCGCCACGACCGCTTCGCCGCTCGCCGGGCGTCCCTGCGGTATGGCGAACGACATGATCGTTGCGGGGATCAGATAGTTGACCACAGATGGTATAAGCAGCTTGAAAAAAACGTGAAAATCCAAGATACCCTTTTGCCACACCATCAAAGTCGTGATATCGCCAAACGGGCTGAATGCACCTCCGGCATTAGCCGCTACGACGATGTTGATACAGGCGATGCTAACGAAGCGGACATTGCCCCGCCCGACGGCAAGGATCACCGCACTCATCACGAGCGCGGTAGTCATATTGTCGATGATAGGAGATAAAAAGAAACTGATGATACCGGTAACCCAGAACAGCCGGCGGTAGCTGAATCCGTGGTGTACCAGCCATGAACGCAGAGCATCGAAGATACGGCGCTCGGTCATCGCGTTGACGTATGTCATCGCTGTCAACAGGAACAGGAACAATTCGGCGAATTCGATCAGAAAATGCTCTACTGCTTCTTCCGCGGCGTGGCCCAGCCCGGAGCCGGCGTATTGAATACCGATGATTGTCCAGATAATTCCGGACGCGAGGATCATCGGTTTTGATTTTCGCAGGCTGGTGAATTCCTCGGTTACCACCAGCGCATAACCGAGCACGAATATGATCACGGCCGCGAAACCGGCCCAGTGTGCGGTCAGGTCCACATTGATGTCTTCTGTATGCCCCCCCGGGCGCCATCTGCCTATAGTGACGCAATCGAGCCGGTCACTCCAGCGGCGGATCGGTGCGGGCAGGGATTGCCGTTGCAGGGTCGCCTCGCGGCTGCATGGTTTTGGCCGGGCAGGGTCATTAGCGCCTGGGCCGCGAAACGAGGGTTACTGCAGAAGCTTGTCGAGACGTTCTTCTATTTTTTCGTGCAGGTCGTAAAGGAAGTCGCTGCGTTGCGAAGAACCGCACTGGGCAAAAGACCGGTAGTTGTTCGGCCCGGCCTTTAGCCGGAACAATTGCGCTTCCTGCAGCCCCTTCAGGTCATGACGCTTTAAATTGATTTTTTTCAGCATCACCGGGATCACGGGTTTGTTACCGCTGCCGACGAACGTGGGCAGTTCGTGCGCCAGAATGTAGGGCGACGCGAGCATGGCCGGCGATACCAGTAGCAGACCGAGAGTACAGGACTCCAGTGCGTGGCGGATCTCTTGCGGCCAGCTCTCGCCGGGCAGAATGTCGACATCCTGCCAAAACCTGAAGTGATAGGTTTTCGAGGGGGCGAGCATCTCTTTCAGGCCGCGCAGGAACGGTTCCACGTACTCGTCATCCTCGCGTGCGTAGGACACGAAAAACCTGATTTCCTTGCGAGTTTCGGAACCCATTACTTTCTCTCGATTGTCGCGGCCTGCGAGCAGGGCGCCTGATGCCCGCCAGCGCGGATCGACAAACCGTGTCGATTCCTGCGTTGCCGAACGGCAAGACCCCATTTTCTGCTGCGCCGGTGCCTGCGCGCAATGTTCTCCCGCGCCAGGCGCGCATTGGGCGGAGCTTTCCCGGCGGTCGCTGGCCCGAGACCGAAAACGGCAGCATCGGGTCACCGGGTCTTTGCCGGGCCTGCACGGGGAGTGCTCCGGATGTATTGAAATCGCTCAGAATCGGTTATTGCCGGGTGCTTCCAGATTGTTGATCTTCGTTCGGCCCAGGATCTTCAGCAGCAAATTGCGGAAGAATCTCAAAACCGGATACAGGAGCGCGGCGCCGCCAGCGGAACTGAACATGCGGTAGTTGAGGCGATTAAAAAATCCCGAGCGGCTGCTTATCAGCGCGAGCGCATGGATTGCGTCGGCGCCATAGTAGAGTCGTCCGCCCATCTTGAGCACCATCCCCTGGTCGATATCGAGACCGTGTGCGGTGATTTCATCCATTACTTCGCTACGCTCCCGCGCATTGACGATTCTGAGGTCGCCGACCGTGTCGCGGATCCGGACCAGGCGGCAATACGCATCGCAGGCGGGACACTGCTTGTCGTAGACCAGAAGGACTTCGGGTCGATTGGCGGCGGGTTGCGGATTGTCGCGACTCACGTCTTCGCTCAGGCCTTTTTTACGATTTGCGCTTCGATCGTGTTCTCGGCGGCATCGTTTGCGGTCCATTCGTGCGCGCATTCGGGACAGGCGAAGAGGCCACGACCCTGGTAGCAAAAAGTCGAGCCGCATCGTGGGCAGACGGGTACGTCGTTCATAGGCGAAACCGGGACGATGGCGTCGATCCGCGCAGTATCGCACGCAGTCGATGTCTGGCGGGCCGCGTGGTGAACAGAACAACATAAAGCCCGCGGTGTGAGTCGGTTCAAATCAACCCGACACTTAGCGAGTGCAGCATTTCAGCGCCGGACTCCGTGAAAGTCCATGCAAATACCGCGCAGTTCAGCAGGACGGTGAACCAAAAAATTGAACGAAACGTTTGTTTGCTCGACTTGTGACGCAGCTTTCGCTGAGCAACGAGTGCGCCGGGCCAGCCGCCGGCAAGCGCCAAAAGATGAAGGGTTTTTTCCGGTGTGCGCCATCCGCCCTGCCGGGCGGCCGATTTGTCGACGGCGTAGACAATGAATGTGACCGCACTCAGGCCGAGGTACCCGAGGAGGACCCATATCGGCGTGTGCGCCACGAAAACCGTTAGCGCAACAAACCCCAGAAACAACGCTGGGACAGGTAGGGATCCCTTGCCGGAGCGTCGCCTTTTGGCTGGTCGCGGACGATCGCCTGCCAGCGTAGCATTGGCAGCGCAGGGTCTGCCCTGACGATCGGTCGAGATCGCATAGGTGACGACCTGGCCTACCGTCGGGCGTCGTGTGCGGTTTGCGAACGCGTTGATGTGGACAAAGACGCGCTTGCCGCCGCTCAGCGGAGTCGCGAAACCGAAGCCGCGGTCATCGTTCCACGATGTGATCTTGCCTTTTGTACGCACTGGGCTCGAGGTCTCCGGTTGACGTTGTGCAGACGATAAACATTTTCGTCCTGTCTGTGCCACCGTTCCGTTGGCGAATATGCACTCGGCCGAAGCCGCGAATGCCCTGCGAGCGGCGCTGACGGTTCGATTCCTCGCAAGCCGGCTATTGTGCTTGATGGCGGAAGACGCGTTTGCGTTGATTCGTGGTCGCTGCGGGGGATGCGTTTTACGCCATCGCAAGGCGCCGGGAAAACCGTCCGGGCGTTACGGTTTGTCCGCGGTGACTTCGACGACCTGGTGTGAAACCTGCTTCTTTCCGCCATCCAGCCACTGCGTTCCGACCTCCGAGAAGCCGAAGCTCCGGTGAAATTCTCGCGAGACAGCATTGAGCGGAACGCGGTTGTATTCGCAGGAAATCCGGGGAACGCCGGCGTCGCGGGCAAAATCGAACAGGTCACGATAGAGCGCGGATCCGAGCCCCGCACCACGATAGCTTTCATCGACGACGATCCGGTCGATGTAGAGAAAATGCGGATAGCGTTCGACAAACCAGCGATAGTTCACGCTGTCATAATCGGCGTTTTGGTCGAATACCAGTAAAAAACCGGCGACGTTTTCGCCAACGCAGGTAACGCGGTGATAGGCACTCTCGCGGTCGAGCCTGGCGAGCCGTGCCCGATCCATCACGCTGGTCAGGTGCGACGACCCGGCATTCAGGTCGACGATACGTTCGAAGTCGGTTTCGTTTGCGTCGCGAATCATGGCCTGCGATCGCGGCCGGATAGTTGCGGTTGCCGATACGCGGTCGACTCCATAATTCGTTTCATGTTGGCCAGCGCCACGGCTGGGCAATATATTGGTACAGGGCTTGTGGCGAACAGCCGATATCGATGGAGTGGCGGATCGTTTCCATGTGTTGGCCCGGCCAGGCGCAGCCTGAAGCTGCCGCAGCGGTTTTATCCGGCGTCCTTCCGGGCCGAAGCCAGCAGCGCCGCCATTTTCTGATGAACCAGATTGATCGCTTGCAACGGGCGAATCATTACCTTGAATTCGACGATCCGCCCAGCCTCGTTCCACTTCAGCATGTCAACGCCGTTTACCGCGATGCCGTCGATTTCGACCTCGAACTCGAGTACCGCACCGTTATCGTCGTGGATCTCGCGAACGTAACGAAACGAATCGTCAAAGAACACGTGGAACGCGGTGCCGAGATATAGGGCCGTGATTGTTTTTCCGCGCTGTGGCGTGTGGACGACCGGCGAGTAGAAAACCACATCGTCGTCCAACAAGGTATCGAGGCCGGCCGGGTTGCGGGTCCGCACCAGTTCGTGCCAGGTGGCAAGTGCATTGGGTGGCATCGACAGAGCTCCAGACGAGGGTTTCGTGCCTACAGGCTTTGGACAAAATCGCGGATACCGTTCAACAGCATCTGCGTGGCCATTATTACGAGGATCATTCCCATAAGTCTTCCCAGCGCGCGCGATCCGCGGGTACCGAGCACTTTCATCAGGATCGGCGATGAGATCAGCAGTACCGTCGTGCCAAGCCATGCGAGAAACAGGGCGAGGCTCCAGTCGAGAATTTGTCCCGGCTGAC
>Ga0102958_1000188_pt1 | contig 14437 bp, 9 predicted proteins | sample SalPonF2_B_D1_MG_FD_84513 | JGI IMG/M metagenome (GOLD analysis project Ga0102958, IMG submission 84513) | Salt pond soil microbial communities from South San Francisco under conditions of wetland restoration - Salt Pond MetaG SF2_B_D1_MG ...
AAGACCGAGCCCGCCGAGAACCTGGACGTGTGGCGCTCCATCCCGCCGCTGTTCTGGCGGCATGCCGGCGCCTCCGCCAAGCCGGGGGCCACCGTGCTGGCCTACGCCCTGCCCGCCAACGCCCCGGACTTCCTCCGCGCGGCCGAGCCGGGCCAGAACGTGACGCGGGAGGCCGCCCGGCTCCGCGGAGACTACGAGCGGCAGCGCGCGCTGATCGCCCTGCAGAACGTGTCCATGGGCCGCGTGATGATGCTTTCCACCGACCGCACGTGGCGGCTGCGATACCGCATCGGCGATGCCTACCACCACAAGTTCTGGGGCCAGGTGGTCCGCTGGGCCACCGCCAACAAGCTCGGCGCCGGCGGGCAGTTCGTGCGGCTCGGAACCGACGGCATGCGATACAACACCACGGACAGCATCGAGGTCCGCGCCAAGCTCCTGCGTCAGGACTACTCGCCTGTCCATACCGACGACGTGTTCATCAACGTCTACCGAGACAAAGACCTGGTGCTCCGCCGAAAGTTGGAGGCCCAACCGGATTCGCCCGGCATCTACTCCACGGACCTGTCCGGCCTGCCGGTCGGCCCGTACCGCGTGGAGCTCGACAGCCCCACCGTCACGCGAGACCTGCTGCCCCGGGAGAACCTCTCCCGGGTGGAAAGCACCTTCAGCGTGGACCGGGCGTTGTCGCAAGAAGAGGCCGAACTGACGGCCGACCGCGGCCTGCTGGGCCAGTTGGCCACGCTCAGCGGCGGCCTGGTGGCCGAACCCCTCCAAGCCGGTGAAATTGCCGACCTGCTGGGCTCACGCAAAATAGTCGAGCCGGAGCGGCGAGAGTTCCGCCTGTGGAACTCCTGGCCGCTGCTGGTGCTGGTGGTTCTCGTCGCCGCGGCCGAATGGCTGCTGCGAAAGAAAGAGGGACTGGCATGATGGAACGGAAAGCCCTTCATCGCGATAGCGGCGTGCCCGATGCGATCGTCCGCAAACTGCGCAGCCTCATCCACCGCACGCGCGCGGTGATCACCGTCAAGGGCGTACTGGCCGTGGTGGCCGTGGCGCTGGGCGCGCTGCTGCTGTCGACCGGGGTGCAACTGGTGATGCTCGCCGCACGCAGCGAGTTGCAGTTCTCCTCCTGGCCGCGGTGGACGCTGATGCTGTCCGCCTTCGCGGCGACGGCCGGGGCGGCCTGGGTGTTCCTTATCCGCCCGCTGGCGCGAACGTTCTCGCTGGCGGGCATCGCCCGCGTCGTCGAGCAGCGCCACCCGGAACTGCACGAGCGCATCAGCTCCGCGGTGGAGTTGATCTCTTCCGGCGAGGCGCCGGAGCTGCGCGGCTCCGAGGAGCTGATCCGCGCGCTGACGGAGGAAGCCACGCTGGACGTGGGCGCCGTGCAGCTGCGCAAGGAAGTGCGCTTCCGCGTGGTGCGGCCGTTCCTCATCGCGGCTTCGGCCGTGTTGCTGGTGATGATCGGCCTGTTCATCGCCTGGCCGAGCGGCGCCGCCAACGCTTTGGTGCGGGTGCTGATCCCGGTGGCCAATATCGGCAACGCCCGCGCCGGCGACCTGGACGTGAGCCCCGGCGACAAGACGCTTCTCTACGGCGACCCGCTGCGGGTAAAGGTGGCCGTCAAGCACGAAGGCGCCAGCCGCGCCCAGTTCCGGCAACTCGACGCGGGCAAGTCCGAGATTCCGCAGGAAATGCGGCATCTGGCGGGCGCCACTTCCGACGGACGGCAGCATTTCGAACTGCAGCTGCCCTCCGTGGTGGAGAGCTTCCGCTACCGCGTATACTCCGCCGGCGCGCTGAGCCGCTACTACCGCGTGACCGTCGTGCCGCGCCCGGAAATCCGCAGCCTTACCGTGCGCTGCGATTACCCGGCGTACACCAACCTTCCGCCGCGGATCGAATCCAACGCCACCGGCGACCTCCGCGCGGTGGTCGGCTCTATCGTCACCCTCACCGCCCGAACCAACAAACCGGTCGAGGGGGCCGTGCTGATGCTCAACGGCAAGCCGGCTCTGGGCGTGGCCGCCGACCGCGCGCCCGCCCCAGACGGCGCGATGGACTGCACCTTCCGCGTGAAGATGACGCCGGAGGTGCACGGGCAGTGGGCCATCGAACTGCGGGACAGCCACGGCAACGTGAATCTGAGCGACCCGCGCTCCATCGACGCACAGCCGGACGCCCCGCCCGTAGTAAAGGTGCTGCTGCCGCGGGCCGTGGACAAGGACGGCAAGCAGCCCGCCGCCCAGCCCACGCGCCTGACCATGAAGCCGGACGACCGCCTGGCCATCGGCTATAGCGCAACCGATGACTTCGGCGTGGCCGGCGCGCAGATGCTGGTGTCGATCGACGGCCGCCGCCTCGAACCGCGCGAGCTGGCGCTCACGGAGGGCGGCCCCGGCGGCCGGATGTTCGGCGGCGTGACCCACCTGAACCTGGCCTCGCTGGACCTGGCCGGGGCGCGGACCGTCACCTTCCAGGTGCGGGCCATCGACATGCTGCCCAGCGCCGACGGCGGCCCCCAGGAGGGGTTCTCCGAGCTGTACACCATCGACCTGGACGTGTCGGCCATCGCCCGGACGGAGGCGATCCTGCTGGCCCAGGAACTGCACGTGCGGCAGGAGTTGGAGCGGGTGCTGGCCGATCTGCGGATCGCCAAGCAGGACACCGCCTCCCTGCTGCAGCGCACCGGCGCCCTGTCCAAGCAAGCCGACGACCTGGCCAAGCGCAAGGCCGGCCAGCGGCTGCAGGAGTTCCGCGAGAAGCACCGCACCCTCGACGAACCGTACATCCACCGCGTGCGGAACGCCGGGGAGTATCTCGGCAAGGCCAACAGCCGCACGCGAGACCTCGCCGTGTTCGTCGGCGACGGCGTGTACGCGGGCCTCGCCCCGCGATTGACGGACCTGGCGAACAACCATATCGCCAAGGCCGCCTCACTGGCCACGCAGGTCGGCCTGCGGGAGGACCTCCAGCAGCGCCACGCCACGGCCGACGAATGCGACTTCCAGGTCAAGCGGTCCATCGACCTGGTGACCGAGATGCTGGCGGACTTCGACGAACTGACCCAACTCGTGCGCAAGGCCCTGAAGTATGAAGACTGGGCGCGAACCCAGAGCGAACTGGCCGAGCGCACGCCGGACGCCGCCCTGGCCGACCTGGCCATGAGCGAGAAGGAATGGAAGGCCCAGCAGGAGAAACTCGCCGAGGCCCTGGCCAAAGAGGTGGCCCAGTCCGACGCGGCGAAGGAGCTGTTGCTCGATCACGACGCCGAGGCGGCGAAGAACCTCGCCGAAGAAGCCATGAAGCTCGCCGGCAGGCAGGACGAGAGCCTCCAGCAGACGAAGAAGGCCGAGCGGCTGGAACAGATCGGCAAGGAACTCAAGGGCCTGGCCGAAGAGCAGGCCCAACTCGCCGAGAAGGCCGCCGGCAAGGAGGCCACACAGGGCGAAGCCGCCGGCATGAAGCAGGCAGCCGGGAACATCGAATCCGGCAAGCTTCCGGAGGCCGTGGAGAAACAGGCGGCCGCGGAAAAGGGCCTGGCCGCGGCCGGGCCGGCCGGTGAGCCCCTGGCGACCGAGCAGGCGGACATTCGCAAGCAGACGGCCGAACTCATGGCCGAGAAGCAGAAGCTGGAGGCGGACCTGGCCAGCCAGCAGTTGGCGCGCCTCGCGGCGAAGCAGAAGGCCCTGGCCCAGGAAGTGGCCAAGCTGACCGACGCGGTGAAGCAGGAGGCCCCCCAGGCCGACCGTAGCGACACCGCCGCCGCCCGTGCCGCCGATGCCGCGGCGCAGCAGCTCGCCCAGGGCAATCCGGGCGAGGCGGCGAAGGCGGCGGCAGCGGCAGCCGAACAACTCGGGCAACTGGCCGGAAACCTTGGCGCCCCGCAAGCCGGCCAGCAAGGCCAGACCGGACAGCAGGCACAGAGCGGTCAGCAAGGCCAATCGGGGCAAAGCGGCCAGAGTGGCCAAAGTGGGCAGTCCGGACAGTCCGGACAGAGTGGTCAGAGTGGTCAGAGCGGCCAAAGTGGGCAGTCCGGACAGTCCGGGCAAAGTGGTCAGAGCGGCCAAAGCGGACAGTCAGGCCAATCGGGGCAGTCTGGCCAAAGTGGCCAATCCGGTCAATCGGGAAGCCCGGCCGCGACACCGCCGCAGGGCGCTCCATCCGGCGCCTCCCCGCTGGCTCAGACGGCGGCCAACCTCCAGGCCCGCCAGCAGCAACTTGCTGAAGAGATCAAGCTCCTGAGCGATGGCCAGACCGCCGGCCTGCTCGCCTCTCAGCAGCAACAGATTGCCGGACAAGCCGCCCAGTTGAGTCAGGATGCGGGCATGATCGCCTCGCACGCGCAAGACCTCGGCCTCAGCGGCCAGGCCTCGCAGCTTGCATCGACCGCGGCCGGCCAACTCGCCAGCGCACAGTCCTCCGCGGCCGCCGCCGCCGGGCAACTGGGCGCCGCTTCTCAGAGCGGTCAATCCGGGCAAAGCGGCCAATCCGGCCAATCCGGTCAAAGCGGTCAATCGGGTCAATCCGGCCAGAGTGGCCAATCGGGCCAGTCCGGGCAGAGCGGTCAATCCGGCCAATCGGGCCAGTCCGGCCAGAGTGGTCAGCCCGGACAGGGCAGCGGCCAGCCGGGGCAGGGCGGTATGGCCGGCGCCGCTTCCGCACAGGCCGGTGCGGCGGCGTCTCTCGCTCAGGCGGCCGGAACCCTGCAGCAACTGGGCCAGCAGCTTGCCGCCGCCGCGGCGAACGTGCCGGAATCTCCCTTGGCGGCGGACACGCCGCTGCTGACGGACGCGTACGACGCCGCAGCGCAAGCCTCGGCCTCAGCCGCCGCCTCCGACGCGGCCACCGCGGCGGCCATGCTGGATGCCTTGGCGGCAGCCGCGGGAACGGCGGCCCAAGGGGCCGGCGGAATGCCCAGCGCCATGGGCCAGCCCGGTCAGCCCGGACAGCCCGGCCAGGGCAGCGGGAACGTCGGCGCCGGCGTGCAGCAGACGGTTCTCTCCAAGGCGGAACTGAAGCGGATGGGCGTCTCCACGATGGACTGGGCCCTGCTCCGCGGCGAACTGGAGAACGAGATTCTCCAGGCGGCCTCGGAGTCCGGGCCGAAGGAGTATCGCGAAGACATCAAGCGCTACTTCCAGATCATCGCCAAGAAGGGCGCGGAGAAGGAAGACCGACAGGACAAGTAGGCCGAGGCCCGGCCCCGGCCCAAACCTGCGCGGAGACATGCTCCGCGCGTGGACATAAAGCGAGCAGAGGTGATCCCGGTGAACAGAATCTACAAAAGCACGGCATGGGCGGCCCTTGCGTGCATTGCCGCGGCGCTGGCGACGGGCGGCGCGGCGCGGGCGGACATGGCCTCGCCAAAACTGGCCCAGTACGAAAAACCGGTCGATGACGCCATTGGAAAGGCCCTGGAGTACCTGGTGGCCAACCAGCAGGAGGATGGCTCCTTTGTGAAGGGCAGCAAAGGCGACGGGCAGACAGGCATCACGTCGCTCTGTGTGATGGCGTTTCTGTCCAAGGGCTATACCCCCGGCACGGGCAAGTACGGCGAGGTGATCAACAAGGGCGTGGACTACATCCTGGACCACCAGAGCAAGAACGGCCTTCTGGTCGACACGAAGCAGTCGAAAGGGGAGATGTACAACCACGGCATCGCCACGCTGATGCTCTCGGAAGTCTCCGGCATGGTGGACCCCGAGCGGCAGAAGAAGATCGACGAGGCCCTCCCCAAGGCGCTCAAGCTGATCCTCTCCGCCCAGCAGGTCAAGAAGAGCCACGAGCACGAAGGCGGCTGGCGGTACAAGTCCAACAGCAACGACAGCGACATCTCCGTCACCGGTTGGCAGATCATGGCGCTTCGTTCGGCGCGGGCCAACGGGGCCAACGTGCCCAAGGAGACGATCGAGCAGGCCCTGGAGTATATCCTCAAGTGCCGCGACTCCAGCGGCGGCTTCAGCTACATGCCCAAACGCAGGCAGCCCGGCATCGGCCGCACCGGCACCGCCCTGCTGTCGCTCTCGCTGGCCGGCCGGCAGGAAGACAAGGAAGCCATCGCCGCCGGGGACTGGATCCTCCACGATATCAGCAAAGGCGGCAAGGGGCGCGGGATCAAGGACAGCCACCTCTTCTACGCCACGTATTATGCCTCTCAGGGCATGTTCCAGTTGGGCGGCAACTACTGGGAGCAGTGGGCCGACGTGATGTACACCACGCTGCTCCAGACGCAGAGGAAGGACGGCTCCTGGCCCAGCCGTCACGGCGAGGCCTACGCCACCAGCATGGCCGTGCTGGCTATGGCGGTGGTGTACCGCCAACTGCCTATCTATCAGCGATAGGGGGCGATCCTATAGCTTCAGAATCGCCGTCATTGGCATGAACAGGTGCCGGGGATCATCCAGCAGAGGCAGGAAGCCGTATACTTCATAGAATCGCTTCGCCGCGTCGTTCAGGGCATGGACAGTAACCGCCCAGATGCCGAAGCATTCGGCAACTCCGGCCACCCGCTTCAAGACGTCGACCAACCACAACCCACCAAGCCCCATGCCTTGGAAGCGCCTGTCCACACGGCGAGTCGGCCCAGATGGGCGATCGGCGCCAGGTATTTCGGCAGTCGCCTCGATACTTCCTGCGGTAGATCAACGAACGCCACACTTCCGCTGCACAGCATATAGTACCCAACTGCTTCACTCGATCCATCATGGGGCAGGACGTCGATCCGCCGTTACACCACGCCGATGGCAAGGCCCACGAGTTCGAAATCACTGCTGGTCCCGAAAGCAACCCGGCTGTCAACCCGTCTCAACCTGTTTGCGAGAGAGTCCGAGAGTTCGCGGGCGATTATTCGGGGCAACGGAAGTTTCTTGCTGGATTCTCGCATTCGTTTGGCGCGCGGGCGTTTCGACTGCCACGGCTACGTTCCGAAGGCGGCTTTCAGAAAGCATCGCGTAAATGCCTGTAACTTCCTTTGGATTTGGATTTTATTGGGCTTCCCTTGCGGAGTGGATAGAATATTTTGGTGGTGAACGCCGAGAAGCGGCTACACCCCTACAGGAAAGGGTGGTCGATTATGAAGACGCTGAAGCTGGTGTTGATGCTGGTGGTGGCCGTCGCACTAGCGGCTGTTGTTCTGCAGAATCGGGCTCTTGTCGAAGTCCAGCTTCTCTGGTGGACCGGGACAATATCTACAATTGTGCTTCTTCTCCTCACCGTCGTGGGGGGATTCATCCTGGGTCTGCTTACGGCACTTCTTGTAAAAGGTGGCGCGAAATCAGACTCCACACAGAAAGGGTCATGACACTGCTGTCCAAGTGGAGGTTGTAATCCTGGAAACAAAACCGTCTATGACGCCGCCTTTAAGGGCAGTTGGATTCCGAAATGGCGGCCCTCTCAGTCGCCGTCCCGGTCATCTCAGGGTGCAGGCGCTCAGTCGCCACAAGCACACGCTCGCCGCTCGGGAGCGTTGTGGAGCAACAGCGGACGAAGTCACCCGTAGTGTATTCCCATCGTTCTCCTGCATCCCTGTTCTTGGATGTGATCCGATAGACATCTTCGCCCTCATACACTGCCTCCACTCGCCGCCACGCATCGTTGCCCTTCTCGAGCAGGGCCACATATATCTCTCGGGTGTGTCGCTCATCGTGAGACATCGTCACGTCCTCTTCCCGCGTTCCCATGATGCCGGCCAGTCAATCAAGATCAACTCACGTTCTCTGGGGGCGTGGTCCGCTCAGTCGCATCGCGGATGGCGGCAACCAGATCTTCTGACGGGCCGCCTTTGCTCAAGTAGGTTACAGCGCCCGCCTGTTGCATCGTCTCGCGTTGATCGGCTTCCGCGTGCATGGACAGGCCGATGACCTTCGTGTCGGGCAGTTCGGCCATGATCGCCTTCGTGGCGTCAATACCGTTCATGCCCGGCATGCTGACGTCCATGACGATCACATCCGGCCGATGAAGGCGAGCCTGCTCAATCGTATCCTGACCGTCGCCTGCCTCGGCGATGACCGCGAGATCCGGTTCGGCATCCAGGACACCCTTGAGCCCCTGGCGCACAATGGCATGGTCGTCCACAAGGAGCACTCGGACGCGGGCGTCGTTTGGCTTGCGCTCCGTGGTTGCGGCAACTCAGCTCAGCCATTGTCGGGCAAATCCGGGTACAGCTCGCGCATACAGTCGGGACAGAGACCATGGCTGAACTGTGCTTCCGATCGTTCGTCGATGTACTGCTCAATCTGGTTCCAATATCCCTGATCGTCGCGGATTTTCTTGCAGTGACTGCAGATCGGCAGCAGGCCGCTGAGTTTCTTGACTTGGCTGAGTGCGTTTTGGAGCTGTTCGATAAGTTGATCGCTTTCCTCGATAATCCGTCGGCGTTCAATGGCATACGCGATTGCCCGGGACACCAGACGTTCGTCCGTCTGGCCCTTGATCAGGAAGTCCTGCGCCCCCTGCCGAACGGCTTTTCGACCCAGTGATTCATTATCATTTGCTGTCAATACGACGATTGGCGTTTTCGGCGAGGCAGCATTAACGGCCACTACCGTTTCCATTCCCCGGACATCCGGTAGCGACAAATCCAACAGTATTACGTCGAAACGCTTGTCTTGTAGCAGTTGTCGTGCCTGCTTCAGCGAGTCGGCAAGATCGACCGTGTAGATCGCCTCGCTCGACCGGATCAGGCCTTGTGTGAGAACGCCCGCAAAGGCAGGGCTGTCCTCCACCAGGAGTACCGCGATCCGTGATGTCATTAAGGCGCCCATTCCTATCATTATAGACAGTCGAAGGCTCACTATTGCCCGCGCGGTGTGAACGACGTCATCGGGCGCAGGCGCTTAGCTAGAAATATCGCAGCAATCGGGAGCCGGGCAGGATCGGCCGATCACAACCGTGTCCGTGTGGGATTGATCATCTGCATAGCCAATATATTTATTCCTGACCACCGCCCGGTTTGCTCGGCACGGGCTTTCCGTAGTCACGGATGATAGCAAGGAGATCATCTGAAAGCCCGCCCTTGCTGACGTAGGCAACTGCCCCTGCCTCTCGCATCGCCTCGGCCTGGTCGGCATCGGCGTGCATGGACAGGCCGATGACCTTCGTGTCGGGCAGTTCGGCCATGATCGCCTTCGTGGCGTCGATGCCGTTCGTACCAGGCATGCTGATATCCATGATGATCGCATCGGGGCGGTGACGGCGGGCCTGCTCAATCGCATCCTGACCGTCACCTGCCTCGGCGATCACGGCGATATCCGGTTTGGAATCCAGGATACCCTTGAGCCCCTGGCGCACAATGGCATGGTCGTCCACAAGGAGCACTCGGATGCGGGCGTCGTTTGGCTTGCGCTCCGTGGTTGCGGCAACTGAATTCTGCTCCGGAGGCGGCACGATCCACGGCGGTTCCTCAGGTCGAGCAACTTCGGCCATCAGTGTGACACGGGTGCCCCGACCCGGGGCGCTGTCAATCACGCAATGCCCGCCGATGTGCTCCAATCTCTCCTGGAGGCCGAACAGGCCCAGGCCCGTCGCCTCGTTATCGTCCCGCAGGCTGGCCGGATCGAAGCCCTTGCCCTCGTCACTCACGACGACGCGCACCAGTTCGTCATCGGGTCGGCTCAACTGAACGCGGGCCGAATCGACGCCCGCATGCTTGGCCACGTTCAGCAGCAACTCCCGCACCGCGGAAAACAGAAGGAAAGCCGCACCGGTTTGGTCCTGAGGCACAGAGGCGTTGATTTCCGTCTGCACCTTCAGACCGTGCCTGCTCTCCATCTGCCTGGCCAGCCAGGGCAAGGCAGCCTCCAGTCCACCCTCGTAAAGAATCGACGGGCTCAGTTCAACCGTCAGCACCCGGGACGCATCCAAGGACTGGTCGAGCAGGGCATCCATCAAATCGACCGCATCCCGTGATCGCTCATCAGACGCACCGGATCGCACGACCGTCAAATGGAATTTTGCGGCGACCAGCAATTGCTGAAGGTTGTCATGGAGCACTCGTGCGAGCCGTTCCCGCTCGCGCTGCTCGCTCTGTGACAGCTCGGACGCCAACTGGCGGAGTTGGTCGGCGCGGCGATCCGCCAGGGCTGTCCGGTCCGTCACTCGCTGCTCCAGATCGACATTCAGGGCGCGGAGTTCTGCACGGGCCTTCTCACGGATGGTGACGTCCTCGATGGCCACAAGGACGCGGTGCGGAAGGTTTTCAGTGCCCTCAATCCGACGGGCGTTGAGCAGCATGATTCGCGGCCCAAGTGCGGAAAACTCGTGGCGAACCTCGAAATCACTCAACTGCTGCCCGTGGTCGGCCACCTCCTTAAGAACACTGCGAAGTTCGGGAATGTCCCATTGCCGGCTGCCGAGGTCGCCGAACCTGTCCCCCATGATCTGGTCGGCATGCACATTGAATGTCCGCAGGAAAGCCGGATTGGCTGAGAGCACCCGCAACTCATCGTCCAGAACGATGAGGGGGTTGTGCACGGTATCCACGATGCTTTGCGTGTAGCTCTTCTCATACCGGAGGTGGTCTTCAGTCTCCTTCAATCGGCTGACATCGGAGAAAGTGACCACGCATCCATCGATCCGATTGTCCATCGTGCGGTACGGCATGACGCGCACCGTGTACCATCGGCCGTCGCGTGCCGGCACCTCCTTCTCGATCGGCGAGAGCGTCTTGAGCACTCTTACTGCGTCGGCGGCCAGGTCGCCGCCGGCGAAGTTCTGAGTGATATGGGCGATCGGCCTGCCCAGGTCCGACTCGATGAGATTCAGCAGTTCCGTCGACCGCGGCGTGAATCGCCTGATTCGTAGCTACGCATCCAGGAAGATCGTTGCAATTTCCGTAGCCTTCAGCAGGTTGGCCAGGTCGTTGTTTGTGTCAGTCAGTTCACCCACCTTGTCGTTGAGCTGGGCGTTGACCGTGGTCAACTCCTCGTTGACCGACTGCAGTTCCTCCTTAGAAGCCTCCAACTCCTCATTGGCCGACTGGAGTTCTTCGTTCATGGACATTACTTCTTCATTGGCCGCCTTGAGTTCCTCGGTGGCCGCGTCATAGCCCTCCACGTTACTCCGCAGCTCCGCACGCAGGTCTTTGACCTCGGCCTCCAACTGAGCAACGAGCGGCTCGTCCTCTGGGGCCACAGTGTGAGCGGTTGGCGGACGCCGTTGCGGCAGGGCGTCCTCAAAGACAACCGCCAGGAGACTGCCTCCCTCGGCCTGCTCGCCCACGCGTAGCACCGTCAGGTTGGCCAGTGGTGAGCCCTCCTGGGGCATAGACACCTGTGCCAGGCGAACGGGCTCTTCCTGCTGTAGCGCACTCTTGATCGCTCGGCGGAGTTTGGCGGAGAGGGCGCCGCCCGTCATGTCGAGAATGTTCAGGCTGGCGGGCCCCTCGGGGTGGCCCAGGAATTTTTCAGTCCGGCCGTGGAAGTACAGGATCTTGCCCTCGACGTCCATTAGCGCGACGCTGGCGTCGAAGTGCCGAAGCAAGGCATCCAGGTTCGCCCGCGGGAGCATGGAGGCGTCGCCGGCGGTCCGCGGGCGAGCAGGCCGGGCGACCTGCTGCCCGACGGCGTACAGGGGGAATTCGCCAGCGGCCCTCCGGTTGGACTTCACCAGCCGGAATATCCGGTCCTGCTTGGCGACCGGATCGAACAAATGTTCCATTCCGGCAACACCTTCGGATTTGCCCAGCATCAGGCAACCTCCGGTGTTCAAGGCGAAGCTGAAGACCGACAGCACCTTCTTCTGGGCCGCCAGCTCGAGGTAGATCAGCACGTTGCGGCAACTGATCAGGTCGAGCTTGGAGAACGGCGGATCGGCAAGAAGATTGTGACGGGAGAAGATGACCGTATCGCGAAGCTGCTTTTCGACGTGATAGCCTCTGTCGTCGACAGTAAAGAACCGCTCCAGACGATCGGGCGACACATGGTTGGCGATCTCCAGAGGGTAGGTGCCGGCGCGAGCGGTTTCCAGGGCGTGTTCGTCTACATCCGTGGCGAAGACCTGCACCGGAAAGCTTTTGTCGGCGGCCGCTCTTTCCTCCAGCAGAAGCATGGAGATGGAGTACGCCTCTTCGCCCGTCGCGCATCCAGCCACCCACGCGCGGAGCGGCTGGTCGTCCTTCCTGGCCGCGATCAGCGGAACGACAATCTCGGTTCGCAGGGCATCGAAGACCTCGGCGTCGCGGAAGAATGAACTGACGCCGATCAGCATGTCCTTCGCGAGTTGAGCCAACTCGGCGGTGTCCGTCTGGAGCAGCTTGACATAATCGGCGGTGCCTTCGATCTGCCGCAGCCCCATTCGGCGCTGGATGCGCCGAAAAACCGTGGTTCGTTTGTAGTGACTGTAGTCGCTGTTCGTGCGAGTCCGAAGAAGCTTCAAAATCGCGTCAATGTCGGAGGGGGCAGCCTTGCTGGCAGGCTCTTCGCAGCTGGCCGCGAACATCTCTTGATGCTGTGCGAAATCCACCAGTGCCGCCGGCATATCTGAAGGTTGCAGCACATAATCCACCAGGCCTGTATCAATGGCCGCCTGGGGCATTGCCGGGAACTGTGCGGTGCCCGGTTCCTGCGCCATGCACATGCCGCCGGCCGCACGGACGGCCCTGACCCCTTGCGGACCATCCAATCCGCTGCTGCCCGACAGGATGATGCAGACGGCCGCCGGCCCTTGATCTTCGGCCAGAGAGTTCAGGAAATGATCGATGGCCGTCTCCACGTGGCCCCCCTTTGTGGAACCGCTCAATGCGAGCCGGCCCTGCCGAACGCTTAAGGTTCTGCCTGCCGGGTTGGTGTAGACGGTATTGGGCTCAATCGGCATGCCATCTTCCGCCTGCACGACTTTCATCGCGGTGGACCTGGACAGGATTTCGGCCATGCGGCTTTCGTGGGCGGGGTCGAGGTGCTGGACAACGACGAAGGCCATGCCGCTGTCGGCCGGCATTGCACCGAAGAACTCCTTCAGAGCATCAAGGCCGCCGGCGGAAGCGCCGATCCCAACGACCGGGGCCGCTTCGATGCTGGTATTCGCGAGTGGCTGGGGCATTGCTATCGACTCCATGGCTTATGCACTGACGGTCGTTGCTTATGCCCGGCTTCTCTCCTGCTTGATCCGTCATTGGGGGGCATGAGCGGTTATTCTACCAGAAAGGCCTCACCGCGGCCTTCCTAAAGTATCCCACGCTGCCAGCAGTTGGCGCACCTGTTACCGGCCATCGCATTGAAGGGCCTGTTCAGCAATGGCTTCTGCGCGTCGGCGAGTATGAAGAGCTGCACACCGAAGATGCCGGCTTGGTCATCCCCAATCTCAGCGGATGTTCCTTCTCGCAGCCGTTCGAGTTCGGCGCTAGTCGCGGCCGGAGCTTCGCGCAATCCCCGCAGTTCCGGGCTCACTTCCGCAGGGGCAATGTCTGCTCGTGACCAATCGTGCGCTGGCATTGCCCCCCCATAACTACTTTCACGCCGCGACTTCGGGAGGCCCCGGCAATCTCACATGCCCGGCAGGCCTGTGAGGTGAACGCCGTGATCCCGACGATATCTGGCTTGGGCATGGCCGCGTAATCCGGCGTATCCACATCCTCATCGATGACAGTGATCTGCCACTCCGGCGGCGTCAAGGCGGCCAAGGCCAGCAGGCCCAAGGGCTTCCACACGCGTTAGCGATTCCACCGGCTCTGCCATACGTTCGCCAGGCTCGCCAGCGGGTTCTTCGGATTGATCCGGTGCAGTCGCATCTTACTCCTGTGCGCCAAGGGCGTCCCCGCTGTCAGAGCCACGACTCCGTTGTGCCATGCAGGTCCTTCTCGCCTCAGTAAGCTTTCCGAGGAAGCCGTCCTTCCGGAATTCCGCCGTCCACTTCCGCAGCAGCAGCCACCCGCCACTGCGGTAGATGCTGCGCGCCCAGCGGCGATACCATCTCTGCCAGCCGGCCCCGATGTTGTGCAGCCACAGGGCGATGACGGGAAAGGCAAGCACATTCGCGGCGGTTGCCAGCAGATGGCGGGGCCCGTAGAAACCCCGCATGATCTTGTGGGCGGCGGCCTGCATATCCTCCGGAGTCATCGGGTCATCCGGCTGGAAGAGGGGGAAGTTCCCGTCGTAATACTCCAGGCCGACGGTATCTGTTGGAAAGATCCTGTCCGCCTTCCGAAGCCTGGCCGTCAGTTCCGTGCCGGGCAGCGGGATCGGCTGCAGCACCTGCACCGTGTCCAGACGCGCCTTGCGGATGAACCGCCGAAAATGCCGCACGCGGTCTTCGGCACTCATCCGGAACGGCCGGCCCTCCGGGGAGGGGTAGCCAAAGATGAACATGCCGTGTATCCGGAATCCGGCCCGGTGATACAGACGGGTCAGCTCGATCATCTCCCGCGGGTCCAGCCGCTTGTTCATCGCCTTGAGCTCTTCGGCGATGGGCGACTCATAACCGATGGCGAGATTGTTAA
>Ga0102958_1000189_pt1 | contig 14398 bp, 16 predicted proteins | sample SalPonF2_B_D1_MG_FD_84513 | JGI IMG/M metagenome (GOLD analysis project Ga0102958, IMG submission 84513) | Salt pond soil microbial communities from South San Francisco under conditions of wetland restoration - Salt Pond MetaG SF2_B_D1_MG ...
ATGGTTGCAGATGAACATCACCAGCGTGCCGCGCTCGCCCCTGCACTGCTCCAGCGTCCACACCCGACCATCGGGATCGGGAAGTGAAAATGCCGGCGCGCGCCAGCCAAAATCGCATATCGGGGTAGTCATCCTGACCATCGCAGACTCTCTCCTTATGTCACCCAGCGCGTCATGCAATCTGAAAAGCAAAACCCTATAATAGACCGTTTGTACCAATGGCTTCTCAGGTGTTTCCATGCTAGCGAACAATCTCTTCACTTCCGAATCAGTCTCGGAAGGACATCCCGACAAGGTTGCCGACCAGATATCGGATGCCGTTCTCGACGCGATTCTGAGCGAAGACAAGGACGCCCATGTCGCCTGCGAGACCATGGTCAAGACCGGCATGGCGATCATTGCCGGCGAAATCACCACATCGGCATGGGTCGATCTCGAGGAAATCACGCGTGGCGTCATTCTCGACATCGGTTACGACAGCTCCGAACTGGGCTTCGACGGCGCGACCTGCGCCGTGCTGAACGCCATCGGCAAACAATCCCCCGACATTGCCCAGGGCGTCGACCGCGATGCGCCGGAAAAACAGGGGGCCGGCGACCAGGGGATGATGTTCGGCTACGCCAGCAACGAGACCGAGTCGCTGATGCCGGCGCCGATACACTTCGCCCATGCGCTGGTCCGGCGCCAGGCTGAACTACGCAAGAATCACACGCTGACCTGGCTACGCCCGGATGCAAAGAGCCAGGTGAGCTTTCGCTATGAAAACGGAAGACCGACCGGCGTCGAGGCGATAGTACTGTCCACTCAACACGACCCGGATATCAGCCAGGCCAGCCTGCACGAGGCCGTCATGGACGAGATCATCAAACCGGTGATCCCCGCTGAATGGCTGAGCGCAAGCACCCGTTACCACATCAACCCGACTGGCCGGTTCGTAATCGGCGGCCCAGTGGGCGACTGCGGCCTGACAGGACGCAAGATCATTGTCGACACGTACGGCGGCATGGCCCGCCACGGCGGTGGGGCATTCTCCGGCAAGGATCCGTCAAAGGTTGACCGTTCGGCGGCTTACGCCTGCCGCTACGTGGCCAAAAACATCGTCGCCGCGGGTCTGGCCGAGCGCTGCGAAATCCAGATCTCCTACGCTATCGGCGTTGCCGAGCCCACCAGCATCAGTGTCGAAACATTCGATACCGGCAAGGTGGCCGAATCCGAACTGGTACATCTGATCGAACAGCACTTTGACCTTACGCCGTACGGGATCGTCACGATGCTCGACCTGAAACGGCCGATCTACCGCAATACGGCGGCCTATGGCCACTTCGGCCGCAGCGCCGAGCGGTTTTCCTGGGAACGCACCGATCGGGCAGAGGCCCTGGCCGGCGACGCGGCCGCGTGAAGGACAGACGCGTCCGAAAAAAACGAATTCATGAAGGAGCGTAAGATATGACCGAAGCCGCCGTCACAATGACGCCTGACTACAAGATCGCCGACATCGAACTGGCCGAATGGGGACGCAAGGAAATCGCGATCGCCGAGACCGAGATGCCCGGACTGATGGCGATCCGCAGCGAGTTTGCGGACCAGCAGCCTCTCGCCGGGGCCCGCATCGCCGGCTCACTGCACATGACGATCCAGACGGCGGTACTGATCGAGACCCTCGAGGCGCTGGGGGCGGAGGTCCGCTGGGCGTCGTGCAACATCTACTCGACCCAGGATCATGCCGCGGCGGCAATCGCCGCCGGTGGCACGCCGGTTTTCGCGTTCAAAGGCGAGAGCCTCGACGAGTACTGGGAATATACCCATCGCATCATGGAATGGGCCGACGGTGGCACGCCCAATATGATCCTCGATGATGGCGGCGATGCAACGATGCTGGTGATGCTCGGCTCACGCGCGGAACAGGACCGCTCGGTACTCGATAATCCGGGCAGCCATGAAGAACGCGCGTTGTTCACGGCCATTGCCCGCAGGCTCGACACGATGCCGGGTTTTTACTCCAGGATTCTGAAAAACATACAGGGCGTTACCGAAGAGACGACAACGGGCGTCCATCGCCTCTACGAACTGATGAAACAGGGCTCTTTGCCGTTCCCCGCCATCAACGTCAACGACTCGGTCACCAAATCCAAGTTTGACAATCTGTATGGTTGCCGCGAGTCGCTGGTCGACGGAATCAAGCGCGCGACGGACGTGATGGTCGCCGGCAAGATCGCGATCGTCGCGGGCTATGGCGACGTCGGCAAGGGCAGCGCTCAGTCACTACGCGGCCTCGGCGCCACCGTTTGGATCACCGAGATCGACCCGATTTGCGCGTTGCAGGCGGCGATGGAGGGTTACCGCGTGGTGACTATGGACGATGCCTGCGACAAGGCCGACATCTTCGTTACCGCGACCGGTAATTATCATGTCATCACGCACGACCACATGCTGCGCATGAAAGACCAGGCCATCGTTTGCAATATCGGCCATTTCGATAACGAAATCGATGTTGCCGGCCTCGAAAAATACGAGTGGGAAAACGTCAAGGACCAGGTCGATCAGATTATCTTCCCGGACGGCAAGCGCATTACGCTGCTGGCACAGGGACGGCTGGTCAACCTCGGCTGCGGCACCGGCCACCCGAGTTTTGTGATGTCGAACTCGTTCACCAACCAGGTGCTGGCGCAAATCGAGCTGTGGAATCACGGCGAGCGTTATCAGAATGAAGTCTACGTGTTGCCAAAACACCTCGACGAGAAAGTGGCACGGCTGCATCTCGGCAGAATCGGGGCGGACCTTACCCTGCTCACCAAGGAACAGGCCGACTATATCGGCGTGGGGCAGGATGGGCCCTACAAACCGGATCACTATCGGTACTGATCGAACGACGATATCAACAAAGGCGGCCTGCGGGCCGCCTTTGTCTTTACCGCCATGCTGACAGCCATCGCCGCCTACCTCATCGCCTCGCTGATCGTGTTGCGGATCGAGGCGAGACTGCTGCCAACGACCGAGAACGTCGCGGTCGTCGGCTGGATGACCGAGCGCATATACCTGCCGTTGCTGCGTTACGCCGCAGTTCTGGCCTTGCTGCTGTTCGGGTATCCGCAAATTTTCGGCATCACTGACGCCCCGACGCTGACTCAGTTGTTCGCGGACGACACCCGCCGCATCGATTTGCTGATGAATATCGGTCTCGCACTCAGCCTCGCACTGCCACTGATCCCGATAGCAAACCAGGTTCCCGGAATTATTTTGTCGGCGCAGGCAATTCTGACGGCGTGTGTACTGGTGTCCTGGATGGCGCCACAGATGGGAATCGCCGAGCCAAAATACTTCATGGGCTGGCCCGTTGTTCTCGCGGTCGCAAGCCTCAACGTGCTCGCCTACCTGATGGGACGCGCGTTGCTGGCGTTGTTTGCAGATGCGCACCGGACGCGGGGACACCTGTTGCTGATGGACGGGTTACGCTTGCTGGCCGAAATTCCGGCGGTTCTGATTTACACGTTCGCCCTCGGCCGCCAGTTTGGATAGACCCCGCTGCGTGGATCTAGTGGCGCTTGCGGGCGAGTGTCAGGCCGTCACCGATTGGCAGCAGCGACAGATCGATACGTTGATCGTCTTTCAAAAAGTGGTTCAGCTTCCGGATTGCGCGGGTATCCTCGTCCTGCTTGGCCGAGTCTATAACCGACCCGCCCCACAGCACATTGTCGATCGCGACCAGGCCGCCCGGGCGCAGCAGTTCCAGGCCGCGCTCGTAGTAGTGCCGATAGTTGGTCTTGTCGGCATCGATGAACATAAAATCGTAGTTGCCGCTGGCGCCAGCTTCCAGCAACTCGTCGAGAGTTTCCAGCGCTGGCGCAATTCTCAGATCGATCTTGTCCTCGACACCTGCCGCGCGCCAGAACGGTCGTGCGACAGCGGTAAATTCCGTGCTGACATCGCAAGCAACGACGACGCCGTCCGCGGGCAAACTGGCGGCGACGCAGAGCGTGCTATAACCGGTGAAAGTCCCGACCTCGAGACAACGGCGCGCACCGGTAAGTCGAACGAGCAGGCCCATGAACTGCCCCTGCTCCGGCGAAATCTGCATCGCCGCGTGCGGATGCTTTGCCGTGACTTCCCGCAACTCGCGCGCAACATCGGGCTCGCGCAACGAAACATCCAGAAGATAATCGTAGAGTGGATCGGTCATCGAAATCGTACGTGCAGACATAGCGGTATCCTTACGCGAGCGGGCGTTGCTATCATGAGGCCGGCTTAACAGTAGATTCAAGCATGACCGAGCCTCGGATGCAGACCTGGGCAATTTCGCCACGCGATGACGGGCGGCCGTTGCGACTGCTGCAACTGACCGACACTCATCTGTTCGCCGACCCCGGCGGGGTTCTGTATGGCGTCAACACCCGCAATTCGCTGACCGCGGTAATCGCCGCGATCAAACGCGCCGGAGAACGCCCTGACGCGATACTCGTTACCGGTGACCTGTCCCAGGACGAAAGCACGACCAGTTACCAAATTCTCCGGGACATGCTGGCGCAACTCGAAGCACCGGTGTTTGTATTGCCGGGCAATCACGACGATCCGGCCGCTCTGCGCGCGATATTCGACGCTAACGCGGCAAGCTATTGTGGCGTTATCGAGAGCGGGAACTGGCAAATAGCAATGTTGTCCAGCTGGCAGGAAAAGAATGTCGGCGGCCTGCTGGAGCCCGGCGAACTCGAGCGTTTTGCGCAGGTACTTGAGCGTGCGGGGAAACGCTTTACGCTGGCCTGTGTCCATCATCAGCCCGTGGCGATCGGTTCGGCCTGGCTCGACAGGATCGGGCTGGTAAACGGCGACGAGTTCCTTGCGATGGCACAAAGAGACGAACGCGTTCGCGGTATTCTCTGGGGGCATGTTCACCAGGTTTTCGATGAGTACCGCGGGCGCCTGCGGCTGCTTGCCAGCCCGTCGACATGCCGCCAGTTCGCCCCGCGATCGGACCAGTTTGCCAACGACGAGCTTGGTCCGGGTTGGCGCTGGCTGTCACTTTTCGCAGACGGAACGCTCGAGACCGAAGTGCAGCGCCTGGCAAGTGAGTGGGCAGCCGGTGAACCGGTATGAGTCAAAGCCGATGAGCACCAGGTTCAACCGCCACGAAATCGTCACCTATTATCTGCGTTTGCATGACTCGGGCCTCAATGACTCGCACAGCGGTAACATTTCCGGACGCAAAGAGCAGGCATTCTGGATAACTCCGAGCGGTGCCGGCGCGGAAACCCTGGCGGCAGCGGATCTCATCAAGTGCCCGGTTGACGGCCCGCTGGGCGCCGGCGCTTCGCTGGACGGCGCTCTTCATCAGGCGGTCTACCGCGCCCTTCCCGAGGCCGGTGCCGTGATCCACAGCCACGGCCCATACAGTATTGCGATGACCCTTGACGGCAGTGATTTCCGGCCGCTCGATTTCGAGGGTGAGTATTACTTCGACACAGTGCCCGTTCTGGATATTGCTTTCGACCGTTACACGGCCGACTCGCCGGCAGCCATTGCAGCAGCGCTACGCCAGGTGCCCGTCGCAATCGTCCGCGGACACGGCGTCTACGCGCGTGGTCGCGGGCTGAACGAAGCCTACAAGTGGAGCCGGTCACTCGAATCCTCGGCCCGCATCGCATGGCTGGCAAGAAACGCCGATGTGCGCGCTCCGGGTACGCCACGATGATGCCGGCACGCCAGCTGTTGCGTGCTTTTCTTCTGTTCTGGTGCGTTACGTTCTGCACCGCAGCGAGCGCACAAAATACACTTTGGCAGGTGCGCAGCGAGACCGCGACAATATACCTCCTTGGCTCCGTGCACCTGCTGCGGCACTCCGACTTTCCGCTGGATCCGGCACTCGACGCTGCCTATGACCGGACCGATCTGCTGGTAACCGAGCTCGATCTGAATGCAGCCGATCCGATTGAGACCCAGGCCCTGATAAACCGCATCGGGCGCATCAGCAATGGCGATCTGGAGGACTGGATGGGAGCAATCGATTACCGGCGTGCCCACGAATTGGCTGCAGACATGGAGGTCGATCTGGACCGCCTGCGGGGGCTGAAACCGTGGCTTGCGGCGATAACGATATTACAACTGCAACTGGCTCGGCTCGGGTTCTCACCCGATCTCGGAATTGACTTTTACTTTGCCGGTCGCGCGAAAAGTGACGGCAAACCGGTTCTGGGACTGGAGACGATGGAGTTCCAGCTGGAGCAATTCGACAGCCTCAGCCAACAACGACAAAGCGAATTTCTGCTGCAGTCGCTCGAGGAAGCGGAAGATATTCCCGGCGATATCGAGGCGATGGTCAAAGCGTGGAAAAGCGGCGATGCCGCCGCCCTCTCCCGTGTGCTCGAGGAGGGCTTTACAGGCTACCCGGAACTCTATGAGCGGCTCGTCAAAAACCGCAATTCCAACTGGCTGCCGCAGTTGCTGGAATTGCTGAACGGAGACAAGGACGTTCTGGTCGTGGTCGGAGCTCTGCACCTGGTCGGCACCGGGAGCGTGATCGAGATGCTGGAACAACGCGGGTTCGCCGCGCAGCAGCTCTAGATTTCAACCATTTCGAAGTCTTCCTTACCTGCGCCGCAGTCGGGACAACGCCAGGAAAGCGGCACATCCTGCCACCGAGTTCCGGGCGCGACACCGTTATCCGGGTCGCCCAGTTTCTCTTCGTAAATAAACCCGCAGATGACGCACATGTAGGCCTTCATCGAGTGTTTCCTGCTTCGTTGTTTGCACTGATGGCGCGCCATTCTACCGGAGCGCATGACCATTCGGCGAGACTGACGGGAAGAGTGCGCCATGAGTCGTTACAATGCGGCCTGCGGCAATTACAGGGAGCAACAGCGTGAGCCTTTTCAGCGAAGCGCAAAAATACATTCCGGGCGGCGTAAATTCGCCGGTCCGGGCATTCGGCGCGGTCGGCGGGGAACCGGTCTTTTTCGCCCGGGCGGAGGGCGCTTACCTGTTCGATGCCACCGGCAAACGCTACATCGATTACATCAACTCCTGGGGACCGATGATTCTCGGTCATGCGGCACCTGAGGTCGTGAGCGCCGTCCAGGAAGCCGCCGCCCAGGGGCTTTCCTTCGGGGCGCCAACCGAGCGCGAAACCACGCTCGCGAAAATGGTGTGCGATCTCGTACCGTCGATCGAAAAAGTACGGATGGTCAGTTCCGGCACCGAGGCGACGATGAGCGCGATCCGTCTCGCCCGCGGATTTACCGGGCGCGACAAGATCGTCAAATTCGAGGGTTGCTACCACGGCCATTCCGATTCGCTTTTGGTCAAAGCCGGATCGGGTGCGCTGACTCTCGGCGTACCGACCTCGCCGGGCGTTCCGGCGGCACTGGCCGAACATACCATTACGCTCTCATTCAACGACCTCGAGCAGGTCGAACAGGTGTTCGCTGAAATCGGCGGCCAGATTGCCTGCATTATCGTCGAACCTGTAGCCGGCAATATGAACTTCATACCGCCGATGGAGGGTTTCCTGCAGGGCCTGCGACGGCTCTGCGACGAGCATGGCAGCGTTCTGATATTCGATGAGGTGATGACCGGTTTTCGGGTAGCGCTCGGTGGCGCCCAGGAGCACTATTGCGTCGTTCCCGATATCACGACACTCGGCAAAGTCATCGGCGGCGGCCTGCCGGTTGGCGCTTTCGGCGGCAAAGCCGCAATCATGGACTACATTGCACCAACCGGGCCGGTATACCAGGCAGGAACGCTATCCGGTAACCCGGTTGCAATGGCCGCGGGGATTGCAACGCTGACCGGGGTTAGCCGACCCGGTTTTTTCGCAGCGCTGGGGGCGCGCACCCGGGCCCTGTGCGAGGGCCTGCAACAGGCTGCCGACGCAGCGGGCATCGGATTCGGAACGGAGCGCCTCGGGGGCATGTTCGGCTTCTACTTCTCCGACGAAACACCGGTGCGTTATTACCGCCAGGTCGTCGAATGCGACCAGCAACGATTCCGGAGTTTCTTCCACGGAATGCTCGAGCGCGGCGTTTATCTCGCACCATCCGCCTATGAGGCCGGCTTCGTCTCGGCCCGCCATAGCGAGGAGGATATTGCCGCGACCGTTGCAGCGGCAGGTGAGGTCATGGCGACTCTTTGAGACCGGATAACGCGCGTTGGTATGCCGCGAACACACCGACTCCATGACACACATGAAGTACGCGCTCCATCCGGGGAAGCTCCTCCAGAGCCGCACTCACCGTGGCGAGCGCGACCTCGGCTGCGCGGTCGACAGGATAGCCATAGACACCGCAACTGATTGCCGGAAAAGCAACGCTGCGCGCGCGCTGTGCGGCAGCCAATCGTATCGCGCTGAAATAGCATGCGGCGAGAAGCCCGGCCTCGCCGCCCAGTCCTCCCTGCCAAACCGGACCGACGGTGTGGACGATCCAGCGGGCATTCAGGTCGAATCCGGGCGTGAGGCGCGACTCTCCGGTCGGGCAGCCACCGAGGGCACGGCATGCCGTGCCCAGCCGAGGCCCGGCCGCACGATGTATGGCCCCATCCACGCCCCCGCCGCCAGCTAATGCGCTGTTGGCCGCATTGACGACCACGTCGACATCGAGGGTCGTGATATCGGCGACGATCAATTCTATTCGGTCAAAACCGGCCATATCGCGGCAGTGGGGAGCGCCCTACCCGGTTTCCTGAAGTTCCTTCAGCACAGGCGACAAGGCCGCGAGCCGGTGCAGTGGATCGTCGAGTTCGAGACAATATTGTTTCTGCTCGAGCGAAATCGGAAGTATTTCGCTCAAACGGTGACCGACCCAGGCAGCGTCCCCATAGTTTTTCGGCAATTGCTGGTAGTGAATACCGAGGTCATCGAGCACATCCTGGAGCAAACCGCTAAGTGGCGCATGCTCGGGTGGCAAAGCGATTGCCTGCTCCGGCGGCAGGCGCTGGACGCGTCCGATATTCAGACCGTCCTCCTCGCGCCAGCTCTCCAGAAGACCGAATTTGTCCTCGCCCTGGGCAGTAACGCCGAGCAGGCCATCGCTGCCCTGGTACCAGTCCACGATGCGGGCCAGGGTTCCGACCTCGTAAATGCTGGCCCTGCCGGTCTCGTCGCCCTCGCGAATCAATGCCACTCCAAACGTCGACTCCTCGCGCAGGCAGCGGCTGATCAAACCGAGATAGCGTTGCTCGAACACGCGCAGCGGCAACGGCCCACCGGGAAAAAGCACGGTGCGCAACGGGAACAACGGAATCTCGAACTCTTCCATGATTGGACCTCCGCCAGCACTGTTTAAGCGTAGTGCATGAATGCCTGAGCTTCATCCCGAAGTCATAGCTCGATCGCCACGGGATTCGGCGGCGCGTTCCTCGCGCCACCAGAGTCACGCTTGTTGCGACAGCGCGGCCAGCAATTTGCGGTGCAAACCGCCGAAACCGCCGTTGCTCATGATTACCACATGGTCGCCGCGCCGCAGCCATGCGGCCAGCTCAGCGACGATGGCGTCGACATCGCCGAGTACCCGCGCATCGCCGGCAAGGGCTTCACCCGGCTCCCACTGCAGAGAATCGGCGCGGAACACCCAGACGCCGTCCGCATCGACCAGCGAATCCGCAAGTTCGCTGGCATGTACGCCCATTTGCATCGTGTTCGAGCGCGGTTCGAGCACCGCCGCAAGGCGCGAATCACCGATCATCGCCCGGACCGCCTGCAAGGTCGCGCGAATCGCGGTCGGGTGATGGGCAAAGTCGTCATAGACTGTGATCCCGCCCGGTTGGCCGATTACTTCAAGGCGGCGCTTGACGCTGGTAAACCGCGCCAACGCCTCGATCCCCTGTTCCAGTGGTACGCCGGCATGGCGCGCCGCGAGAAGTGCCGCCAGCGCATTGGCAGCATTGTGCTGACCGAGCAGCGGCGATAGCGCGGTGAATGCCGGTGAACCGCCGTGGCGTACCTCGAGCCGCGATGCCGCTTCCGCCGCAACAGCCTCTACCTGCCATTCGGCCCCCTTGTGACGCTCTGGCAACGGCTGTGGTTCCGTGGCTACGGACCAGCCGGGCTGATCCGATTGGCGAAATGTCTCCACCGGTGTCCAGCACCCGCGCGCGCGCAACCGGGCCAGGTTGCGGTCCCCGGCATTGACGACAATTCGCCCGTTTGCCGGCACTGTCCGCAATAACTGGTGAAACTGCCACTCGATCGCATCGAGATCCGCAAAAATGTCTGCATGGTCGAATTCGAGATTGTTGAGAATCAGCGTACGTGGCCGGTAATGGACGAATTTCGAACGCTTGTCGAAAAAAGCCGTGTCATATTCGTCGGCCTCGATCACAAAAAACGGGGCGCCGCCAAATCTCGCCGTTAGCCCGAAATTCTCGGCAACACCGCCGATCAGAAAACCCGGCTCCAGCCCCGCATAGTCGAGAATCCATGCCAGCAGGCTCGTGGTCGTAGTCTTGCCGTGAGTGCCCGCGACCGCAAGGACCCACCGCTCGCGCAATACATGATGTGCCAGCCAGGCCGGACCGGATTCGTAGTCCAGGCCTTCATTGAGCACAAACTCGACTGCCTCGTTACCACGCGACATCGCATTGCCGATGATCACGATGTCGGGGCGCGGCGAAAACTGCGAACTGCTCCAGCCTTCGTACACCTCGATACCGAGGCGCTCGAGTTCGTCGCTCATGGGCGGGTATATCCCGCTGTCGGAACCAGTAACAGTGTGACCCGCGGCTTTGGCCAGGGCGGCAATACCACCCATGAAGGTCCCGCAGATACCAAGAATATGAACGTGCATCAGGATTGCGCCCCCAGAATATTGGCCGTCACCCCGACACCAACGGCAAACTGCGCCATCGCCACCAGGACACCGGCGGGCAACGGAATCTCCAGCGCGTGACGGAGAATGTGGCCCGCAACCGCGAACGTCCAGAATAGCAACAAGGAAATTCCCACAAGGGGCAAAACCCCGACCGGACTATCCGGGTCGAGCATGGTGTGCCAGCCGTGAAACGGCAACATGAATCCGGACAAAATGGCGTCGCAACCGTACAGCGCTGTTAACGTCTGAACCAGACGGGCCGAGAACCCCCGAATCTTTAATACCAGCGCATAAAACCCCGCGACCACGGCGATGTTCAATGCGAGCTCGGCGACCAGCTGCGACGGTTGCGCAATATAGAATGACAACAGCACGCTGCCCACTAACGCATACAGCGCGACGCTGATTGCCAGCAGCATCCGCGAGGCCGGAAGGTCCTGGGGGCCGCGACGTTGCATGATGATGTCAAAGAAGGCTTGGTAGATTGCCAGCACAATTGCAGACCGGATGCGCAAACTGGAAAGCATGATACCGTAGCGTCGCTTTGAAGCACCCACCGAATCCAACCCTGGCACAGCCCGCATGCAACTAGTCATATCCGATACAGAGCTCGAAAACATCGTGGAGCAGCTCCGGGGGGAATCTCTCGTCGCTCTCGACACCGAGTTTATGCGCGAGGACACCTATTTTCCGATTCTGTGCGTTGTCCAGGTCTGCAGTGGGGACACATTGTTTTGCGTGGATGCCCTGGCGCTGCAGCGACCGGCCACGGTGGCGGGTCTGTTCCGTGAATCAGGCCGCACCACCGTGCTGCATGCGGCGCATCAGGACCTCGAGATGTTCTTCCAGGAAACCGGCGAATTACCGGCGAACCTGTTCGACACCCAGATTGCGGCCGCAATGACCGGGTTCGATGCGCAAATCTCCTACGCACAGCTGGTGCGGGAGCTGCTCGGCGTCGAACTCGAAAAGAGCCAGACACGTACCGACTGGAGGCGGCGCCCGCTGAGCGATGCGCAACTGGAGTACGCGGCGGACGATGTCCGCTACCTGGCGCAAATCCAGCCACTACTGGCACAGCGACTGCAGGCGCTCGGGCGGACCAGCTGGCACCAGCAGGAGTGCGCGAGAATGTTACAACCCGCGACATACACTGCCGATCCTGCGAACGCGTGGCGACGACTCAAAGGACTGGCCCGGCTGGAGCCGAACGCCCGCGCCCGGGCGTGCCGGCTCGCTGCCTGGCGCGAACGCGAGGCCATTGAGCGCAATCGGCCGCGGCAGTGGATCGTGCGCGATCGCCTTATTCTCGACCTCGCGCGCGAGTGTCCGGGCAGTAACGAGGAACTGGCGGAAATCGAGAGTTTGCCCGGACCCGTAGCACGCCGCTATGGCGCCAGGCTGATCCGGATGCTGGCTGAGCCGGTAGAGTCAGAGGAAGGCGTGGAGATAGAGGCTGCCCTGGCGCCGCTGACTCGCGAGCAACGCGAACTCGCAAAAGCACTGCGTACCTGTCTCTCGTCCTGTGCCGAAGAGCACGAAATCGGTGCCGGGTTGCTGGCCAATCGTGTGGATCTTGAAAACCTCGCGCGCGGACGGCGCGACCTGGATGTACTGCAGGGCTGGCGTCGGGAGGTGGCCGGCGACCGTCTGCTGGCTCTGTTGGAACCGTAACTCGGGGCCATCCGCAGCGTCTCGCACCGGGCTCATTTCTTCCCGGTCTTACCCTTGCCCTTTTTCTGTTTTTTGCGCTTGTCTTTTTTCTTGCGGTTCTTTTTGTCCTTGCGCTTGTCTTTCTTTTTACGGTTCTCCTTGCGCTTGTCTTTCTTCTTCCGAATCTTTTTGTCCTTGCGCTTGTCCTTTTTCCCGCCGCCTTTCTTTTTACCGATGTTGCGGTCTTCTCGATTGCCTTCCTGCTTTTGTTTTCCTTTGCCCTCGTCCTTGCCAGCCCCCTTGCCTTTGGTGACGGCGGACTTCTCCGCCGGGTCAATCGCGCTGCCGCGCTGGCTTTCCGCGGCCGAAGCTGCGGTCGCCGCGGCACTCGCTTCGCTTTCCGCCGTCACACCGATGCTGCGTGGGCGTTTCTTCTGAACAGTCGCCTTCTTTGCCGCGGGGGCCCTCTTCGCCGCCGGGGCCCTCTTTACCGCTGGAGCCTTCTTTACCGCTGGAGCCTTCTTTGCCACTGGAGCCTTCTTTGCCACCGGAGCCTTCTTTGCCACCGGAGCCTTCTTCGCCACCGGAGCCTTCTTTGCCACTGGAGCCTTCTTCGCCACTGGAGCCTTCTTTGCCACCGGAGCCTTCTTCGCCGCCGGGGCCTTCTTCGCCGCTGGAGCCTTCTTTGCCACCGGAGCCTTCTTTGCCACCGCAGCCTTCTTCGCCGCCGGAGCCTTCCTGACGACTGAAGCCTTCCTGGTGGCGGGCGTCCTTTTCGCAGTAGCGGTTTTTTTCACGACGGCCGCTTTGCGCCGAACCGTCGCGGCGGCTTTCGAGGCCGGCTTTTTCCGCCTAACGGTCTTTTTGCCTGCGGGAGTCCTGGCACTAGCAGCGCCAGTGTCTGCAGGTTTTTCGGCCGCAGCTTTGGCAGTCGCAGCGGATCTTCGCTCACTGACCGGCCGAGCCGCTCTCCGGGCCGGCGATTTCTTGCCTGTCGCAGAGCGTGTTGCCGCCCTGGCGGTTCCGCTCCCGGACCTGGTCAGTCTTTTTTTTTATCGATCGACTTTTCATGCGCAGTCAAGGCGGCCCGTGCCGCATCGGCCATGCTCGCGTCGCCTGCGGCCGCCGCCGCACTCAAACTCGCCACGACGCGGTCGAATACATCATCGACGTCACCTACCGCGTCCACGCTGATGAGCAAACCCAGCCCACGGTAGTGGTCGATCAGCGGGCTGGTCTGCTGATCGTAGACATTGAGCCGGTTAGCGATAGTAGCCTCGTTGTCATCGGCCCGGCGCACAAGCTGGTTACCACCGCATTTGTCGCACTGGCCTTCGACCGTCGGCGGCGAGAAATGAACGTTGTAGACGGCTCCGCAGTCCTTGCAGCTCAGCCGGCCGGTCAGGCGCTTCATGAGCAGCTCGTTATCGACATCCATCAGCACTGCGCCGTCGAGCGGCTTGCCGAGACTCTGCAGCACCCCGTCGAGCGCTTCCGCCTGAGCCAGGTTGCGCGGAAATCCGTCGAGAATGAAGCCCCCGTTTGCATCGGGACGGGCCAGGCGTTCGCGGATAATCGCCAGAACAATTTCGTCGGACACGAGCTGCCCTGCATCCATTGCCGCCTTGGCCTGTTGGCCCAGATCAGAACCCGAGGCCAGCGCCTCGCGTAACAGGTCTCCGGTCGAAACCTGTGGAATACCGTATTTGCTGACCAGTTTCTGGGACTGCGTCCCCTTGCCAGAACCGGGTGCGCCGAGCATCACAATACGCATGACCTGAGGATCCTTAACTTGCCAAAAAGGGATAGACAACGAGGACCTTAAACCTACCGGCCCGCCTCCTTCGCGTCAATGCAAATGCTTGTTTTGCCGAGATCGGCTAAGCTTTCCGCTTACCCCCGGCCGCGGCCGGGTTGCAGTCCGAAATCACCGGGTCCGGCGAGGAAATTCA
>Ga0102958_1000191_pt1 | contig 14357 bp, 10 predicted proteins | sample SalPonF2_B_D1_MG_FD_84513 | JGI IMG/M metagenome (GOLD analysis project Ga0102958, IMG submission 84513) | Salt pond soil microbial communities from South San Francisco under conditions of wetland restoration - Salt Pond MetaG SF2_B_D1_MG ...
GCCTTGGCTATCAGTGCCGCATCGTCGAGCTCGAGCATCTCCGGATTGCGCTGTCCGCCGAGCATTACCCGCAACGTTTTGCCGCCGCCGCTCGCCCGGTCCGGGAAAATACTGCTGTCCCACAACACTCCGAGGACCGGCTGCCGCGCCGCGGTGGTTGTCAGCAGACCGAAGCCGTCGAGTGGATGGTCCAGGCGGTCAAATCCCAGTCCGACCACGGCTGTCGGCGAATAGCCTATCGCCCCCAGACCGGCGGCCAGTTCGTCATCGACTCGCGCGAGTATTTTCGCCGCCGCATACGGTTGGGCACACACGACGACCTGGTCGACAGCGGTGGCACCCGACGCCGAATGCACCAGGTAGCCGCGGCCCTGAGGTTCAATCGCATCGACACCTTCGCCCAGGCGCCAGTCGGCTTCGATCGCATCGCGCAAATAATCGATGAAGGTGCTTACACCGCGCTTGAAACTCATCAGTATTCCGCCCGGCCCGGCCTCTTTTTTGCGTTTGGCCATCATGCCGCGGAACAGGCCGCCGTATTCCTTCTCGAGGCTGACGACGAGGGGAAACGCAGCGTTGACCGAGATCTTGGCCGGGGTCGAGGCATAGATTCCGGCAACCATCGCATCGAGAAATACGTCGGTAAAGCCCTTGCCAACCCGGCGGTAACCGAACTGCTGTAGCGTCTCTTCGCTGTCGTCGCGCCGTCGCGGCACAAAGTACTCACCCGCAACCCGGATTTTCTGCCCCAGCGTAATCAATTTGGACTTCAGGAACAGGGGCGGGGATTCCGGCAGGCGGTGCAGGGAATCGGTATAGATGAAACGTTTGCGCGCGAGGTCGGAGCTCGGCAACAGTAGTTCGCTGGCGCCGCTGTCCTCCACCAGTTGCAGGCTGGCTGGTTTGTTGGTCAGAAAACCGTTGCCTCCGGCCTCGAAAAGGAAGCCGTTAACGGCCACTGTCTGCATCGTGCCGCCCGCGCGCTCGCCGGGATCGTAGATCACGAGTTCCCAGTCGGGGCGCGCGCGCTGAATGTAAAAGGCGGTAGTGAGGCCGCTGATGCCGGCCCCTGCGATTGCTATTTTCATTGCCGCGATTCTACGTTGGTCGGAAGCCGGTGCAATACGGATATGTCACGGGATAAGCGACTGGCGGCGAGCTCACTGGCCAAGACCGGTGAATCTCACTACCCGCTCGTCCATGAAGTCCCAGAACGGGTTCCAGCGTTGCCGCAACATGTCGGCGCTGGTCAGCGCGATAGTGCCGCGTTCGCCGCGCAGCGCGAGATTGCCGAGCTGCACATGGTTGGCATTTTTGAGTGTCTCTCCACCGTACAGCGGGTCATCGCGCGGAAAAGGAAGCGCAATGTGAGTCAGCGAGAATATGCCCTCCGGCCACCGCATATTGCTCGGTGAAAGCGTAATGTCGGTGTCACCGGGGGCCTTTTGGACGATCTCCAGCTGATCACTTTCCGCGTCGGTATTTCTGAGCACCGTGAGCGAGAATGGCAAATCCCGGTTCGCCAGCAATTCAACCAGGCGCGGCCGCGGATCGTTCGCGAGCAGTTCCTCGAACACGACCCGGCGGTTGATGTCGAACAACACCAGCTCGTTGCCATTCGCCGGTAACTGGTCGAACAGGCCCATGATCAGGGCCGGAGTCGACACGGTCGCGTCGACTGCCGACTGAAACGCGAGTACCCGGGGAAACCGGGTCAGCAGTGGCTGCAGCGCCGGGTTTGCGAAATTCTTGCGGATTTCGACCGTTAACCTGTGCGCCTGATCCCCGGCATTGATTGCAAAAGAGCCGTACTTGAAGGGATCGTACTCGGGTTGGGTACCGGCCCACGCCAGCTTCTCCACGCGCAGCAACCAGCCGAGGCGTGCCTGCCAGACTGCGAACGCGGCGGCCGAGCTGACGCCGATTGCCGGCGACACCAGTATCAGCCCCTCGACTTCCGGCAGCGACGGATCGAGGAGGCTAGTCTGCGCGTACTGCACCGACAGCGCACCGCCATTGGAATAGCCGACCAGGTAGACGGGTTTGTCGCCCACCACACTTTTCGTATGTTTGACGGCGAGACGCACGGCGGCCGCCATGTCCTCCCAGCGCGCAGTAACGAGCCCCGAAGGCGCCGTGCCATGGCCCGGAATCCTCAACCCCAATACATAGGCGCCGCGCGCATGCAGGGATTTTCCGAAATGACGCAGACTGTAGGGCGAATCAGACATGCCATGCAGCAGCAGGATTCCGGCAGCGGGTGTCTGCTGTTCGAGTTCAAAGGTCCGATTCCAGTCCTGCGGCCAGCGGTCGGGATTGGATTTGCTGCCCGGATCGAAGCGCCGGATGATGCCGCGATCTGCGGCTTCCAATTGATCGACGACCTCGGTTTTCACCTGCTGAAATACGGCTTTTTCCGTTTCGAGGTAGTCGGCGAGAGTGGTGGCGTCCGAGTCCGCGGTGTATTCGGCAGTCAACCGTGCCTCGTGCCATACCTGCAGGTCCGGCCGTGCGCTGACGTAAGCGACATACGCGCCAACGATCGCGACCACACCGCCGATGCTCATGTAAACGGCTGCGATCAGCAGGTTCTTCAGTGTTTTCCTGGCAAGTTGATTCATACGGGTGGTCTCCGCGCTGCGAGGCCCGCGATTGGGCCGCCGTGGCGCCTTGTTCGCCCGCCGGGCGGGACTGGCGCAAACCGCTCAAACTAGGCCGATAGCAGCGTTTGTCAAGCAAAAATGCGCATTATCTGAGCTGTTTCGACCGGATCGGCCTATTAATTCGCGGCGTCGTGGTTTACCATGCGGCCGGATTTTCTTGCAGGGCGTTGGTGCTGGCGCTCGGGTCGGGAAAGGCGACTGCCAATAACGGCGCGCGAGCTGCGGGGACCGCATTACACGCAGATGCACACTTCGTTGTATCCCCCTACGTTGACAGATCTTTCAGTCACGCTTGACGCAGGCTTTCTCCATACCGGTATCCGTGACCGGGCACCGAATGCAAAGACAGGTTTTTCGCGTGGCGATCTCAGGTCGCTGCGCGATGGTATTTGCAACGCCCGACCGCGCACCAGGGATACAGAATGACAAAGACAGCAGAGCAGACCAAAGATAAACCCGCCAACGACGATTCATTCCGCATAGAATCAATTTCCAAATCCGAGCCGCCCGACGGCGCCGAAAAAGATAACTGGTACCGCTATGTCATCATCCAGGGCGGCAACACGATCGTGGGGCATCGGCCGGGCAGTCTGCGCAGTGTTACCCAGGCCGTTGACGAGGTTGTCGGACGACTCAATGAAAGGCGTTTCGGCAAGCGCGGCCGCGTTCATCTCACGTCCAGTCCGAAAAAGCGCGGCTGACGGCACAGAAGCTCCGGGCCGCGCGACACCCTGGCAGGTCTAGCGGCTGCTGCTCGTCTTACCGGGCGCGAATTCGCCCGTAGTGGAATCGTGTTGTTCCGGAAAAATGTGCTCCACTGCCTCGATAGGCAGCGCTACCGTGCTCAGTTCCCGGTCCTCCACCCCGAGGTAAATCGGCTCGGCCGCGCGGCGGTAGATGTTGACCTTGGCGTTGAATACGCTGCGCGACAGGCCGTGTTTGTCACTGATGGTCAGTTTGCGAATCGTAAACGTGCCATCGTCCCGCGGTTTGCCGGTGAGATAGCATTTGATCGACTCGATCGCCTCGCCCGACAATTCCAGGCCATTCAGACTCGACAGGCGCGCTTGAGCCAGGTCGACGAAGTGGACCGAATCCACATCGCTCGGCCGGGTTCCGCTCTCTGGCCTGCGTCTGCGCAACGAAGTGAAGTCGCCAACAAAGATTTGCCCGGGTAGGGCACCCTCGATCATTCGTGCAAGTTCGACCGTCACTTCGCCGACGATATCGTGGGTCATGCTCGGGTTGAGCCCGTCGGCGCGCGGAAACTCGTAGCAGCTTCCCACGTGAAAGGACACGCGCAGTCTCGGCACGGTGCCCTCCTTGGCGCGACTGTGCGCGACCGCGTTGTCAGCGAGAACCAGATGCATGTAATGGTAAAGGTTGGTGTCCGCGGCGACGCCCAGATTGCGATTCCAGACATAAAAACCGTCGCCGGTACTCGAACGAGCAAAGTCGGCGGCTATCTGCTGGCCCAGCATCTTGCTGTGTGCGGAATTGAGCGAATAGGACAAGCTGTTCAGCTGGGTCATTTGCTCGAACGGGCTAAGCAGGCTGAAGCCGACGATATCGAACAACGCTACCGCACGACTGCGGACAAAACTGACCGCGTAGCGTTCGATCATTCGCTCGATCAATTCGACTTCCGCGTTGGAGGTCCCGAGCGGCTGGCGCAAACGTGCGTAATAGGTATCAGTGTCAAGCAGCTGCGCGGCGCGTTTTATCTGGCTGATGCTGTATTGACGCGGCCCCGACATCAGACGCACGACGAAATCGTGATCGTCGCTCTGGTCAGGCGCCATGCCGTGAGTCGATACCGTGTAGGCGGCAACCGCGTAGTGCGGCACAACCAGAAGCAGTACGCCCCGCTCATAGGGGGCCCATGCAAGAATCAGGTTCCGGCCGAGGCCCCACTTCATATAAAGCTGGCGTTCGAGTTCGACCAGGTTGCTGCGGCCGCGAAAATCGAGTTCCTCGCCGCCACGCAGAATCTCGTAAACAGACGACGGATTGGGTAGTCCCAGACCCTCCGCGATGTTGTGATCACTCCAGTCGGTCACTGCGTGTTGTCCTGCCTGTGCCCGGGCCCGTTGGCGGTCCGTGGGGGGAATAATATTGCATCGCGAGGGCTTTGGTGCATTTGTGTGCATATCCGGAGCCGGCAAGCCGTGCTCGGAATGCGTTGTCGCGGGTCTGTTCGGCGGATGCCGGCGCGGTGTCCAGCGATTGGCAGGCCGGTTTATTTCCGGGTCAGGTATTCAATGCAATGGCGGATTCCAGCGCCGCCTCGATATCGGCATAGCCGAACGAAAAACCAAATTCTTCTGTCAGCCGCCGCGGGACGATGCGATAGCTGCCCAGCGCGAGTTCGGCGGCTTCGCCCAGCATCAACTTCAGCGCCGTCGCCGGAACGCGCAATAGCGCCGGCCGCTTTACCGCGGCACCCAGTGAGCGGGCGAACGTGGCATAGGTGACCGGGTCGGGGCCGACTCCATTGATCGCGCCATGCATGGATTCGTCACTGATCGACCGCTCCAGGATTTTGACCAGATCGTCGATGTGGATCCATGGCAGCCACTGCCTGCCGTCTCCGACCGGCCCGCCGAGACCGGCGCGAAACAGCGGCAGCAATTTTTGCAGGAGCCCGCCTTTGCCGAGCACCAGGCCAATTCGCACGCTGACCCGGCGCACGCCATACTCTTCAACGGCTGCCGCGGCCAGTTCCCAGTCGCGGCATAACGCCTGCATGAATCCGACCTGCTGCGGCATGCGATAGCTTTCGTCGTAGATCTCGTCGCCGCTGCCAGGGTAATAACCGATCGCCGACGCGCTGACGAAACTGGCCAGCGACCCGGGTCGTGCCGCTATCAGTTTTTTTGCGCTTACTATGCGGGAGTCGGCAATCGCCTTTTTCCGCGCGGTGGTCCAGCGCCCGTCGCCGACGTTCTCGCCCATCAGGTGGACGATGCTGTCCGCGCCATCGATCGCGGCGCGCGGAACGGGCTCGTTGCGGTAATCCCAGGAGAACGCCGTTACCCCGAGTTTGGCCGCCGCGCGCTCGCCATCGCGGCTCAGCGCCACAACTTCGTGACCTGCCCGCTTGAGTCGCGCGCAGAGCCGGCTGCCAACGAGGCCGCTCGCGCCGGTGATCAGAATTTTCATTTCGCGTCTCCCGCAGATCGCAGCGTTCCCTGTGCATTCGCCCGGCGCCGGGCGCGGGATTCAGAACGGCTCCCGGGGTCTTCCTCCGGCCGCCGCTCAGTTGCCGTCTTTGGGCATCAGCCGGCGCGCGAAATAGGCGTACTCGAGCGCCGTCCTGAAGGCCAGTTGCTCCTGGTTTGCCGTGCCGCCATGCCCCCCCTCGATGTTTTCGTAGTAAAGAAACGGGTGGTTCCACGCTGCCATTCGCGCGGCCATTTTGCGCGCGTGCCCCGGGTGGACGCGATCGTCCTTGGTGGAGGTGTAGAAAAACACTTCCGGATACTCACGGTCTTTCTCGAGCTTCTGGTAGGGCGAGTAAGTCATGATGACCTCGCGGTCGGCCGGCAGATCCGGATCGCCATATTCTCCGACCCAGCTTGCCCCGGCGAGCAGCTTGTCGTAGCGCAACATGTCCAGCAGCGGGACGCCGCAGTCGATCGCCGCATACAGATCCGGACGCTGGGTCAGCGCGACGCCCATCAGCAGGCCGCCGTTCGAGCGGCCGATTGCTCCGAGCCTTTGCGGAGTCGTGACGCCGCTTGCTATCAGGTCCTCGGAAATCGCGAAAAAGTCGTCGAATGAGCGCTGCCTGTTGTGTTTGAGCGCGGCCTCGTGCCAGCCGGGGCCGTATTCGCCGCCGCCGCGGATATTGGACAGCACCAGCACACCGCCGCGCGAAACCCACAACCGGCCTGCTAGCGCGCCATGCTGAGGCCGGCTCGGATCCTCGTAGTAGTAGGGAAGTATTGAAATGAGAAACCCGCCGTAGCCGTATTGCACGGTTGGCGCGTTGCCGCGCTCGAGCACGGCCTTTTTGCCCATCACGAAGTACGGTATCCGCGTGCCGTCGCGGCTGGTGGCGAAGCGCTGGCTGACGAGCACTTCGCTGGCATCGTACATTTCCGGCAGCCCGAACACACGGCTCGGTTTGTTGTCGGCGCCGACGTAATACAACGTATCCGGCGTCGTCAGGCTTTCGAAGCTGACCAGCAGATCGTCGCCTTTCGGGTTGACCGAGATGAGCGACACCACGCCGTTTTCCGGCAGCGGGATGTCCTGCGACCGCCAGCCGTCGGCGTCCCTGGTCAGGCGGCGCGCGGCGCCGACGACGTTATCGAGAATGCCGATGAAAACTGCATCCGAGCCGACACCGACACTGCGCAGCGCCTCGGATTTGCCCGGTGCGTAAACCAGTTCGGCGCTCATGTCCGAAATGGCGAGGGCGACCAGCGCGCCCTGCGGGTAGGTCTCGCCCTTGTACTTCCACTGTTCGTTGAGCCTGACGATCGCACGACCGTCCACCACGCCCTCGAGTCCGGCGCGCTGCGGCAACGGCAACGCGATCAGTGCGCCGTCGTCGCCGATCAGGAAATATTCGTAATTGAAAAAGGTAATCGCGCGCAGCAGGAACGGGTAGGTGCGGTGCCGGTCGCGACGCACCAGCGGCTGAACCGACACATCGGTGGACTGTGCCGTGTAGACGGTTTTGGCCTCGGCCAGCGGTTTGCCGCGCTCGACAATCTTTAGCGTTTTTGCATAGCCGGACTCGGTGAGGCTGTCCGGACCCCAGTCGGTCGCTACCAGCAAATGGTCCTGATCGATCCAGTCGACCGAGCTCTTCGCCTCCGGGATCACGAATCCGTCCGCAACGAAACGTCCCTGCGCTATCGAAAACTCGCGATACACCGACGCATCGGTGCCGCCACGCGAAAGCTCTATAAGACAGGTCAGGTAGTCCGGCGCCAGGCACTCTACGCTTTGGTAGACCCAGTTTTCCTTCTCGGACGCGTCGAGCGCGTCGACGTCGAGCAGTGTCTCCCAGTCGGGTTTGCCGGCGGCGTAACTCGCGAGCGACGATCGCCGCAAAATACCGCGGACATGGGATTTGTCCTGCCAGAAATTGAATACGTGGTCGCCGCGGACGTCACCATACGGAATTCTCGCCTCGGAGGTCAGAATTTCCAGCGCCTCGCGGCGCATTGCCGCAAATTCGGGTTGTTTCTCCAGTTCCGCAAGGCTGCGCGCATTTTGCTCGCGGGCCCAGTCCAGCGATGCCTTGCTGTCGATATTCTCGAGGTCGATATGGGGATCCCCGGTATCCGCCACCGCATTGCTGCCGATAGCAGCCACGGCCAGCAGAAGCACGCGCAGGAACAGCAAAAAAGACTTGGACATGGTGGGAGCCTCAGCGAGGTAGGTTCGGAGCGGAGCGGGAACATCCGGCGGCAGAAAAGTTTCGTATTCTACCCTTTGCGGCCGCCGCGGTGCATTTTGCGCGGGGCGACTGTAACGATGCCGTGGACTCGCCGGAGAGGCCGGCGGTCGACGCGCTTGTCCGAGTCGTCTATCGTACTCGCCTCCGGCTGCGCCAAACCGGTCCGCTGTCCGCATGACTCGGCAGGTTCGGGCGAAGCCAGGCATTGTGCCCGGGCATACTTTCAGAAAACAGGCAGGGAAATACAAGCATGGCAAACGATGCACGCGAATTGGATCCGAGTATGGACCGCAACGGTCTGTATCGTGAGGAGATGTTTACCGACCGGCGTGTTGGCACTCTGCAAAGACTGACCCCGGTCAGCGCGGACGGCGAACCCGACCGGAGCCGCGGTGTGTTGTTTCTGGGGCAAACCCAGGTTTTGACGCCGGCCGGCGCACTGCCGATCAATTTCGAAATCGAGGCCGCGACGCTGGGCGAGGCAATTGACAAATTCGGTGACGGCGCGCGCGCCGCCATCGAGGACACGATGCGCCGAATCGAGGAAATGCGCCGTGACGCCGCGTCGTCGATTATCGTTCCCGACGCGGGTGGCGGTGCGCCGGGCGGAGGCATGCCGGGTGGCGGAGTGCCGGGGGGCGGCGGCATCCGCATGCCCTAGCGCGGTCGTTACAGAGAGCGAAGATACTCCAGCATCCGCGCCTGGGTCGCCGCGTCGGGCAGGCGCCCGGATCCGGCGAGCGCATTGTCCAGCATATAGTGCGGCCGCCGGGTTCCCGGGATCACGCAGGTTACCGCGGGTTGCGCGAGTACGAATTTAAGAAAGAACTGGGCCCAGCTCGCGCAATCGAATTGGGCTGCCCATTCGGGCAATGGCTTGTCGCGCACTCGCGGAAACAGCTGGCCGCCGGCAAACGGCCGGTTGATGATCACTGCGACACCGTTATCGGCCGCGAGCGGCAACAATTCGCGCGCCGATTCCGGTTCCGCGAGCGAATAATTTACCTGCAGGAAATCGACAGGCTCGGACTTGATGATTCGCGCGAGATCGGTATACGCGCTGCTGCGGTAGTGGGAAATGCCGAGGTAGCGGATCCGTCCTTCGTCTTTCCAGCGTCGCAGCGTCGCGAGCTGCGTTTTCCAGTCCACCAGGTTGTGTATCTGCATCAGGTCGAGCGTATCGACCCGCAGTTTTGCGAGGCTTGCGCGCATTTGCGCAACCCCTTCTTGCGCCCCGCTGGTCCAGACCTTGCTGGCAAGAAACAATGAGTCACGGGTGGCGGATTTTGCCACCAGGTCGCCGAGAACGGTTTCCGATGTGCCGTACATCGGCGATGTGTCGATCACACTTCCGCCGCTTTCGACCAATGCTCCGATTACCTTTTCCAGCCGGACCCGCGCCTCGCTGTCGTCACCGACGTCGAAGGACTGCCATGTGCCGAGACCGACAACCGGCAGGGCCTCACCGGATACCGGGATAGGGCGGGTCCGCATTTTCGCTGCGCCGGCAATGGCGCTGACGGCGCCGGGCAACGCGAACAGTCCGCTGGCATATCCGAGTCCGGCAATGAATGTGCGGCGATCGATCATGTTTCTGTCCTCGAGTGAAGCAAATGGTCTGGGCCGGCTGTGAATTCGACCCTGGCGTCGCGCCGCAGCTGGTCGAATTGAGTGCCGAGACGTAGTCCCGTGAACAGCCACACGCCACACAGCGGCACCGCAGCGAGAGCGATGGCGCCGGTGTCGAGCCCGATTGCGCGCATCCCCGCGTACAGCCAACCCGACACCGCGTCACCGCCACGGTAGACGAGTGTATCGACCAGGTTCTTGGCTTTGTATTTTTGGGTCGGTGTGAGAACGGTAAATAACATCTCCCTTGCCGGTTTCATTACCGCGTAATTTCCGGCGCGGCGTAACACCTGGACGACCACAAGCACCGACAGAACGGGCGCAAAACCTAGTATCAGGAATCCCGCTATCAGCAGTGCCGGAATCAGCGCAAGTGTCGTGCTCAGGCCAAAACGCGCGGCAATCCGGTTGGTGGCGAACAACTGCGCGCCGACTGTCAGCACGTTTACCGCGAGGTCGATCAACGCGAACAGGCGGGTGCGTTGCGCGCCGTCGGCCATTTCGGCGGCCACGATATGTGCCTGGGTGAAATACAGAAATGTCGATGCGCCGCTGTACAGCAGGATCAGGAGGCAGATGCCCTGAAGGTAGCGGGAACCCAGCAGCATGCGAAAGCCGGCGAGCATCCCGCCGCCGAGTGCGGGCGCCGCCTGCAGCGGCCGATCGCGACCCCGGGGCGTATTGTCCAGCAGTTGTTGGATACAGATCAGCGCAACGGCAAACATCGCGGCGGACAATGGCAACAACCACTTCACGCCTGTCATGGCGACCAGTGTTGCGGTCAGTGCCGGTCCGGCGATCGCCCCCGCGGTACCGCCTGCCGCGATCAGTCCAAACAGGCGCGTCGCCTGGTCCGGTGGATAAATATCCACCATGAACGACCAGAAAACCGAGACGATGAACAGATTGAATACGCTGACCCAGACATAGAAGCAGCGCGCCAGCCAGATATTGTCGGGTGTGTTGTGAAAACCCGCGAAAAACGCCAGCAGGCTGACGCACACGACGGTATAGACAAGCGGCAGGAACACCCGTCGTGGCAGGCGCGATACCAGCAAGCCAAACAGCGGTACGCAAATCAGGGTGGCGACGAATGTTGCGGTGAACAGCCATTGCAATTGGTCGACCCCGGCACGAATCGCCATTTCGTCGCGCACCGGGCGCAGAATGTAGTAGCCGCACAACAGACTGAAAAAATAGAGAAAGGACCACGCTACCTGGCGCGCCTCTCCCGCCTCCACCCGCAATAGCCGCAAGATACGGCTGGCAGCGGAGCTTGCCGGGGTCGAGGGAGCCGCGGTCAATAGAGTATTCGCAGGTTAGCGGAGCCGGGTCGCATACGGATTTATGACCGCCGGCGGCGGTCTGCGTTCCGCTTACCGGTTCGGCTGGAGTCAGTCCGGCTCGATGTCGAAGCTCATGCCGGCGGCGGATTCCAGTCGTTCGATCAGATCAAAGCCCATGCTCGATGCCGGGGTCCAGAAACCGCCGCCTGCAGCGATGTTGTCCGTGGCCAGGCAGACCGCAGCTTCGCCGAGCATGCGCGAGGTCGCGCCGTAACCGGGGTCGCGATCGCCATAGACCTTGGCACGCAGTAATTCTCCGTCAGGACTTTTGCCGATTAGCAGAATATCGAAAAACCCGCGCTCTCTTGCGTTCGCGGAAGGACCATCTCCCGGTTTTGGCAGGAAAAGTTTTTCCAGCAATACGCGGGTCGGGGCAACGCCGACGCCGACGAGAAGCGCGCCAAGTGCGGTGGCTGTGGCGCTGGCCGTGGCGAAGCCGAGCAAGCCGCCGCCGCACAGAACGGACTCGTCGTAGCGGAAATCCCGGCCGTATTCGTAGTCCAACAGCGCATTGCTGCGGCGAACGATACGGGTGTTTATCGCGGCCATCACGAAAGGCGCGGTCCATCCGCCGGCAACCGAATCATAGGCGGGCGCGCGTTGGTCGTTGCCGTCGGGGCCGCTGCGCTCCCCGGCCGGGTTGAGCGCGTACGGGTCGGCCAGCACACGCCGCACGGCGCGGTCGCCACGAGCCTCCTGCATCACGTTCAGCAGGCTGGCGACGGTTCCGCCACTGAAAGCGCCGCGGGCCTTGCGCAATCGGAACCGGATCTCGCTGCAGTTCGTGCCGTGTCGTTGCCGCATTTCGTTCTGCAGAAAAAGGCAGCCGAGGTCCGAAGGAATGGAATCGAAGCCACAGCAATTGACGATGCGCGCGCCGCTGGTCTCGGCCGTTGCCTGGTGGGCATCGATCATGCGTCGGATCCACTGTACTTCACCGGTGATATCGCAGTAGTCCGTGCCATTGCGGGCGCAGGCTGCGACCATCTCCGAGCCGTACAGCGCAAACGGTCCGACGGTAGAGCAGATGACGCGGGTTTGCGCGGCGATGCGGTCAAGCGAGGCGGCGTCATTGCTGTCGCCGACCAGGACAGGCAGTCCGTTTTCGTCGCCGCTCAGTTCCCTGGCGATGGCGGCGAGCCTGGCAGCGTTGCGACCACCGATTGCCCAGGTCAGATCGGCACCGACGCCATAGCGCTGGAACAGGTGCTGCGCTACCAGGCGGCCGGTGAATCCGGTGGCTCCCCATACCACGACATCGTATTTGGGGGGGGTGCGTTTTTTGGTGACCATGGTCCGTCAGCGTATAGATCGTGGTTGTCGCCAGCAAGCGCGGGCATCAGGAGTAGAATGCAGCGCCTCGGCCGATGCAGAAAATCTAATGGCGCCGTCGGTCCGGCGCCCGGAGTCAGTGAGCATGCGAAGTTACAAGTTTGCCGGCTATGGAGAGGCAGTCAGCGAGGTCGTTGGCGAGTCGCCCGCGCCGCAGGGTAGTGAAGTGCTGCTGAATGTCGAGGCATGCGGGGTTTGCCATTCCGATCTCCACGTCCTGGACGGGTTTTTCGAGCTTGGTGACGGTAAGCGTCTCGATCTGTCAGGCGGCCGCAATTTGCCGTTTACGCTGGGTCACGAGATCGCAGGCAGCGTTGCCGCGCTTGGACCCGATGCAACCGGCCCGACGCCCGGCGAGCGCGTTGTCGTTTATCCATGGATTGGCTGCGGTGAGTGCGCCATATGCGGGGCGGGCGATGAGCACCTGTGTGCGGATGCCCGCGCGCTCGGCATCCAGGTGGACGGCGGATACGCAGACCAGGTTCTCGTCCCGCACCCTCGTTACTTGCTCGACTTTGGCGATATCCCGGCCCGGCTGGCGGCAACCTACGCCTGTTCGGGTCTGACCGCTTATTCCGCGTTGAAGCGGATCGAGACGATGGCCATGCGTGGGGCGACGCTGATTATCGGTGCCGGCGGGGTCGGAATGGCTGCTCTGGCTCTTGGCCGGGCGCTTCACGACAACCGTATCGTGGTGGCCGACAATGACGCTGCGAAACGTGAGGCAGCGCTGGCGGCCGGTGCTGACGCGGTGATCGATTCCGCGGCGGACGGGGCGTTGCGCCAGTTGCGCAAGCTGACCGATGGCGGGCCGGCGGCGGTCGTTGACTTTGTTGGCGCCGAATCCACCGCGAGTTTTGCGGTGTCAGCGGTGCGCAAGGGTGGAAAAATTGTTGTCGTGGGATTGTTCGGCGGCAGCTTCAACCTCGCTTTGCCGCTACTGCCACTCAAGAGCTTCACGCTGGAAGGCGCCTACGTGGGGTCGCTTGCCGAGATGGAGCAACTGATGGCGCTGGCGCGGGCCGGCAAGGTGCCGCCCCTGCCGATTCAGTGTCGCGGCCTCGACGAGGCCGATGCCGTGCTGCGGGAGTTGCGCGAGGGCCGGGTCATCGGACGGGCCGTGCTGACCCCGGGGGGCTAGCGATCGGCATTCACCCTCTGCCGTCCGACTCCCTTATCAGCGTGCTGCGATGACGTGTCGGAGCGTTCTCCGCTGCCTCGCCTGGGGCGTCGCTGGAGCTGGAATCCGCAACGCTGCGGCGCGCCGGGGAGCGGCCGGATCGGGAATCCGGCAATAAGGAAAGAACATACGGGTCAAACCCGGTGTCGAGCGACTCGCGCGGTTCTCGGCGGCGGTCAATTTGCAATGGTTTGTGTTCGTCTGCCATGACATTCGCTCCATCGGGCTTTCTGTTCCAGCATCACGCTAGCATCCGGCCTTGCCGGCCCGGGCAGCAAATTGACATAACTCCGCGCCCAGCGGGAAACCGGGCCCCAAACTGAGGCCCCCGTCACGTTTCGGTAGAAATCGCGCCCGGCCATCACTCCGGCTCAAGCGGCGAAAACAGCAGGTTGCCACGGGTTCCGTCGGACGTGTAACCGAGCGCCAGTCGGCCCGCTACAAAGCCGAGTTTGTCGACGCCGGCAAGTGCCCCCAGGTAGCGTTTTTCCAACGCCATGACCGCGGGTGTGCAGGCCATCATCGTGGAGCCCGCCTGGCCAATTTTGACGGATCCGTCGCCGTCTCCCGGTGAGATCGCCGCGAAATATCGATTGCATGCGGATTTGCCGCTGATCCTGCCATCGGCAAACGCGAGGGTGATCGGCGGTTCCCCGGGTGCCAAGTCGGTCCTGCTGAACTGATCCAGTTTCCACACGCTGCCGTCGAGCACGGCGAGCGAAAAGGTGCCGAGAATTTTGCTGCCTTGTTCGCTCAACCCGTCCGCGCCAAGCTGGTAGCGCCGTTGCGCC
>Ga0102958_1000192_pt1 | contig 14218 bp, 11 predicted proteins | sample SalPonF2_B_D1_MG_FD_84513 | JGI IMG/M metagenome (GOLD analysis project Ga0102958, IMG submission 84513) | Salt pond soil microbial communities from South San Francisco under conditions of wetland restoration - Salt Pond MetaG SF2_B_D1_MG ...
TCGTCACCGATGCCGAGAAACTGGAAGCGACCGTACGCAGTGCTTTCGAACTTGCTCGCACGGGCCGGCCGGGACCGGTTGTCGTCGATATCCCGAAAGACATACAGAATTGGGACGGCCCCTACAAGGGAGCCGGCACACTGCCGCTGCACGGCTACCGGCGGCGCCTCGCCAAGGTCGAAGCAAACAACCTCAGCGACGATGCCTGTGAACGTTTCTACACCCTGCTATCCGAGTCAGATCGTCCGCTGATTTATGCCGGCGGTGGTGTCATCAACGCCAATGCAACCAAGGCCATGCGGCGGTTCGCAAACGAATATGGCATACCGGTTACCACCACGCTCATGGCACTGGGCGCCAGCGATACAACGCACCCGCTCGCGCTGCACATGCTGGGCATGCATGGCGTTGCATCGGCAAACTATGCGGTCGAGGACTGCGATTTTCTGATTGCGACCGGTGCACGTTTTGACGACCGCGTCGCCGGCAACCCCGGACAATTCGCACCCCGCGCCAAGAATATCGCGCACTTCGACGTCGACTTTGCCGAGATCGGCAAGGTAAAACGTGCCAACTGGCATCATGTCGGCATGCTCGAACGCGACCTGACGGACCTGCTTGCATACGGCCGACGAATTGGCTTCGCCAAGAAATTCGACAAATGGCACGAAGAAATCGCTGCGCTCAAGTCAGAACATGCAATGAACTACGACCGCGACTCGGAGTTGATCCAACCCTACGCTGTCATCGAGGAAATCAACAAGCACACAAAAGGCGAGGCAATTATTTCAACCGGCGTCGGCCAGCACCAGATGTGGGCTGCGCAATATTTTGATTTTCGCGAGCCACGCCTCTGGCTGACCTCTGGCAGCATGGGCACGATGGGCTTTGGTTTGCCTGCGGCCATCGGCGCGCAGTTTGCTCGGCCTGACCGCACCGTCATCGATATAGACGGCGACGGCAGTATCCGAATGAACATCGGTGAACTCGAAACGGCGACGACCTACAACACGCCGGTCAAAGTCATTCTCCTGAATAATTTCGGGGACGGCATGGTGCGGCAATGGCAGAAGTTGTATTTCGGTGGCCGCATGTCCGGTAGTGACAAGTCGCTTCACAGCAAGGACTTCGTCAAATCAGCGGAAGCTGACGGCTTCAAGTTTGCGAAACGACTCGAGCACAAGGACGACCTGCCGGCAATCATTCACGAATTCATGGAATTCGAGGGACCGGCATTCCTCGAAGTAATTATTGACCGCGATGCGGGCGTCTACCCGATGGTCGGCCCTGGCCTCAGCTACGACAACATGATTACGGGTGACTGGATCAAGAGCCGCGAAAAGCCCGCTCACGATACTCTCGACCCAAGCGAGATGTTCTGACCTGCGCCGCCTCTGAGATGATCACGTTGACGGGCATGAGTACGAGAACGATTACGGGCTATCTCGTAACCCTTCTCGAGTACCCGCGCTGGTTGATCGATCGGGAAGTCGACTTTATGGAATGTCATCGGCAGGGCAATTTCGATGCCGAGGATGACCAGTGCCAATGCTGTGAGTTCGGTTCGGCATGCCGTTGGCTGAATCAGAATCGCAGTGCCCCCTCGCCCGATACGCCGATGCCGGACCTGGTGCATGCACTGCAAACCGCCGTCGATTTCGTGCGTGGCGAGAGCGTTAGCGCCGCGCGGCACGATCGGCACTGTGACTGTGATACGTGCGAGTGGGTACGCGAGGCCAACAGATTTCTGAGGGCACAACGTCACTACAAGCCCTAATGCACAAAGAAACTTCAGTAATTCCGAGGTATTATGTGAACTAGCTCAACGATTTCCGGCCACATTTCCCGGAAATTGATGGTAATTGCACGAATATCGATTAAATACATGCTGACTTCGCAGAGACGAGACAACCTGAACAGGATTGTAATCCTCAACCCCAAAGGGGGTTGCGGCAAGTCCACGCTCGCCACAAACCTGGCCGCGTGTTACGCCCAGCGTGGGCCTGCGCCGGCCATCATGGATTACGACCCGCAAGGGTCAACGATGGGCTGGCTGGACCGCCGCCCTGGCGAGCTGCCCCCTATTAACGGCATAGCCGCCTACAAGAAATCGATGCAGGCGACGCGCAGCTGGCAGCTGCGTGTACCGAACGATACGGTTAATCTGCTTGTCGATTCACCGGCAAGCGTTAATCACGATGACCTGCGTGAACTGACGCGTGACTCGACGAGCATCCTGGTTCCGGTACTCCCGTCATCGATGGACATTCATGCCGCGTCTCGCTGTATCGCCGACCTCCTGCTGGTTGCCAAGGTAGACCGTCGTGACCGCAAACTTGCGGTTGTCGCAAACCGCACGCGTAAGAACACCAAGAGTTTCGGCAAGCTGATGCGCTTCCTTGATTCACTCGGTATTCCGATTATCGCCGTGTTGCGCGACAGTCAGAATTTCGTGCATGCTGCAGAACAGGGTGTGGGGCTCTGTGAGATGCAACCATCACGCGTCAAGCATGACGTCGAACAAATCGAGAACATAATCAGGTGGCTGGATGCCTGGCCGGAACGGCGCCGCGATTCCTCGGCCGTCACGTCCGTCAATCAGCAACCGAAATTCGGCCGTTCCCTTCTGCGTCGGGCACAGTTCGGATCAGCCTGACACGTCTCTCTGAATTTCGGCGAACAACTCGCCATCCACATTGCCGCCACTGATTACGACAACCGTTGTCTTCCCCTGCGTATCGATTTTGCCGGATAATACCGCGGCCAAAGCCACCGCACCGCCCGGTTCCGCAACCAACTTGAGATACCGGAAGGCGAAGCGTAACGCCTCGCGCACCTCGTCATCGCTAACAACGAGACCCACATCCAACAGGCGCTTGTTGATCGCAAAGGTCAATTTCCCGGGAGAGTCCGCCTGCAAGGCATCACAAATGGAGCGCGCCGAACCATCGATACTCTCGCGCTCACCCGACAGCAGCGAGCGCGCCGTGTCATCAAATCCCTCAGGCTCCACGGTATGTACCGAAACATTTGGCCAACGTGCCTTAAGCGCCGTCGCGCTGCCGGCAATAAGTCCACCACCACCACAACACACCAGGACATGGTCCGGCTCAACGGCGATCTCTGCGCACTGCTCCGTTATCTCCAGGCCAACCGTGCCCTGACCCGCAATGATGAAATCGTGGTCATACGACGGCACCACGACAGCTCCGCGTTCGGCCGCGATCTGCCGCGCAAGCGCTTCCCGATCACCGGTGTAGCGATCGTAGGTAATCACCTCACCGCCCAACCGCCGCGTGTTTTCAAGCTTGGCTCGTGGCGCATCCTCGGGCATGACGATGGCCGTTTTAATACCCAGCAGGGAACCCGCTGCCGCAACTCCCTGCGCGTGATTGCCGGATGAAAACGCGACGACTCCCTTTGCGGCCTCTTCGGGCGTCAGCTGGCTCAGAAAATTGTAGGCGCCGCGGATTTTGAAAGAACCCGTAACCTGAAGGCACTCGGGCTTAATAAGAACCCTGCCACCGACCTCTTCGTCCAGCGCGTGGTTTTGCAGTAACGGCGTGCGAACACTAACGCCGGCAAGGCGATCTGCAGCCGCCTCAATATCTCTGATATCGATCATTACGCTGTAGCCTCCGCCAACCGATCGATCCTCGCCGCGCAAATAAAGTCATTGTCTGATAAACCATTGACCGCATGCGTGGTGTACCTGACCTCGCAGCTGTCGTAAGCCACCGTCAGAACCGGATGATGGTCCTCGCTGATCGCGATGCCGGCAACGGCATTGGCGAAACCCAGCGTTTCGCGGTATGCGGGAAATTCGAACCGGCGCATTATGCTGAGCCCGTCATCGCTAATTGACCAGCCGGCGTGCAGCGCACGCATAAGCTGTTCACTCTGCTCACGTGTCAGGGGCGGAATTCCACCCTCACAGGGTTTGCATGTGCGTCCGGCGAGGTCTTCTGTCATAGCTCATTCCTGCTTGGCTTTCGAGCCTGTTGAGACGTGAACACTAGCAACGGGAACTGTCATACGCCAGAGAAAAAGGCCGACCCCATTACAGGGCCGGCCAGGCGGAGACTCAGATGAGTCACAGGGAAGTCTAATTCGGATTCGACGCCATCGACGGCTGTTCATCGATGAACAATTTGATGCTGACCTTGCGTTCCAGCGCATAGCTATCGAGGGATTCATCCTGGGCCGGCGATTCGCCGTGCGCACTGACACTGATGCGCGAAGGATCTACTCCTGCCGCCACGAACTGATCGCGGATGAATTCGACGCGCCGCTCGGACAATGCAAGGTTATAGCCCGCATCGCCGCGGGCATCGGCAAAACCATCCAGCTTGATCTGAATATCCGGCATCTTGACGATCGTTCCCGCGAGTTGTGCGAGGCGATCGCCTGTCACGTCGACCAGAACCGCTTCGTCGGTGCGAAACAGCAGATCCATGGCAATGCCGGCTTGCAGGAGGCTGACAAGTTCGGGGCGTGCAACATTCTGCAGGCGCTCGATTTGGCTGCTCAACTGGTCGATGTTTCTCTCGAGGCCGGCAACCGTCTGGTTCGAGTCATCAACCGATTCTTGCAGCCTGACGATCTGCTCGTTTTTCTCGTGCATCGTATGGCCAACTTTTGCACCCAGGGCGGCACCGATGACGAAACCAACGGGTCCGCCAGCCAGCGCACCGATGACGGCACCGGAACCAACACCGATGTTTTCTTGCCGGGACGCCTTGCCAGCGGCCTGCGAAGGCGCTGCGAAGAGAATTGAGGCTGCCGTGACGACGGCAATAATTGTATTACGCATGTGCATGATCTCCTGTTCCAAATTTTGGCCGGGTGGCCTGCTTCGGAGTTCATTACACGACCCAATAGGGCTGCAGAAACGGCGCTATCGTGGAAAGCTGCCGATCAATTGTGGCAAAAAGTGGCCGCATGCCTAGCGGTTTTCGTCGGCCAATGCGACGAAGGTGCCGCCGTTGCGATCGCAAAGAACGCGCATCAGCGTCGCGAAGCGACTGGCCGAGCGAGGAATCTGACCCCCGCCGCGGAACCCGCGCGGAAAACCTACGCCATGCAAACGCACACGTCGCTTGCCATCGGCACCAGCCCGATTGCGGCGGTCAATCGTGGCGACGACGGCATCAATATTGTAGTCGCCAGCGAAGTCATCGCCGAAAACATAGATGCTGATTTTCTTGTCTGCGGCCCAGTAGGTTTCAATAGCCGCCTGGATACCGTCAACCGGGTTACTGTCGCTCTGTGCAAACCACGTACGCATGCGGTTGACGATCGCCTGCCGCCGCCCTGGCGTGTCGGGTATCCAGCGACCGGTATACTCGGGGAACATATACAACCCGTCGTCATTCATAATCTGAATGCCCTTCACGGTCGGGTACGCGTCCAGCGCCTCGCGAAGTTTTCGCTGCACGAGCCCCCAGTTGTAATTGATCATGCTGTTCGACGTGTCGATAACAAAAATGATGTACTCGCTATCCACCGGAATACCGGCAACGGCGTCTTCGTTGCTGCGCTTATAGTAGGGCAGCAGGCGTTTCATCTCCTCGGTCAGCCGCTGCCGGGCGACGCGCAGCTCTCCTTCGTCGATCGTTGCGTCTTCTTCCTGCCTGCTCGCTTCGTACTGGCCGCGAATACGATTCAGGTCACCCTGCAGCTCAGCGAGTTCGAGCCTCGTCGACGACGCATCCTGGCTGACCTTCTTCAGTTCCCTATCCAGAATGACCGACTCACCGCGAAGGTTAAACAGTTCCTCCTGCAGCAAGGCAATCAGTTGCTGAAGGTTCTCCTCGGCTTCTTCGATAACGACAGGCTCATAGATTTTACTGAGCACAAGCAACAATATGATCGCTCCGAAGCCGCAGCAGATGCAGTCCAGAAACGACAGGCTGAATGCTTCAACATTTCGGCGGCGGGCCATATCAGCGCCTCCTCACGGCCAGTCACGACTAACGGTCATGAACGACCCGTTACTAGTCAGTGCCAGCGACCAGAAGGAAATCGGTGCATCGAAATCACCCTCCATCGGAAACAACATGACATTGATAGGCACACCGGAAGGCAGCTCCCGCACAGCGCGGCTGAACAGGTTGAGCCGTTCGGACGCCCCGATCACGCGCTTGTCTGTCGTGGCCGCGTCCATTGTCGGCATGCCATCAACGAGAAGGATGATGTTGTCCGGCCGGGGCGAAAGCGTTTTGGCGATTGCAAATGCTGAATGCATGTTCGTGCCGTTTTTCGGGACGGTACGCCGCAGCACACGAACCGCTTCGTCCAGCTGCGATCCCTCCTCTGCCTTGAGCCAAACGCCCTCACTACCCCTGATCGCCGGTTCAGCTACGTTGTTGAACATGTAGATCTGATACAGATCCTCCTGCCTGAACTGCGACGTCAACCAGTCCACTGTTGCGATTACCTGGCGCCATTTGCGCGAGCGTAACTGCTCAGCCTCTGGCAGGTTGCGGCGGCGAATGATGTTGACGAGCGTGTCGCTGAGCATGCTCGCAGAGCGATCGACGAGTATCAGGGTGCGCTCGCCGCCCAGCCGCAGGCCGGTCAGGTACTGGCGATCACCTTCTCCCCTGAATTCGCGAATCTGTTCGCCCGCGGCGTCTTGCTCCCGCTTGATCGCAAGCAGTCGTTTGACCTCCTCCTCGAGCGACTTGATGTCCGACTGCAGTTTTTCGACACGCTCGATCTTGGCGAGCGTATCCTGGTCATACTTGTCGAGTTCAGCCTGCAGCTCCTGGATCAACGCGATGATCTGGGCAATCTTGCTTTCAGCCTCTTCCTTCTCGACTTCGAGCTTCTGCTTCGTATTACGCGCGAGCGCCAGGTTCTTGCGTCCTTCCAGCACCTCGATCTCGAGACGGTTGGTCTCGGCCATCAGCTCGCTGTTGTCGTTTTCCGTTGTCGCGTTGACATGCGAGTTGATGATCATGAAAAACAGGATCACCGCGCCAAAGCCGCAACTCATGCAGTCCAGGAAAGACATGCTGAAAACTTCTGTCGATCTGCGCCTACGAGCCATTCTGTTGCTCCACGAAGATCATGCGCATTTCGACGCCAGGGGTACCAATCCGAAGAACATCACCGACCTGCAAGACGGCAGAACCATCCACGCGATGACCGTTTAGAAACGTCCCGTAACGACTGTGGTCCGTGACCACGCATTGCCCGTTTGCGAGCGCAATTTCGCAATGGCGACGTGATACACCCGGCATATCCTGCGGCAGATCAAGCCAGCGCTCGCCTGTGTCCGGGTGCGTTCCCATTACAAGCATGGATGAATCGATGGCCGTCGCGTTGTTGCCGAGCAGCACATGTGTCGGGCGTGCGCCTTCATGGTCATGATCTACCTCGACATGGACAGGCGACTGGTCCCAGGGCAAATGCCGCACCAGTGTCACTGCACTGCCCGAGCGTTTCTCAGGGCAACGTGCCGCGAGGCCGCGCGCAGTAGCGCCCGGCTCGAGCAGAAATACTTCACCGCCAACGCGCGCTTTAAGTGTCTCAGCCAGTCCCGGCATACCGGCCGCACGATCAGAGAGCTGGATCGCAGGCGTTTCTCCACCCCGGATCAGGGCCCGCAGATTACTGGCTATGTTCCGGTACACCGGTTCAGCGGCCGATACGAGCTGCAACGACTCGATGTCGGCATCATGACTGATGCCACGATAAACCACTGTCATCGGCACGCTATCCTGGCTCGCCGCAATCTGCAGCCAGTCGAGCATGCTGTCCTGCAAGACCTGTTCGGTCTCCGCAGTGTGCAACGGGTCGAAGCGCGATTGCTGCACGAAAGTTTCCGCAATCAAGCGAAGCCAGACATCGTAAAGACTGAGCATGCCGGACGCTTCAATGACAGCACCGCGCTCGAATTGAACCTGACCATCCTGCGACAGGCGTGTCAGCGTTGCCGAGTGCAGGCCCAGATCGACATGCACCGGAACGGCATTGACGTAGTGACGGCGCGTGGCGGCGACTGCTGCATCGACCATCGCGACGACCGGGATACCGAGGTCCATCGCAATCCCCAGCAGCAGCCCCAGGTTGTCGTTTCCCATGTATCCCGGCACCGCCAGTGCAAGCCGATCTCCGGGCCTGGAGACACGACTCCAAAGCTCCTCGAGTTGCTTACTGACAAGATCGGCCGCGGTCAGATGCCGAAAACGAGTGTCCACCAATGGCTCCGCTCGCAAGTCAGACCAATAGCGGTTCTGGATACGACGTGGCTCGAGACTTGCACTTGCCCAGGCCTCGCGCCCGGTTGTCAGCCCCTCATCCTCGAGCAGTACGAAGCCGGGCTCGCGGCACAGGATTCGCTCCCCGTCTGTGAACAGGATACCGGTGTCGATGAGATGTGCTGCCAGCAAGGTCACGTGATTACCCGTTCGTACGTCAGTCCGCCTTCAGGTGACGAATCACTTTGTCGTCACAATAGCTTTCGCTGTCGAAAACCAGGCGTTCCTGCATAAGCTGCAGCTGATGCACCAGGAACATCAGGAAGATACTGATCAACAGCGCAATGAATGTCGAGTTGAACGCCACACCCAGGCTCTGCGTAACCCCGGCGATATCGCCCTGGACGGCCTTGTCGGCCTGCGCCAATGCCTCGCCAATGCCTCGGACCGTGCCGATAAATCCGATCGACGGAATGGCCCACGAGATGTAGCGAATCATAGACAGCTCGGATTCGAGGCGCTCAGCCTCGGATTCACAAATGGTATGGGTACTCGACGACACGTCCTGGATGCTGCGTGTGGACGCAAAGCGTCGCAGTGCGTTCAATAAAGCACGAGGCAGCAGCATTTTCTGCCGATCCTCCGGTAAAGCTTGCACCTGGCGTGCAAATTCGCGCGTATCCTCGGGCAGTATTCGCATTCCTTCGGGAACCGGCACCAGGTCGACTTCAAGCAGCTTTCGCTCCGCACTGACCTTCGCCGCCTTGTATCCCATGATCGCAAGGGCCCAGAACATGAGGATGAAGCATGCCTCTTGCTCGAAGTCCTTGACCAGAACCCAGACACTGCGCTCGCGAATGAAATCCGGATCTGCCTCCGCCATCATGTTCTGCTCTGCAATGACCTCTGCCGCATTCGGCCGCACAACCGACACGTAGAACGCATGCACAATGATGATCGCAATGATCAAGGCGAAAAGTTGATAGACGAATTCGATCGGGATGTTCTTTTTGTTCATATAACAGGACTCAGGGAGTAATCAGTTCAGATATCAGTGGGATACGGGATGGACTGTTCGAAACGAACACCTTCAGTCGGATTGAATTCCTCTTCCTCGAGTTCGGAATAATCCTCATCGAGGCCAAGCAACTCCTCAATCTCTTCGTCAGAAACGTCGTCAGCGGGAAGCGACGCCTCGTCCTCTACCTGCGCTTCGTCTTTGGCCTCACCCTCCGGTTCCGCGTCCTGCGCCCAGAGCGCAGCAGAACCGAGAAAGGCAAGCAGTAGCGTCAATTGCAGTCGATACACGAAAAATCTCCTGTACACAGCCAATTTATTCGACCGTGGCCGGACGTAATTGTCGCACGAAATTTCAGTCGGCAAAGCGCGCGATACGGAAACCGACATCAGAACGGGCTTCCGAGCCGAAGTCCCTGAAGCTGAGTCTCAATTCCGTCACCCCGGCATGTCGCCAACTCGAGCCACGCACCACGCGACTCGTGCCACGATCCGGCCCGGTCGGATCGATTACCGGTGTCGTGATGCCGGGCGTTGGTACAGTATAGAAGTCGTTCACCCACTCCGCGACATTGCCTCCGCCGTCATAGATACCCAGCGAATTCGGCTTGAAGCTGCCGACAGGCGCAGTTGAAGCATAGCCGTCGTCATAGGCAGGCAATATCGAAGGCACCAGTTCAATCGCCGAGCGGTCCGCGAAATTGCCACTTTGCTCTGGCGGCGGCCACTTCGCGCCCCATGAGAATTTCCGCGCCTGCTTCTGCCCACCGTAGCGCATTGCCAACGCCCATTCGGCCTCCGTCGGCAATCGATATCCGTCACTCAGCGGATACACAGGCACCCATTGGCCGAACTCGTTTTTGTAGGCCGGGGTTCGCCCTTCTTTCTGGCTGAGCCAGTTGCAGTATTGAACCGCGTCCTGCCAACTGACATTCGCAACCGGGTTGTTGTCAGCCGCTAATGAAGGATGGATATCGGCACCGGAATCGTGGTTCGCACGAAACTCGATGAACTCCTTGTTCGTCACCTCATGAACACCAATAAGGAACGGCCGCGTGATGGTCACCGGGACTATCACCTCGTTTGCACGGCGCCCGACTTCCGCACGCGACGCACCCATCGTAAATGTCGCAGCTTCCACTCGCCGCAACGTTTGACCCGCAGGCGATTTCAGCGTCTTGGCGATTTTGTCCTGAGCAATTGCCTCAAGTGACCTGAGACTGGCCGTGAGTGTCTGCGGATAGCCCGGACGCGGTGTAACGGTGCGTTTCCAGTCGACGTGACCCTGCCGGCGCACTTCCACAACGTGCGGTGCGGAACTCAGGCGAACCGTTGTTTTCCCCTTGCCTCGCGCGCGTCCGTCGACATACACCGTTGCATCTTCAGGCTGCACGACGACCGTCACTGTCCCGAGACGCGCGGATAGATCGACCGTTATCGAGTCGGAGGCGTTTGATTCAAGTCGCAGGTTTCGCCGCGTAACCCCGTATCCCGCTTTCGACAAACCTATTTCGTAATCGATGTCAGGTGCAAGCGATAACGTGATTGGTGACTGGCCACGATATCGGCCATTTACCGTGATATTCGCGCCGCGCGGAATTGTATTTACCGTGAGACGAGCATCCGCCGGCTGCAGAATAATGCGGGGCAACTGCTGTGCGACATTGGGCTCTGCAATCACGGCACCATCCCAGGCGCTGAAGCCATCTTTCGACACCGTGAGTTCGTGTGATCCTTCGAGTAACTCGATGGTCGCCGGTGTAGTTCCAACCTCCTTGTCGCCGGCGAGAATTTTCGCCCCCGACGGTTCGGACTCGATAGTCACCTCGGCCCACCGCGGCACGAGTTGCACGTTCAGGTTCTCCTGCAAATCGAGACCGGGTATATCAACCCTGCCCGAGAACGGCAGGAATCGATCCGATTCGACCCGCACGGCATGTTCACCCGGCTCGAGTTCCACCGGGCCGAATGGCGCATTGCCAACCTGGCTCTCGTTGACAGTGACGATCGCGTCAACGGCCGGCTCGACCTGTACGAGAAGGCGTCCGGGCTTCTTGCGCATGCTCAGGTTGAGCGTCATTGACTGCTCGTCGCCGACCACGAAACTCTGCTGCACATCGTAGTAGCCCTGCTTTTTCACATTGACCGCGTAGGTACCCTTGCGCAGCAGGACCCGGTCGCCCACGGGTAAGCGGAACCAGCCACCGTCGATATTGAAACTCTCGGGTCCTGCCGGTTCGATCTCAAACTCGACAGACTTGGCGCTGAACAGCAGGTATGACGCGAGCAACAGAATCACAAGACCCGCACCGACAATGTATTTGAGCGGGCTTTCCTTTTCCTTGTGAATCTTTGCCGCGGTATCGGCGGCTCTCGAAAAAGCCGTCGGTGCGATCGCCTCTTCACCTGGGGTCTCGGCATCTTCCGGCCTGTCCGGCGGGCGCGTCACGTAGGCGCTGTCTTCGAGCCGCACTTCGAGCACCAGCCTGTCGCCACCCGCCGCTACACGGATCCGGCTCCCGTAGAATTCCAGTTCATCCCCATCGTCAAGGCGGCGGCTCGTGCCAAGCGGCTCGCCGTTGATGGTCAGGGACGAACTTCGACCGACTGGCTGCACAAATGGCATGCCATCCAGCAGGTCCAGAAGCGCGACGGGCCCACCGCCCGGACCCGGCACCCTGAGCTCACACTCGCTGCTGGTGCCGACACGAAGCGGCAGGTCCCGAGCATCCAGGCGGCGCTCGCCTTCAACGTCCGTGACTATCAGATGATCGAATTTCAAATCGGTTCCTCGCAGCGAACGACGACAGGTTTCATGTCGATTTCAGGCGCCACGCGAAACTCGAGGCGGACATCTCGATATCCCGGCCGCACGCCGACAGCTACATAGGTCCCCGGCCGCAGATCCAGCCGCGTGTTCGCAAAAGTGCCAAGCACGCCAACCTTGTAGATGGATACTGACGTCAGATTATCAGAGATCAGCTCGATCGAGACTGGCGTTGCCGCGCGCTTCAGCAATCGTGATAACTCGTCACGCTGGCCCTCCAGGCGAGGTCCGATTTCGGCCATCCGTGTGATGTCCACAACGAGGGTTGTCGCCCTCTTCATGACCGACGGCACAGACAGCCGGTCGGGATCCTTGATGTAGTCGTCGAGCTGTTTGTGCAACTCGCCCATTCTGCGCGCCTTCGCGAGTCCTTCCATCGCAAACGAGAGGTTGCCATCGATCTTCAGGATTTCTTCATAGCTCTTTGCCGCCGCATCCCAGTGCTCGGATCGTTCGAGCGCTGCGGCTTCCTGCTCCAGCATGTTGATATTTTCCAGTCGCAGACCCAGATCAACCTGCAAGAGCCCGTCGGCGGGCTCGGGCGAGCCCGGGATCAGCTGTTCAGCCATCCGAAACGCGGCACGAGCGCCGAGGTAGTCACCGACAGCCAGCGCCTCGATACCCTCGCTCATGCGCGAATCAAACTGGATTTTCGTGCGTGTAGCCCGCACCCGTTCCACGCCTTCCTGCGCCGGGACCCAGTTGGGGTCCAGATCAACCGCCTGCTGAAAGCTCGCTTCGGCGGCGTCGAGTTCGAGTTCCTCTTCGTACTCGAGTCCCTGGTTAACCAGTTGCAACACCGTGTCCAGGTTCTTCGCCCGCTCAAACCCCTCTCGCGCTGCGGGATGATTTGGCGTAATCGCTACCGCGAGTTCGAACAGCCGCAATGCTTCGGTCCTGTCGCCCGCCTCAAAGGCTGCAGAAGCGCCTGCCAGCGCTTTTTCGAACTCGGGTTCCACCCGATCGAATAGCGGCTCGAGAACCGACAGTGCGTCGAGATAATGCACCTCGGCTGCCGCCCAGTTTTTTCTCAGGTAGGCATCGTCGCCTTTCTTGTAGAAGTCCTGTGCGCGGCCATAGGGTACCGCCGCCCAGCGCTGGACAGCGCGGCGTTCGAGCGTCTCGAAATCCGAGAGCAACTCACCCAGAATCATATCGACCTTGTAACGCAGCTTGCCCGAATCATCGAGACCGGTGTAGTCGGCATCGTTTTCATTGAATTCAATCGATTCGCCATCCAGTGCCGTGTTCTCGGGCACGTATTCGCGCGTGACCCGGTTACCTCCCGTCGCATCGTTCTCATCGGGAGTATCGGCAGCTGCCGGAGATTCGCCAGGCAAGGTGCTTGCCGCAGGCACCAACCGGGTGTCGGCCGGACTGCTCTTTTTTTGCGTGACAACCGGAAGCAGGAAAACGACGCCAAGAAGCACGATGACGAGTACGGCCAGGCCGATGCCCATTGTTCGTGGACTGATCCCCGAGGATTCCACCTCCTCCAAAACGACCTGGCCCGCTGCCGGCGTTGGCGATCGCCTGACGGCCTCTACGCTCTCGATGCGTTCCTCGGCAACAATCGGACGCGCGGAAATCTGTGATCGCGCAACGCCCGGCGGAAAACCCGCTTGCCGCAGGGTATTGACGACGCCTTCCGCATCGGGCCGGTTGTCGGCGTCGTGGTCGAGCATGGACGCCACCAGGTCGCGTATCGCCGCGGGAACATCCTCGCCACTTGCAGCAACCAATGCCTGGTATTTCGACTCGCCCGGCGCAACAGTATTCGCCTGTGGAGGTGCGCCCGAAATCAGCTCGTAGATAAGTGTGCCCAGCGCGAATATGTCGTCCGCAGGCTGCACAGCCTCGCCTCGAATGGCCTCCGGACTGGCCGCTATCGGGGATCCACCAGAGCTCTTCGACCCTATGCGCGATGCAACACCAAAGTCGCTCAGGTAGGGAGCGCCATTAAAATCGAGCAGCACGTTGGATGCCTTGATATCGCGATGCACAATACCTTTGCTATGCGCATATCGAAGTGCTTCAGCAACCAGGCCGACAGGCGGTAACAGGTCGGCCAACGAACTGCCGGTCAGCGCGCCGAGATCCGCCCCATCGACGTATTGCATGCTGTAGAACGCCGCGCCCTGGTCTTCATGAAACTCGAATACGCGCA
>Ga0102958_1000193_pt1 | contig 14096 bp, 18 predicted proteins | sample SalPonF2_B_D1_MG_FD_84513 | JGI IMG/M metagenome (GOLD analysis project Ga0102958, IMG submission 84513) | Salt pond soil microbial communities from South San Francisco under conditions of wetland restoration - Salt Pond MetaG SF2_B_D1_MG ...
AAGCATTGAATAAATGTGGAATAGACCCAAAAGATTTTGCAACCCACGATATGCGAAGATGTTTTGCGAGAAGAGTGTGGGAACGATATAAGGACATTCACGTCCTTCAAAGTATGTTAAATCATTCAGACACAAAGGTTACATTAAAGTATCTTGAACAAAGCGGTTTAAAGAATGTGGATTATCACTATGAAATGCAAACAAATTAGTATAATGATGGCACTATTGGTGGTCGTGCTTCTTGCTGGATGCACACCAAACTCTGTAGATTTACCACCTGGTGTTCCTGAACAACCTGAACCTGTTCTTAATTTAACAGCACCAGAAAATGTTAATATTGAAGATTATTTTTTACTTACATATATTAAACCTATATTCTTTTCACCACAAGATTATGAAGGACAAATAGATTTCTCAAAATTTGAAGACCTTTCAGAAACATCTTTCTTTAAAGAATATACAAAAAACACAGGTCGAGAAATAGATATTTATCCTGGAGATTTCTTGAATGAATATGAAAAGACAAATACACAAACACGAATATTTTTAGCAGAACCAACATATGAAAATGCTGTAAAGTTGAATATGCAACAAAAAAGAACCCTTGCAGCATACTCTGTTGATTTGGGTAGATTCATATCGTCTATTGATGCAAATCAAAATTATTCTTTTATGATGCGTAATGGGCAAGTTATTACGAAAAAAGAGCTACGTGATATGTTATCTGATTTGAATGATAATATGGCTTACATACTTGCTCAAATACAAATACGAGAAGAAATACTTAACGGTCAAATGGGTTATTCGTTGCCAGACGTGAATAAACCTGACATTGCAGAATTTGAGGTCTTTACTGAAGACGATTTCGACAACACTATTTCTAAGTCGACGGCTAAAGACCTCTTTTCTCTCTATACATACTATGCAGACGATAGAAAAGAAACTCATAGAGATTATTCTGAAGATGATTTTAAGTTGTATAAAATCAATCTAAAATGTTGGCAAAATGATTCTGGGTTCGTTTATGGAATTTCTGAAGATGTTTACCCAAACGTTCTTCTTGCACAAAAAGATATGATAAAGGAAGATTATAGATTTGCTTACAATTGGGATAATGGATTCACAAGTTGCACGTGTCCTTATACAGATGTAGAAAGGCTTAATTGGTTCCTTGTGGATAATATGTATGAAAAAATCACCAAAGATACGATAAATTCTGTTAAAGAATACGAGGATATATTTATTCAAAATCCGTCTCAACATAATTTAGAGCTACTTGCAATTGTATATCGGGCACAATTATATGAAGATATAAAGGCAGAGAAAACTGAAGATTTAGCTAAACTTTGGAAGCGTATGCACCAAATTGAGACTAAAACTTTCTTATATACAGAAGTTATGAATGATATTGATTGGGAGCAACATTTTGCTCCGTTTATTATAGAAACAGACGAGCATATGGAAACTCATTATCAGAGTATTATTGCATCGGATAGTTTTTATCTTATGACATTTATGCCGTGGTCATCATCAGTTTGGTTTAGACCAGATGAATTACGCTTTGATGATGGGCGAACCCCTGAAGAGCATTATGCTATGCTACCACCAAATACGGTGGCATTTGATGATATTGAGGCATTCATAAGGGCGGAAAATGGAAAAATTGATTAAGGCGGGATATCGAGGTATCTCAAAGAAATATATATATAAAGGTAGGGGTGTTTAATATGGGTATGGACAGGAAATCAATAAAGAAAATAGGAGCTATTGCTTTAGCAGTAGGTATTGGAGCAACTTCTGTAATGGGAGCTGTTGCAGCATCTGACCTATTTGACCACAAAGACCCTGTATGTCTTCTTCAAGACGCAGTTCTTGAACCTGTTCAACCCACGCAGATAACACTTCAGTTAGACGCAAATACACAGCTTTTGAAAAATCTTGAGGTTCAAGCTGATGTTGACACGTCTAAAGTGAAATATACGCAGTTGGGTTGTTAAGGAATGAATAAGGGAGATATAGTAGAATTAGCTGTTGCTGAATCAGCATTTTACAAGGAGTTGTATAAAGGGTATGATTTGGGGGATTTTAAGAAGCTCCCTATAATTTCAAAGAATATGCTACTGGAAAGTCTCCAGAGTTCTAATATTGATTTTGGTGTTGATGATATCGAAGGTGCAGTTTTTGCACGTGTCACATCTGGAACATCTTCTCAAGCTGCTATTTTTTATCGTTCTGAAAAAGAAATTGAACAGTCAGCAAATAGATTTGCAAAAAATGCATTCTATCTAAATCAGGGTAAAAAAGATAGAGTTTGTATTCTTAATAATTACACGTTATCTTATACCTTTGCTCGTCATTTTGCTAAGGCAGGATGTATGGTTCTGCTTGGAAATCCATACGATTTGCAAACAACGGCGATGACTATCATTGATACTAAATGTAATACCATTCGAACAACTCCACCCGTTGCACTTAAAATAGCGAATATGTTGAATTTGTTAGGGTATGATGGAATAGATAAATGGCTTCTTGCGGGAAGTGTTTTATCTGAACCAGTTAGAAATAAACTAATAGAATTATTTCCTAAGTCTAAAATTATACAACAATATGGAATGGCAGAAACTGCTGTGTCGTTGTATCAATGCAGACATACTATAGAAAGTAATATATATCATATTTTTCCTAAAGATTTTTACTACGAATTTCTTACTGACAAAGGCAAATATGCATCAGAAGGAGAAGTAGGAAGACTCGTTATCACAAAATTATCAACAGAAAATCCACTCATACGATATGATACGTGTGATTTATTTCGTGTTGGTGGAATATGTGATTGTGGTATGCGAGAATATCATATGGTTGGCCGTGCTTCAGATGAGATTAAGGTCAAAGGAATTACTGTCTTTCGTGAAAGAATTGATGATGGATTAAAATACATCAAAAAATATATAACGGGGGACTATCAGATTACTGTTGAAGAAGTAGAAGATGCAGGTTTAGTGAAATCAAAATTCACTTTGTTTGTTGAACTTCTTCCTGAGTATAAAGATAGGAATGTCTTGCCAACCCTTGCACAGACATTTTCCGATAACTTCGAGATAAGTGAAGATTACACTTGGAGCGAAGGAGTCGGTCTTGGGTTATTTTGTCCAATGGAAGTTGTGAACAAAAAACTCATAGGGGAAAAAACTAAGGTCGTCTATGATAGACGATTCGGAGGGAAAAAATGAAAACAATAGGAATAATGGCGATACTGCTTGGGTTGGTTCTCCTTGCAGGTTGCTCGACAGTCGTGGACACGACACCAGAAGAACCAGAACAACAACGTATAAACTTGGTAGTAACTAACGTAGGATTTAATCCAATTTACTATCCACTTGATGAAGGCAAAATACCAATGCCAGAAAACATCGATGTGAAATTAGTAAAAACAAGTTATAATCAAGCAGAGTTATATACACTTTCTACAAAAGGAACCCCGACTGTTGGTGTTTTAAGTGGTGTGAATATAGCAATGGCATATAATGAAGGACAAGAATATAGAATCCTTGCACCATATTATCGTGAGATTGTAGGGCCAAAAGGATTTAGTGTTGGACAAGTTGTTGCACTAAAAGATTCTGATATCAATTCTCCTAAAGATTTTGAAGGAAAAAAGATTGGTATTCAAGGAGAAAGCGACGGGTCAACCTTAATTATGAAGACTGTTCTTGAAAAAGTCTATCAAGTTGATTTGACTAAAATAGAGTTTATCGGAATCGATTCCGAAAATGCTCCTGCATTACTTGAGAAAGGTAGTTTAGATGCTGCAATGTTTGATAGTGATTTTATTATTGCTTCAGACTTTGATGCTAAATATAAGACTGCTCTTGATTTCGGAAAAGAGATGCAAGAATTTTATGGTGTAGTTCCACCCGCTAAATTCTTTGTTGCACGTGCAGATGAATATGCAAAAAACCCACAACTTTACGACGAAGCGGTATTCTACTTTAAGCAAAATTATTTGTGGAGTGTGAATAATCTCGAAGAGATAACTCGTCTTGAAGCAGATGAAAGTGGTGACGACTATTCGTTCTTACTCGAGAAAGCAGATTATGAGAAAAGACTTGATTCTTTATCTGATGCTGATAAATTTGCCTGGAAAGCAATCTGGGAAACTGCAGTTTCAGAAGGAGTATTAAGTTCCGTTCCTGAAATAGATTCAATCTTCGGATAGAACTATGGAATGGTTCAGACGGTATTGGACGAAGATAGTCTTTTTTGCGACTATTGTATTATCTTGGGAGTTCTTAGTAGATAATTTTATCATTCCAACTCCGTCTGATATTCTTTCTCAATTCTTTTTTATTTTATCTAAGGTTAGAACTTGGGAAAATATTTTAGCAAGTATGCAGAAAGTTTATGTTTCTCTTGCTGTTGCTATTATGATAGGTCTTCTTATTGGTTCTTTAAGATATTTCTATCCTAAAATAGCCGAGTATGTTGATTCGATATTCTATCCAAGTCAATTTATTGCATCAGCCGTATGGACACTTATTGCTATTGTATTATTTGGACTTTCTTGGGTGACACCGTATTTCATTATCATTATGGTCATTCTACCAAATCTTTTCGTAGCGGTTCAAATTGGTTTGAAGAATGTTAATAAACAACTTCTTGAGTTTGGTCATTCCATTACCAGACATAAGGGTAGATTGTTCCGATACATAATATTTCCTCAAGTGATGCCTCCTTTTTTTATGGGAATTATTCGGTCAAATGCGATTGCTTGGAAGATTGTTGTGACTGCAGAGATTTTTATAGGGACAAACGGACTTGGATTTATGGTCAATAATTATTACAGACTTATAAACATACCAAAACTATTTGCAACTGTCTTATTGATAATCATTATCGGTTTGTCAATGGATTATTTGTTCAGACAGATACATCGGAGGTATTTCACGTATGATAACAATTAAAGGTCTCCACAAGAAATATGGGGGTATTCAGATTCATAAGGATTTTTCATATTCTTTCGAAAAAGGTAAGATTACTGCTATTGTTGGCAGCAGTGGAATTGGAAAGACAACTTTATTGAGATGTATAGCTGGATTAGAAGAGTATGAAGGAGATATACATATTGAAGGTAAGATATCTTATATGTTCCAAGAAGATAGGTTGATGCCGTGGTTATCTATTGTTGATAATTTGTTTCTTCCTATAAAATTAGAGGGGAGACCAATAACCCCTTCAGATAGACAAAGAATGGAGTATCTGGTAAGGTTTTTTCAGGTAGAGGAACATTTATCCAAAGGGGTTAATGAGGTCTCTGGGGGCGAAAAACAACGACTCTTGATGGTTAGAGCACTCATAACTAATCCAGATATTCTGATATTAGATGAGCCTTTTAAGAGTCTCGATGAAAATCTATATACTTACATATATAAAAAGTTTAAGGATTATTGTTCGACAACTAATCTTACAGTTCTGTTTGTGACACATCATATGGTATTGGCCAAAGGGTGTGATAAATTGCTGAAAATCGCTTAATTCCTGTTCAGCAAAAAAATATATATATAAAGCTCAAGACATTTAATAAGACTAAGACTCACGGAGGTGTCTATAAAATGTGCGATTATTTAAAAAAAGGAAAAGAACTGAAAGGTAAGAAATTGACTAATGAACAATTAGCGAAAGAAACTAACGACGGTGGATATGCTGACAAAGTTGTCAACAAGATTCTTGGTCCAAAGAAAGATAAAGACCTAACAAAAGAGGTTCTTGGAAGATGAATTTTGACTCCGAGAACGTCGTTGGGAACATTCTCGGTGACAAGAAAGTGAAACAAAAAAGACAACCACAACAAAAACCACTCATTAGAGACCCTGAGACACGTAAAAATGTTAATTATGGTGTTGGTGGTGCGGTAGTAGGTGCTTTAGTCGGTGCTCCATTTTTGGGTGCGGCTGTAGGATTAGCTGCTGCGAACAAAGAAAAAATCAAAAAATCTGCAAAGAAATTTGATAATCAATGGGGTAAACGATAAAATGGTAAAAACAACAGAGTTCTATTCAGTATTACTGAAGAAAAAAATAAAAATTCCAAACACTAATGTAAAGGAAGTAGTTCGAAGTGGACGAAAATTTGCAGTTGGTGTATACAAAGTCGGTCAAAAACAATATGAAGCCTGGAAAGTTCTTGGAAACGCAGTAACTAAAAAAGCTACTACTACTAAAAAAGGAAGCGTTGTTAAGAAAGTCCTTGGCACTAAAAAGAGGTAAACCAAAATGGGACTATGGGATAGATTAAAATCAAGAAGAAAGAAAAAAGCTACGCAAACGTCTACAGCTACTGCTTCATTGTCTACATCTGTCTCAGCATCAAGCCCAGAGACCTCTACTTCTTCATATGATGCAGAAGCAGCAGCAAAAAGAGCTGCTGAATTAGAAGCAGCAAGACTTGCTGAACAAAAACGTATTGAAGAAGAAAGAAAAGCAGCAGAAGAAGCAGCAAGATTAGAAGCTGAGCGATTAGCTGCTGCAGAAGCAAGAAAACAAGCAGCATTGAATATTGAAGCTGCAAAAGCTGAAGTTACAGGAACTTCTACTACAACAAAAGAACCAGAACTTAATCCTGATGGAACTGTAAAAGAAGAAACTACAGACCCAAACTTAGAACCATTATCATTAAATATTGCACCATTAGCAGCTCCTACAACATCTGGAGATTCTATTACATCTTTGGCGGAGTCTGGATTGGCTACTCTTGGAACAAACCTTGATAGTGCTTTAACTTTACAGCCTACAAAGACTGAAGAAGAATTACAAGCAGACCGAGATGCTGCAGCAAAAGCAAGATTAGATGCTGCAACAGAACCAGTTAAAACAACAGAGCCAACTACATTATTATCAAGTTTATCAGAACCAACACTTTCTACATTATCAGAGCCAACACTCGATACAGCTCAACTTATAGCACCAACTTCAGACCCTTTAGCAGCAGCGTTACCAGAAGAACCTGTGGTAAAAGAAGGACTTGCTGAAGGAACATCAAGATTGTTACCGAGTGTATTTGAAGGTGATGCAGCTTATGTTAAACCAACATCAGAAATATATTCAACTCCAGTTCCAGTTACTACTTCTCCTGAGACAGTAATATTAGAATCTTTGGCTGCACCAACTGCAGAGCCTACTACATTAGAAGCTCCAACGTTAATGACATTATCAGCCCCTTTGACAGAAACGACAGCATTAACTTCACCAGAGACTACAGCGATAACTCAGGAGAATCTTTTAACTGATACTCCACAGACAGAAGCAGTCGTTGAAGAAGTATTGTCAGCTCCTGTATCATATGAACCTTCATCTGGGGTTACTGGTGAAGATAGTTATTTTACTGGTGGTGGAATAAATACAGACCCTTATGCAGCTAAAACTCTTACAACAATTGAAGAGGGAATTGGAACATCTGGTGGAACTGTTGAATCATATAATACACTTTTCGATAAATATTATGCTGATTATTTTGTCGATGAAAAATTGACAAAAGAAGAAGCAGATGCATTTTTATCAGCCGCACCTACAGCAGAACTTTCTTCTTTTAGTGTGTCTGGTAAAGACCCTAATCGGTCTTACGAACCTTCTTCTAAAGTCCAGAATCTTCTTGAAAATACAGGAGTTATGCTTAATTCTAAAGGTGGTATGACATATGTTCCTGAAGAAGGCGGGTTTATTATTCCTGAAAGTGTTCTTGCAAAAATAGCAGAACAAAGAGGACTTAGACAAGCAAAAGGATTACCAGTTAAAGATGAAGGAAAATTCTGGGAACTTGATGAAAATGGAAATGTTGTAGCAAAAGTGTTTGCTAAAGCTCCAGGATATAAAGGTTCAACAGGTATCAATGCAGGTAAAGCTGGTGGAGCAGGGAAACACGGATTTTTAAAAGGAACAAAAGCACAGAAAAGAGCTATAGGAAGAAACTATAGAAAGAAAGGTGCTAAATTATTAAATACATCAAAAGGAAAAGGTTATTCTGTAGATTTATATGATGATGTTGATGACACATTCGATGTATATGGTTATGAATTTTCAAAAGGAAAAGATAAAGTTGTTGCAACACCTAAATTTTTCGAATCAACAAATCTAAAGAAAGCTGAACAAGTATATGATACTTGGGTAAAGGCATTTAATGTAAAATATGGTTCTGTTGGAACACCTGCTGAGAGAGCAACTGCAAAACGTGAAGCTAAAGCACAAGCAGGAAAAGTTGCAGCTCAAGCTACAGCTCAAGCCAAGGCAACTGCAAATAGAAAGGCTGCACAAGCAAAAGCTGCAGAGGCTAAAGCAAACGCAATAAAAAAAGCGAATGGACAAGCAAAAGCAAATGCAGCAGCTAAAAAAACTACACCTGCTCCTCAAGCTAATATTCCACAAGTTGCACAGAAGAATCCTTTTGCAACTCAAAAAACAGCAGTTGTGGCACCAAAACCAAGTCCTAAACCAGCAGTTATGGCACCAAAACCAAGTCCTAAACCAGCAGTTATGGCACCAAAACCAGTAGTTACACAATCATATTCACCATCACCAGTTGCAACAAGACAAAATAACTTTGGATTAGCTGCAGCAATCGGAGCACCGAAGGTGAACCAGAACCAACAGCAAAGAGCAGGAGCTTTTGCACCTACACCAACATTATCAAGTATGGGTGTTCAAAAACAAAAACCAGCTCAAGCAATGGGAATGGGAAACAAAAAATCAGGAGGAAACAGCAAATGGTATATCTAAACCCTAAAGAAGAAAAGTGGGAATGCCCTAAATGTCGACATTACACTGAGAAAGCAAAACTTAAGTGTGAAAAATGTTCAACAGAAAAGGATTACAGCCAAAAAGTAGTTGACAAAATCTTAGGGTAGGCACACAATGCCTATTCCTTGCAAGTCACCTAAGTATGGATACACTAAGAATAAGAAGGTTCGCCTTACTTGGTGTGGTAACAAAGTAGTGGAAACTAAATCGAAAAAAGTTATTCTACTTGAAAACAAGACTGGTCGAAAGATTCATTCTGATAACAAAGGTTATTATTATAATTCTAAAGGCAAAAAAGTCTATGTTGAACGTAAGAAAAAATAAATGTAAGATGAAAGACGCAAAAATACGTGAAAAGTTGTTAAATTTGAAAGAATTAGCAGCAGGAAGTATTTTCTTTCCTTTTACAGAACCTAAAGTAAAATCCCCTTATTCAGGCAAAAATGTAGGTGGTAAGACATCTGTCAAAAATCAATCTGAGAGGGTTATTTCTAAAATTTTAAAATGATACCTTGCCCAAGGTGTGGTGCCGATACACAAGGCGGTATATGCCCAAGGTGTGGATATTCTTCTTTAAAATCAAAAGAGTTAAATAGAAGAAGACATATATCAATTGTATAATTTATGGGTAAGACAATGTTGGTAGGAAATGCCATATGAACCAAGATGTCGCACTTGCGGAGGCAAGATTATTACACTGCACATTGGTAGGGAAATACATATCTACTGTGAAAACTGTAGAAAAAACACAACAGGAATTAGCATCCCTAAAAACGTGCTTGAACATATGTTCAAACGGGAAACAAGACCTCCAACAATCATCGACATCAAACCGAGGAGCAGAATAGAGGATTTTTCGAGGAAAACCTATTTAAAATTAAAAAAATTTGTCAAACTCATAAATACAAAAATACAAAAAATTTATGCGAGGGGAAAAACTATGGTAAAAATAGAAGTTGTAAAAAAGAAAAGTTGGTTTTTGATTAACGTGCTTGGGCAGTCTATTGTGAACGATAATCCAGAACTTAGAGACCATTTGATTGCAAATAAATCAGTAAAATTGACAATCGAAACAATTGAGAAAAAACCTGAACCAGAACCAGAACCAGAACCAACTGTAGAAGACTACGTTGAAAGTAAGGAAACTGAGGCTGAAGAAGAAACAAAAACAGATTGAGTAAAGCTATGAAGTCTTTCAAGGATATTCATCAATGTGGTGAGTCAGAAAATAAGATTATCCTAATGTATTTGGATAATTCTGGCGTGACAAAATGCGGATATTGTAACAAGGTCATAGATATGCGACCATTACTTGAAGACCCTGAATATAAGAAGAAACTTGATGAAATCTTAAACTCATAGGGGCCGCAGACCTCTGTGGTGTGGAGAGACTTCTTGACAGAACCTCAACTGTCTTACCCAGCTTCACTAAGCAGAGGGCGGTATTCCCTTTTTTAATTTAAAATGGCAGATATATATCGAGTGCTTGAAGTGCTTCAGAAAAAGACTGTAACCTGGGAATCCCAGGATTACAAGAGTTTTCGAGAAGCACAGAAAGTCAAACAAGAGAAAACTAAGCGAAATTGTAATCCTGATGTAGTTTACAAAGTAAAGATATTTCAACCTGAAGGAGTAACTAAGGGTAAAACTGGTGTTTTATAGAAATATTTATATACAAGTTATAGTATCAATTACAATTAGCATAGGTGATTATACTAAAATGCAATACAACAACTCAAACGGAATGTGTAATTTGGCGGCGACAACCAGTTTACTGGCAAGTCTCTCAACGTCCAATTAAGCACCCGAAATTGTTGTTGAAATTTCTGAGTAACTTAACCAAACAATTGACGTGCAGAAGAATCTCTATTGATTTTTCAGCAATGATTTCTGATGTTTATATCGGCGTAGGGTAGTGGTCACTTCCGTAAGGATAATATCCCGCCAGGCTCATAACCTGGAGAACGCAGGTTCAAATCCTGCCGCCGATATTCATTTCATTATAAGGGAATGCTGGAGTAGTCGAACAGGATGGGCTTAGAACCCATTGTCATAAGTTGGCCTCGGGGGTGCAAATCCCTCTTCCCTTACCATTCACGGGCACTTAATTCATAGGGTAGAAATCTTCACTTGCAATGAAGAAGCGGAGGGTTCGAGTCCCTCAGTGTCCATATATGCTGTCGTAGTCTAATTCGGTTGGGCACCTCCCTTGTAAGGAGGATATGTGCGGGTTCGAATCCCGTCGGCAGCTTTCAACGGTCTATTGGCCAAGTAGTAAGGCGTGTGGCTGCAACCCACAAGACACGGGTGCGAATCCCGTATAGACCTTATGCCCCTGAAGCTAAACAGGTTGAAGCACCTGGCTGTTAACCAGGAGAGAGTCAGTTCGAGTCTGACTGGGGGCGTTTACACGGGAGTGCTGGAGTAGTCGAACAGGCGGGTCTTAAGAACCTGTGTCACGAGGTGGCCTCGAGGGTGCAAATCCCTCCTCCCGTATTTATGCCGTCACTGGACAGTCAGGTTGTCCACTGGGTTTGAACCCCAGCTTCGAGAAATCGATTTGAGAGTTCGAATCTCTCTGGCGGCGTTTTATGCCGTGATTGAGCAATGGTGGCTCGTCGCTCTGCTAAGGCGATTTCCAGGAATGGATATGTGGGTTCGAATCCCGTTCACGGCGTTTTTAATAAAAAATATATATATAAATGATATAGTGTAAATTAGATACTATATGAGAAAGCTACCGATATTATTACTCTTGATGATGGTGTTGATGATTGCCTCTGTTAGTGCAGACACTGCAATTATTCATACTGCAGATAATTATATCAATAGTGGAAATGGTAATGAGCATAAATATTTAGATATTGAATATAATCATCCTTCTTATGTTGATGAAATCACCAGTGCTGAAGTTATGCTTAAATTTGGTAACACACCAACAACAAATTATACATTGCCAGAACCGTGTGTTATTAGAGACCCAATACGATTTAGTTATAGAGTAAGAACATCTGTTTTTGCGGTTGCTTCTGCTGATTTTTATTGTTTAGATGGTGCAAATCAACTACAACTTATTACATCAAGAACAAATTATACTGGTAATACAAACACGCCTTCTGTTACTGGACTTGGAGACCTTTCAAGAGCATATGATAATGATTACAATACTGCAGTTCTTGGATACAATTATGAGTGGTGGAGAGGAGATACTGCTGCGGTTCTTGCAAGTCAGAGAGCTGATAGTGTTTTATGGGAGGAAAGTCTTATTTTAGATTATGTTCCTCCTGCTGCATATCAAACTGGAGATATCTCAGTCTTGTTTTCTTCACCAGTTCATCCAGATGAAGTTGAAATAGGAGATGATTATATAACTGTAGATTCAAGTTCTCCTGCAAATGTTCCTGCAACTATTTCTTTTGATAATGTGGATTTAGATGTAGTTCCTTATAGAGATGGAGTTATTTGTGAAAGCCAGTGTTCTAACATTGTCAATAATGGAACATTAACATTTGATGTTTCAGGTTTTAGCACTTATAGTTATGGTCCACCTGTTACACCAGCAGCAGTTCAAAGCTGTCAAAATACTCAAGCAACATTGTTTGCAGCATTTTTATTGATTGGGCTATTCTTCATTGTTGGTGCAGGATTTGCTTTAGTGCAAGTTTTTAATGGTGGTGGAGCAGATGCAGGAATGTTCTTAACTCTGGCTGTATCTTTCATTGGTTTATCTGTAGTATTATTTATAGGTATGCTCGTGATTAGTAGAGTCGCATTATCGGTTTGTATCTAAATTGTAGAAAAATTTATATAGAACCTATGTTATACAGATGTTTGATTACAATGAATTACAAAAATCACAAACAGGATATAGAACACGGCATCCGAGTAGTCGGAAGACCGCAGTTTCAATATCAGTGGTGATTGTCCTCAATGGGTTTGTGATTCAAGATTTCTAAAAAATTGAATATAATTTGAGCATTACGACCAGAACGAAGTTCTGAATCGCAAATTCTATAGACAATTATCAATAGTAGACACACTACTGGCGGATAGTCTAATCTGGTTATGACACCTGTTTTACAAGCAGGAGCCTGGGAGTTCAAATCTCTCTCCGCCAATTTATGCGAAGGTAGGCTCAATGGTAAACCCTCTGGCTTCCACCCAGATGTTGTGAGTTCGAATCTCGCCCTTCGCATTTACCTGCACTAAGTCACGGAGCGTGACAAACGGCTGTAACCCGTAGGAGACCAGTGCAACTCTGGTAGTGCAGATTTATGGGATATTGGTGTAATGGTTTAGCATCTGTGGTTTGGGGCCACAAGACGGGAGTTCGATTCTCTCATATCCCATTTTATGCTGGTGTGGTGTAGTGGCTATCATCCGAGGCTGTCTACTTCGGGACACGGGTTCAATTCCCGTCATCAGCGTTCATAATAGGGCTGTAGTGTAGTGGCCAATCATCATAGTCTTTGGAACTATGGACGGCGGTTCGAATCCGCCCAGCCCCACCATTGGAATCGTAACTCAACCTGGGAGAGTGCTTGACTGAAATTCAAGTGGTGTGGGTTCAAATCCCGCCGATTCCATTCCACGCCCCTGTGGTGTAGCGGCAATCATTGCTGATTTTCGGTCAGCAGACCCGAGTTCGAGTCTCGGTAGGGGCATTGTGCACCTATGGCCAAGATGGTTAAGGCACACGGCTTATATGCCAACTTACGGCGAAGATTCCGTGAGAACCTGGGTTCAAATCCCAGTAGGTGCATCATACGGGGATATGGTGTAGTAGGAGCATAGCGGTCTCCAGAACCGCAGACAGGGGTGCAAATCCCTTTATCCCCATATGGACGGGTGGCCAAGCGGTTAAGGCACACGACTGATATTCGTGAGAACGGGGGTTCGATTCCCCTCTCGTCCACCATATGTTGCGAGTAGTGTAAAGGTTTCGCATATCAGTCTGTGGAACTGATGGTTCGGGTTCAATTCCCGACTCGCAACCCATTCATACACCCCCATAGTATAATAGATAGTATACAAGGCTTCTAACCTTGAGATTCGGGTGCAATTCCCGATGGGGGTATTCCTATCATAGGAGGAGAAAAACAATGATATCGATACACATACCAAAAGGTGCACAGTCACCAGATATGAAAGGAGAGCTGACATCAGCTCGGAACATCAAAGACAATGCGACCCGTAAGGCAACGCTTTCAGGTCTCAACAAGATAGCTTATTATCTTTAGCTCCAACCCAGGAGTTTCAGGGGTGAGCTTATATTGGGACGATGAGAAGCTCACCATAGAACCGTATAAA
>Ga0102958_1000194_pt1 | contig 14075 bp, 9 predicted proteins | sample SalPonF2_B_D1_MG_FD_84513 | JGI IMG/M metagenome (GOLD analysis project Ga0102958, IMG submission 84513) | Salt pond soil microbial communities from South San Francisco under conditions of wetland restoration - Salt Pond MetaG SF2_B_D1_MG ...
CCACTGGAAGTTGGCGATCTCTTGCAACTCGCGGACCTGCTTCCAGGCGACGTTCTCGACGCGGTGCTGGGAACACGCGACCCGGGAGAGCGCAGCTGGCTGCGAGCCTCGATCACGTACCCGGAAGACACGGTCGGCTCACTAATGAGCCCGGACGTGCTGGTCGCTCCGGCCACGGCAACATTCAAAACCATTCTGAAAATGCTGCGCAAGGCGGGCGACTTTCCGGACCAGACCGACAAACTGTTCATCGTCGACGAAAGACACCGCTTGCTGGGCGAACTGCTTCTGACCCGCCTGCTGCTGCATCGTCCGCGCAACCCGATAAGCGAAGCCGTATCGACCGACGCAATCGCGTTCGAGCCTGGCGACAGCATCGCAAGTGCGGCGCAGGCGTTCGAGCGATATGACCTCGTCAGCGCGCCGGTGGTCGATGAGCGCGGCCGTCTGATCGGGCGTCTGACTGTTGACGACGTAATGGACTATGTCCGCGAGGAAGCGGAGGAGGACGCATTCCTGCGCGAGGGCCTGCACGCGGACGAGGACTTGTTCGGGCCGGTTTGGACCAGCGCACGCAGGCGCTGGCTATGGCTCGGCCTCAATCTGGCCACGGCGCTTGTCGCTTCACGGGTGATCGGACTTTTCGAAGGATCGATCGAAAAACTCGTTGCACTGGCCACTCTTATGCCTATCGTCGCCAGCATCGGCGGCAATACCGGCAACCAGACCGTGGCCCTGATAGTACGCGGCCTTGCTACCGGCATGTTCGGCGCCGGCAACGTTCGCTACCTGGCGCTCAAGGAAATCGGCATCGCGGCGATAAACGGCACGATGTGGGGCAGCGTCATGGGCTTGATCACGTTCCTGCTATACCGCGATACCGGGCTGGCCGCGGTAATGGGCGTGGCGACGTTGCTCAACCTCGTGGTCGCTGCAATGGTCGGGACCGGTGTGCCGCTGTTGCTAAACCGGTTGGGCCGCGATCCCGCCTACGGATCCAGCGTGCTGCTGACTTTTACGACCGACAGCATGGGCTTCCTGATCTTTCTGGGCCTGGCGACCGTCTTCCTGTTGGTCTAGCGCGGTAATACGGTCCGATTCGACCATAATCAAGCATCGTATTCACATAATCCCGAATTTGTGAACTGCGCGCTGCTTGCAAACTCCGGTTTTGCCTCAAACTCACTGTCTATGGAAATCCGACTGCGAAACAACCTGACCAACGCGGTGGAACTGACCGCCACCGACGCACTTCATGTCGAATTCGCCGGCGACCTCGCCTGCCCGTTCAGTTATCTCGGATTCACGCGGCTGCGACAGGCGCTGGCGCAACTGGAAACCGGGCAGCCGCACGTCATTCGCTGGCTGCCGTTTCAGCTTCACTCGGATATTCCGCACTGGGGTATCGATTTCGACTCGTTTCTGACCCGTCGCTTCGGGAGTCGCGACCAGGTAGAGCCCGCCCTTGCACAAATCACCGAACTGGGCCGGGAGTCGGGAATTACCTTCGATTTCGCGCGGATAAGCCAGGTACCGAACACGCTGGACGCACATCGTCTCGTTTTGCTGGCCCAGGACCAGGGCAAACACGTTGATTTTATCGACCGGCTTTATCGCGCGGTGTTCGCGCAAGGTCTCAATATCGGCGACAGGGAAACCCTGACCGGGCTTGCCGCCTCAAGCGGTCTGGACTTCGCCCGGACCGACGCCCTGCTGAGAGGCGATGCAAACAACATGACGGTGCAGGCCATGGATACGAATCATCGTCTGCAAGGCGTGCTTTCCGTTCCTCACTACGTGTTCAACGCACGCGTCGCGGTAGCCGGAGTTCAGGACACCGATACGCTGATTACCGCACTCGACTACGCGCTGTTCCAGCCGATGCCGGAAATCGGCGATCGCGCAAACCTCCACTAGCCACCGCCCGCCCCCGGTTGTCGAAATCGGGGCCCGGTTCAGGCGTTACGCGTTGCCATTCGCGCGAACCAGATCCACAAGGCAATAAACGCGGCGAGACCGGCCAGCATTGCGCCTGCCTCCGACCCGGTCCAGTCGGTACCGAACCCGTCGGGCTTGTGCCCCTGAATGAACGCGGCCGCGGCAATACCGACTCCCAGCAAGCCCTCCCCGCCGACGAATCCGGACGCAAGCAACACACCCCGCTCGCGCCGCTCCGCCCGCGCTTCGGCATTTGCGGCGCGCCGCTCGAGCCAGTGCCGCAGCATGCCGCCGACAAAGATCGGCGTCATCGTCGCTACCGGCAGATAGACTCCGACCGCAAACGGCAGCGACGGGATCCTGAGAAGCTCACAGGCCACCGCGATTGTCACCCCCATCGCCACCAGCCCCCACGGCAGCGACTGATCGAGCACACCGTCGATGACCAGTTTCATCAGCGTCGCCTGCGGCGCCGGCAACTCTTCGCTGCCAAACCCGAACGTATCCGCGAGCAGCATCACCGCCAGGCACACGAATACGCCGGATGTGAGCACGCCGATCAGTTCCGCGGTCTGCTGGTAACGCGGCGTTGCCCCTACCAGGAAGCCGGTCTTGAGATCCTGCGAAGTATCGCCCGAGATGGAAGCGGCAATCGCCACGACACATCCCACAGTGATCGCCGCTACCTTGCCCGAAATGTCCGTCCAGCCCAGCGCGAGGAAAATTCCGGCGGTTCCGAGCAGAGTGGCAATGGTCATGCCGCTGGTCGGGTTCGACGTGACTCCGACCAGGCCCACGATCCGGGACGCCACCGTAACGAACAGGAACGCAAAAACAACCACGCAGATAGCCGCCACGATCCGCGCGCCCATGCCGCCCAAAACACCGAACGCCGCCGGCGACAGCGCCAGCACCAGGGCGATGAAGAGTACCCCGATGGCGACGAATTTCAGCGGCAGATCGCGCTGGGTACGCAACGTTGCGACTGCCTGTGCTCCAGCGCCGACCTGACCCGCGATCTGGCCCGCGCCGACCCGAAAACTTTCGATCATCACCGGGATCGATCGTATCAGCGTCATGATGCCCGCTGCCGCGACCGCACCGGCGCCGATATACCGCACGTAACGCGTCCAGATGCTGGAAGGCGACATATCGCGAATCAACTGCGCGGTTTCGGGGTATAGAGGGTCGGGCCGGGCATCACCCCAGATCGCAATCCCCGGGATGATCACCAGCCACGCCAGCAGGCCGCCGCCCACCATTACGCTCGCGATTCTGGGCCCGAGTATGTAGCCGACACCAAACAACGCTGCGGAGATGTCCATTCCGAGCTCGCCTTTTTTTAGCAACGGCACCTTGGTGTGAACAGCGTCCGGTATGATCTTTATCCACGAGGTCAGCAATTTAAAAAAAGCGCCGACACCGAGCCCATAGAAAACGAAACGCGCTTTGCTCCCGCCGATCTCATTGGCAACCAGCACTTCGGCACAAGCGGTACCTTCCGGGTAGGGCAGGCGGCCGTGTTCGCGCTCGATCAGGTAGCGGCGCAGAGGAACCATGAACAGGATTCCGAGCAGGCCGCCGCACATAGCGAGCAAGCTCATCTGCGCCAGGGTCGGTGGCAGGCCCCACATAAAAAGAGCAGGCAGCGTGAAAATTACGCCGCTCGCAAGCGAACTCGATGCCGAACCGGTGGTCTGCGAAAGATTGGTCTCGAGCAACGTACCGCGCCGGCCGCTGGCCGCAAGGATGCGGAAAACGGCGACGGTCATTACCGCCACCGGGATCGAGGTGCTGATCGTCAGGCCGGCGCGCAGTCCCAGGTAGGCGTTGGCGGCCCCGAAAACGATTCCGAACAACACGCCGAGACCAACTGCCCGAAGCGTGAATTCGGCAGGGCTTTCGCTCGCCGCAATATACGGCTGATAGGTTTCGCCCTCTTTCAGTTCAACATAGGCTGCGTCACTCAGACCACTGGCATTGTTTCCCGACATGCTCTCTCCCGTTTTGAGTGCGGCGCAAGGCGGCAGTGTGCCGATCGAACATGCACGATTGCAAACCCGATCCAGAAAGATAAAGCTTGCCGTGGCGGCGCAGCGCTATTATTCACCGCGGTACGGCGCGGCGACGCGACGCTGACAAAAAGGAAATCGCTGAAGCACGCAGCATGATGCAGGCACTGAAACCACCGAAGTTTCTGCCCGGCGATCTCGCCGGCGGCCTGTCGGCAATGGTGTTATCACTGCCTCTTGCGCTTGCGTTCGGCGAGCTCTCCGGCGCCGGACCCGTGGCGGGATTTTACTCCGCTGCCTGCGTCGGCCTCGGCGCCGCTCTGTTTGGCGGCACGGCGGTGCAGATTGCCGGGCCGACAGGCCCAACCGCGCTGGTCATGGTGGCGCTCTATTCGCAGTTTGCAGGGGAGCCGGCCAAGGCATTCACCGTGGTAATGCTATCGGGCCTGCTGCAAGTGCTTTTCGGCATGATGAAGATGGGCCGCTACATCACGCTGCTGCCTTACCCGGTGATGTCGGGGTGGGCCAGTGGTATCGGCTGCACGATCATTCTGATGTCGCTGGCGCCGCTGGTTGGTCTTCCGACCCAGATGCATCCGACAACCGCGCTTCTGCAAATCCCGGAATATCTCGGGACCCTGCGAGGCGACACTCTGCTACTCGGACTCGGCGCACTGGCAATTACCTTGCTGAGCCCGAAGATGCTGGCGCGACGGTTTCCGCCGTCGCTGCTCGCGCTGGCAATCGGTACGCTGGCCGGCGTTTTCTGGCTTCAGGATGCGCCGACGCTGAACTCGGTCGGCAACGGACTGCCCAACTGGCAGATCCCGGCCTTTACCGTTGCGGACGCCAGCACGATGTTCGTCTCGGCATTGTCGATCGCGCTGCTGGGCTCGATCGACAGCGTCCTGGCGTCAATGGCGGCAGATCATGCGACCAACACCTTTCACGACTCCGAACGCGAGCTGATCGGACAGGGTATCGGCAATCTGCTTGCGGGGTTTGCCGGCGGCATAGCCGGTGCCGGCGCAACGCTGCGAACGATGACCAATGTCTCGGCAGGCGGTAAAACCCGTTGGTCAGCCGTAATTTGCGGCTCGGCGATGCTTCTCCTGGTGCTCGCGTTCGGCTCGTTTTTCTCCGCGATTCCGGAAGCCGTGGTCGCCGGCATCCTGATCAAGATCGCACTCGACACGATTGACTGGCGCTATCTGAAGCGGCTTCGCACTGCACCGCGCAGCGGCGTCGTTCTGATGTTTACCGTGATGGTGCTGACCATTGTATTCAATCTGATTGTTGCCGCGGCGGTCGGTTTTGTTCTGGCCAGCCTGATGTTCGTCAAGCGCATGGCCGATCTGCAACTCGACTCGGTGCATGCGGTCGACAACCCGTCGGGCGAACCCGGACTGGCGCCCGGGGAAAGCGCAATGATCGAGCGTCTCAAGGATCGCGCGATACTGATCCGGTTTTCCGGCCCTATCAGTTTCGGTGCGGCAAATCGCCTGCACCGGCGAATCTCCGGCTACCAGAATTACGACTGCGTCCTGCTCGATCTGACCGACGTGCCGGAGGTCGATTCAAGTGCGACGCTGGCGCTCGAAAACATCATCATCAACTCACGCAAGCGCGATCACATCGTGATCCTCGTCGGATTGAAAACGCCGGTTGCACGGACCTTCGCGCGGCTCGGTATTCTCGATTTGATTCGCGAGATCGAGCGTTATCCAAGCCGCGCCGAGGCGCTGCAATACGCAATCGAATTACTCGACCTCGATAACGAAGTTGAAGGCGAATAAGCCACAATCGGTAACCGGGAGCGCGCGCCGGATCGGCGAGCGCCGAAACACGTGATCACAGCGCAGCGATTACCGCGTCGCCCACGGCGACGGTGGTTACCCCGCCTGGACCGGCAAGGTCACGGGTCAGCGCCCCGGCAGCAATCGCCGCATCGACCGCGGCCTCGACTCGCAGCGCCTCGGCATCAAGCCCCAGCGAGTGCCTGAGTAACATCGCTGCACTCAAAATCGCCCCGTAAGGATTGGCGACACCAAGACCGGCGATATCCGGAGCGGAGCCATGTATCGGCTCGAACAGTCCAAAGGCATGGTCGCCGTCGGACTGCGCCAGCGATGCGGACGGGAGCAGGCCCAGCGAGCCGGCCAGGACCGAAGCCTCATCAGTGAGAATATCGCCGAACATATTCTCGGTAACAATGACATCGAAGTCGCGAGGCCGCGTAAGCAAATGCATCGTCGCAGCGTCGACCAGCAGATGCTCCACTTCGAGTTCGGGAAATTCCTTGCCACAAATTCGATCGACAGTCGCGCGCCACAAGCGTGACGTCTCCAGAACGTTTGCCTTGTCGACAGAGGTCAGTTTGCCGCGGCGCCGTTGCGCAAGGGCGCAAGCGAGCCGCACAACGCGCTCGATTTCATGGATACCATAACGGCACGTGTCGCTCGCATGCGCCTCGCCGCGTTCCTTGTCGCCGAAATAAATCCCCCCGGTCAGCTCTCGCACGACGAGGAGATCTACGCCGTCGAGATATTCCGGCTTTATCGGAGAGGCATCGTTCAGCCGGGGATTAGGACAAACCGGCCGCAGATTGGCGAACAGGCCGAATTTCTTGCGCAGCGCCAGCAGACCCTGCTCCGGCCTGACCAGCGCTTCCGGGTCGGACCATTTCGGACCTCCGACGGCTCCCAGCAGAATTGCGTCGGCCTGGCTGCACAGCGATACAGTCTGCTGCGGCATCGAACTGCCCTCGGCATCGATCGCGGCCCCGCCGATCAGACCCTGCTCGAATGCCAGCTGGTGCCCCCCTTGCGCGGCGACCTCGCGCAACACCCGTACCGCCTGCTGCGTCACTTCCGGGCCGATTCCGTCGCCGGGCAAAATCGCGATCAACGCGCTGCGTGACATCGGTATCCCGCTGCGCTCAGATCGAACCGGCCGCACGACTGGCGGTAGTTTCCGCAGCGATGGCGTTACGCTCCCGCGCGCGCACTACCCGATTGATCACGTCGAGAAATGCCAGCGCGCCGGCTTCGGTGATATCGGTGCTTATACCGTGACCGCGGTAATCGCGATCTTCAAAACGAACCAGTACCGCCACCTCACCCTGCGCGTCCTCGCCAACAGACACGCTGCGCACTTCAAAATCGAGCAGCGTTACGTCTACTCCGGTTGCCCTCTCGATAGCCTGAAATGCAGCATCGATCGGCCCATCGCCAACACCGGCCTCGCGCACGGTTCGCCCGTCGACATGGGTCAGCCCCAGAGCGGCTGAAGCGAACGCTCCTTTGCCGCTGGCTATTCGCAGGTCGGCGAGACTCCAGGGTCCCGGTCTTTCGATTTCGGCATGCAACACAATTGACTCGATGTCGGAGTCGAATACTTCCTTTTTCTGGTCGGCGAGTTTTTTGAACTCGGCAAAAGCGCGGTTCAGTTCGACATCGTCCAGGGCAAAACCCAGCTCGCTGATGCGATCGCGAAATGCATGCCGCCCGCTGTGTTTGCCGAGAACCAGGTTGCTGCGATTCAGGCCGACATCCTGCGGACGCATGATTTCGTAGGTGGCAGAATTGCGCAGCATGCCGTGCTGGTGGATACCGGACTCATGGGCGAATGCATTACCGCCGATAATCGCCTTGTTGCGCGGTATCGGCATGCCGGTAATCGTTGAGACAAGCCGGCAGGTCGGGTAAAGCCGTTCGGATTTGACCCCGCAGCTCAAGCCGAAATAAGACTCGCGCGTCCGCAGCGCCATCACCAGCTCTTCCAGCGAACAGTTGCCGGCCCGCTCTCCGATACCGTTTATCGTGCATTCGACCTGGCGCGCTCCACCCTCGACCGCGGCCAGGCTGTTGGCAACAGCCATGCCGAGATCGTCATGGCAATGAACCGACAACGTAACGTCGTCGATACCGGCAACGCCGGATTTCAGGAATCGGAACAGCTCGAGAAATTCACCGGGTACGGTATACCCGACGGTATCCGGAATATTGATCGTCGTAGCACCGGCCTCGATTGCCGCGGCAACAACTTCGGCCAGGTATTCGGGCTCGGTTCGCGACGCATCCTCGGGCGAAAACTCCACGTCGTCACAAAAACTGCGCGCCAATCGCACGCCCTCGACCGCGGAACGGATGATCTCTTCCTTGGCCATCTGCAATTTATGCTCGCGGTGAATCGCGCTGGTTGCGACAAAGACATGAATCCGGCTTTTTTCGGCGCCTTTTATCGCCCGCGCCGTTGCCTCGATATCGCCTGTATTGCAGCGGGCGAGACCGCAGATGACGGGGCCCCTGATCGTCTCGGCCAAAGCCTCCACCGCCTCGAAGTCACCCGGCGATGCGGCCGGAAAGCCGGCTTCGATAATGTCCACGCCGAGATCCGCAAGAGCCTGACCGATACGAAGCTTCTCTCCAAGATTCATGCTGCATCCCGGCGACTGCTCGCCGTCGCGCAACGTGGTATCGAAGATCTTTACCCGATCCTGGTCAGTCATTTGTCATGTTCCTCTGCGCTATCTCGGTTTGCCGCAGCCGCCGCCAGGCAGCCTCAGGCCGCCTCGGGCGATTTCTTGCCCTTGTCGCTTTCCTCATGCAGCCAGGACATGCGCGAGCGCAGGCGCTCGCCCACAGTCTCGATCTGATGATCGAAATCGGCCTGCAGCATCTTCTTGTACTCGGGCAGACCCTTTGCGTTCTCGTCGATCCACTGGCGGGCGAATGTCCCGTCCTGGATGTCCTGTAACACTTCACGCATGCGTTCGGCCGCAGACTCGTCGATGACCCGCTTGCCCCGGGTGAGGTCACCGTAGGTGGCAGTCTCGCTGATAAACTCATGCATTTTTCTGATCCCGCCCTCGTGCAGAAGGTCCACGATCAGCTTGAGCTCGTGCATGCATTCGAAATAGGCGACCTCGGGTTGATAACCGGCATCAACCAGCGTTTCGAAGCCCCTGACGACGAGTTCGGTCGCCCCGCCGCACAGTACCGCCTGCTCGCCGAACAAATCGGTTTCGGTTTCTTCCTTGAACGTGGTCTCCATTACACCGCCGCGAGTACCGCCGATACCGTGGGCGTACCCGAGCGCCTTGGCCGACGCGTTACCGCTGGCATCCTGTGCCACCGCCATCAGGCACGGCACTCCGCGGCCCTGTTCGTACTGGCGCCGCACCAGGTCGCCGGGACCCTTTGGCGCAACCAGGATGACATCCATCCCTTCGGGCGGCGTGATCTGACCATAGTGGACATTGAATCCGTGCGCGAACAGCAGCGCCGCATCCGCGCGCATGTTGCCGGCAACCGCGGAAAACACTTCCGGCTGCGCCATATCGGGAACCAGCATGGCCACCAGGTCCGCACCCCTGACTGCCTCGGCCGGCTCGGCGCATTGCAATCCGTCGGCCGTAGCCTTGGCCCAGCCCTTGCCGCCCTCGCGGACACCCACAACCACGTCGAAACCGCTATCGGCAAGATTAAGCGCGTGAGCGCGTCCCTGGCTGCCATAGCCAAGTACGGCGATTCGAGCGCCCTTTAGCGCCTGCGGATCGACATCCTTTTCGGTGTAGAGGTTCATTGGCGACTCCTGTGTAGTCAGTTGGATCCAAAATTGAATGCGTTGTGTCCCTTAAACAAAAACCCCGCAGCGACCTGTCGTCGGTGCGGGGTTCTGGAGATCGTATTCAGCTACAAGCCCGATTCCTTCACCCCGCGGTGCCAAGGAGAATGAGGGAGAGGCCAAGCGTGTCGGCGGGCGTCCACGCGAACCCGGCCAGACCCTGGGTCGGAAACGCGTACTTCCTATTGGCAATCGACATGCCGCCCGATATTGTTGCAACTGCACACGGATGTCAACAGCGGCCAAAACCGCTGCGGCGCGCGGCTCCGGCCCTGAAAACCATGCACCAGGAAAGGCCCGGCCACCGCGCCAGAACCCATTTTCTCCACGCCGGCCGCGACCGGCAGGAACCGCTGGATAACAAACCCAAATGAACAAAGACAAGGACAACAGGCCATTTTCGAGCGTCGTCGTCGATGGCCCGGAGAGGGCTCCGAGCCGGGCCATGCTGCGCGCGGTTGGTTTTGACGATGACGATTTCACGCGCCCGCAGATCGCCATCGCGTCGACCTGGAGCATGGTCACGCCCTGCAATATGCACATCGACAAGCTTGCCGGGCGCGCTGCCGACGGGGCCAACGCCGCGGGAGGCAAAAGTATCGTGTTCAACACGATTACGGTTTCCGATGGCATCTCGATGGGATCGCCCGGCATGCGCTACTCGCTGGTGTCGCGCGAGGTCATCGCGGATTCCATCGAGGCGGTGGTCGGTGCCGAAGGCATGGATGGGGTCGTCGCAATCGGCGGCTGCGACAAGAACATGCCCGGGTGCGTGATGGCCATCGCCCGCCTCAACCGGCCGGCGGTCTTTGTGTATGGCGGCACGATTCAACCTGGCGCCAAGGAGCGCGACATAGTCTCGGTTTTCGAAGCCGTAGGGGCGCATGCTCAGGGAACGATTAGCGATGAGGCGCTGGCGGAAGTAGAGCGTACGGCAATTCCCGGTCCTGGATCATGCGCGGGCATGTACACCGCCAACACGATGGCCTCCGCGATCGAAGCGCTGGGGCTGAGCCTGCCGAACAGCTCCGCTCAGGAGGCGATATCGGGTACCAAGCTCGATGACTGTTATCGCGCCGGTCAGGCCGTTATGAACCTGATCGAACGTGGCATTCGGCCGTCGGACATTCTGACCCGGGACGCATTCGAGAACGCGATCACAACCGTCATTGCGCTTGGCGGATCGACCAACGCGGTGCTCCATTTGCTGGCAATTGCCTCCAGCGCCGGCATCGAGCTCGAGCTCGAGGACTTCAATCGCATCGGTGCGCGCGTGCCGGTGCTGGCCGACCTGCGTCCAAGCGGTCGTTACTCGATGTCCGCGTTGATCGCGATAGGCGGCATCCGGCCACTGATGAAAACCCTGCTCGATGCGGGGCTGCTGCACGGTGACTGCCTGACCGTTTCGGGCGAGACCCTCGCCGCGTCACTTGCTGACGTCAGCCCGTATCCGGATGACCAGGACATCGTCAGACCCATCGCCGAGCCCATCAAGCGCGACAGTCACCTGGTGGTAATGCGCGGCAACCTCGCACCGGATGGCGCAGTCGCGAAAATCACCGGCAAGGAGGGTCTTTCGTTCACCGGACGGGCAAAGGTCTTTCATGGCGAGGAAGAGGCCCTGCAGAGCATTCTCGATGGCAAGGTGGAGGCGGGCGATGTCGTCGTGATTCGTTACGAGGGCCCGCGCGGCGGTCCCGGGATGCGTGAAATGCTCTCGCCGACCGGGGCGATCATCGGCCGTGGGCTCGGCGACAGCGTTGCACTGATTACCGACGGACGTTTTTCGGGAGGCAGTCACGGCTTCGTCGTGGGCCATGTCGCGCCCGAGGCAGCAGCCGGGGGACCTATCGCCCTTATCCAGGACGGCGACGAGATTCGGATCGACGCGGTCGAGCGGAGCATCACGCTTGCCGTTTCCGACGCTGAAATGGAGCGCCGGCGCGAGCAGTGGAAGGCACCCCCGCCCTATGCAGAACGTGGATTGCTGGCTAAATATGCACGTCTGGTCGGCTCCGCCTCGGAGGGCGCCGTGACCGACAAGCCGGTTTAGACCGGCCCGCTGCTGCCTTCGATAACCGGATCGGCAGGAATCGCGGGGGTGGCGGTTGCACGCGAACTCTCGTCGCGGCGGTCCGCGGCCGCGGCGTGCCGGGCGACCAGCGCAGTCAGCTGCGGCATAAACGATTCGGGCAGGTCGTGACCCAGGCCAGCAATGATTTCAAGCTGCGAACCCGGAATACGACGAGCCGTGTCGCGCCCGCATTCCGGCGGAATCAGGCGATCGCTATCGCCATGGATTACCAGCGTTGGTGCGCCGATCCGGCTCAGCAATCCGGTGCGGCCGGCGCTGCCGAGGATCGCCGCAAGATGGCGCCGATAACCCTCCGGGTAGAAACTGCGGTCCAGCGCCTCGCTGGCCTTCCGGTGCCTTTCCTCGTCCGACACCGGGAATGCAGGACTCCCGATCATGCGCCAGGTCTTGACGGTATGGTCAATCAGGTACTCGCGGGTGGCCTTGCGCGGACGGCTGAACATATGCCGCGCCAGCTGCACATCCGGACCCGGCAGGCCAGGCGCGCCGCTGGTCGAAGCGAGAGATGTCAGCGACCGCACCCGGTCGGGACGAGTTGCGGCCATGATCTGGGCGATCATTCCGCCCATCGAAATCCCCACCAGATGGGCACGCGCAATACCGAGTGAGTCCAATACGCCCGCCGCGTCGTCCGCCATATCCGCAAGCGTGTAGGGCGGACGCACCTTGATGCCTAGCATATGCATCAGCCTCCACCGCACCAGGCCCGGCACCTTGGCTCCGTCGAATTTTTCGGACAGGCCCACATCGCGGTTGTCGAATCGGATCACCCGGAAACCGCGCCCGGCCAGACCGCGGCACAAACTCTCGGGCCAGGCCGTCATCTGCGTGCCGAGCCCCATGATCAGCAAGACTGCCGGCGCCGAGCGGTCGCCGAATTCGTCGTACTCGATGGTGAGCGAGTTGGCCCGCAAGCTACTCATTGGCACGCCCTTGTTGGACTGAGAACCTGAACCGGCGTCACGAGCGCCGGAACACGCCGCGCAGGTTAACATCTACCCATGTGTGCGCGGGCAAGGGAATACGATTCCGGCCCGTCGCGATGTCGTGACTTAATCTCTGCATCGGATTCGAGAAATGGGCAACGGCGCCAGCCAGAAGGGACAAAAATCGCATGACCTGGTCAGTTGCGACACACTGGAGCGTCATCTGGGCGACTCGCGATGGCGGATTCTCGATACCCGCTTCGATCTTTTCGACGCCGATGCCGGCGAGAAGGCCTACCGCAAAAGCCATATCCCCGGCGCGCTCTATGCCCATCTCGACCGCGACCTGGCCGGACCGCCCGGTGGCGACCGCGGCCGCCATCCGCTACCAGACCCCGAAACCTGGCAGGCTACCGCCGGTCGCTGGGGTATCGGCCCCGGAACCCGGGTTGTGGTCTACGACGACGCCGGAGGCGCAATCGCTGCCCGGCTCTGGTGGATGCTGCGCTGGTCGGGTCACCCGCACGTGGCCCTGCTCGACGGCGGCTGGAACAGCTGGAATGCCGGCGGGCGGCCGCTGGAGGCGGGCACCGAGCGGGTCGAGACAACCGATTTCCGTGCGGAAATACAATCCGGCTGGATTGCCGATACCGGCGACACGGCTGCCGCGCTGGCGGCCGGCGAGTTGGTGCTGGATGCGCGCGCGGCGGCGCGCTACCGCGGCGAGGTCGAGCCGATAGACAGCAAGGCAGGACATATTCCCGGCGCCGTCAACGTGCCGTTTTCCGACAACCTCGATGACGACGGCCGCTTTCGTTCGCCGCAACAGCTGCGCCAGCTCTACCAGGAAAAACTCGGCGGCCGGCCCGCTGCCGAGACAATTTCGATGTGCGGTTCAGGGGTAACCGCATGTCACAACCTGCTAGCGATGAGCGTGGCCGGTCTCGGCGCAGGCCGCCTTTACGCTGGCTCCTGGAGCGCCTGGATCAGCGACCCCAAGCGCCCGGTGTCACCCGGCCAAGACTAATCAAACTTCTGTTTTTTATTGGAATTTCTGCTTTTTTGTATATTCTTGGACCGATTCTCGCCAATCGACGGCGGGGCGGGCTAAAATATCGACATTATGGACGTGGAGAAATCAGCGATGGCATCAGTCATGCAGGAAGCACCGACCGCCCTTTCCGGCGCCGAACTCGCGGAAATGCGCAGCCACGCCGAGGATGCGTCGCGCCTGCTGAAAACGCTGGGCAATTCCACACGTCTCCTTATTCTGTGCTCGCTCGTGGACGGTGAGCTGTCCGTCGGGCGGCTGAACGAGCTCGTCGGAATGAGCCAGTCGGCGTTGTCTCAACATCTCGCCGTGCTGCGACATGCCGAACTGGTCGAAACACGGCGCGAATCGCAGACCATTTTTTACTCGCTGTCCAGCAACAAGGCGACCCGGATTATCGAAGTCCTCCACGACATTTACTGCCC
>Ga0102958_1000195_pt1 | contig 14073 bp, 16 predicted proteins | sample SalPonF2_B_D1_MG_FD_84513 | JGI IMG/M metagenome (GOLD analysis project Ga0102958, IMG submission 84513) | Salt pond soil microbial communities from South San Francisco under conditions of wetland restoration - Salt Pond MetaG SF2_B_D1_MG ...
ATTAAGAGAATTCTTTCTGCTCTTTCAATTCCGCAGTTTTGTTTAGATCATGTTGAAGCAGATGATATTATCGGAACTCTTACATTAAAAGCAAGAAAAGAAGGGCATAAAGTAATTATTGTTAGTTCTGATCATGATTTTGAACAATTAATTACTAAACATGTTCAAATAATGGTACCATCACTTGCAGCTTATAAAGAAATATTTAAAGATTATAGTTTTGTAGATGAAAAATATAATGGTTTAAGACCAAAACAACTTATTGAAATGATGTCATTAGCAGGTGATGGATCTGATAATGTAAGCGGGGTAGAAGGTATAGGTTCTAAAACAGCTATTTCTCTTATAAAAGCTAATGAAAATCTTCAACAAATTTTAGAAAGTCCTGGCGATTTAAAAAATATTAATAAAAAAGGCGAATTTGTTGATGCAAGTAAAAAGTTAAAACAAAAAATTTCTGATAATATTCGTATGATAAAAGTATTTAATAAAATAGTGAAGATAGATTGCCATGTTCCAATAAATATTAAATTTAAAAAAGGAACTGTAAATTTAGAAAAATTAAAACAAATTTTTAAAGAATTAGAATTTAAACGTTTTTTGAAAGATATCGGAGAATGGCAAGAACTTTTTTAAATATTAATTACGATCGAAAAGCTTATAATACTATTCCTTATTTCATTAAAGAAAAAACAGGAATAAGAATTCCTGATGTTATTACTATTCTTGATGTATTTTTATATTTATTCAGAAAAGAATTACTCGAAAATAAAAAAATTATTATTCGTAATTTTGGAAAGTTATATTTAATTAATTATAAAAGAAAAGGAAAAATAGTTTTTTTTAAATCCTATATAAAATTAAAAGATATCGTTAATAATATTTCTCCAAATGAGTTTGATGTTCAAAGAGTTTCAAAAGGAATTTCAATAATATTAAAGAAAACAGCAAAATGTTTTGGAATTAAATATGAAGAAGCTAAATATATTTTTAATCTTTTCATATATGGAATAGTAAAAGAACTTTTAAAATTTAAAGTAATGAAATTACGAAAATTTGGAATTTTTGAAATATATGAGATGAAATTTAATAAAACTAATGTTTGTGGAATCGAAAGAGATATTGAAAGAGTTAATCGCGTACTTTTTAGAGGAAAACCAGAATTGCTTAGAGTGTTAAATGGTCAAGAAGATAAATTAGATGTTTTAAAAAGATCAAAGAGATTATTGAAATTGCATAATTTTATTGAAAAATAATAATAACAAAGTATAAAATTAAAATATGATTAATGGAAAAAGAAAGAAAAAAGCGCTTGCAGAAAGCATAAATGTTGTAAAGAAAAACAGCTATGATTTTAACGTTAAATTAACTATAAGAGTTGGTGAAGAATTAATAGAACAAGATTTAGATGATGCTTTAACAATACCTTCTGCTAGTGATTTGAATCCAACAATTATAATGAATTTAATGGCTGAAGCTGCTAATGTTCATGCAAGATGGAATACTCTTTTAGCTGAAGCTACTGCTGAATATGATATGATTAAATGGAGAACAGAAATTTGGAGAGCTGAAAAAGCAAAACAATATAGGAAAGAATTAGAACAATTAAAAAGTGGCAGAATAACAGACGCTCAAGTTCAAGATGCAATAAGATTAGATCCAGAATTTTTAGAAATAATGGAAAATGAAATTAATGCAAAAAAAAATATGAATCATGTTAAATCATTAGCAATTGGTTTTGGAGAAAAAAGAGAACAAATCACATCTATAGCATCAATGATGAAATCTGAATTAGCAGCACTTGGCGAAGGAAATAAAACTAAAAATTCTCTTAACAAAACTGGAAGAGAATTAAGTGAAAAAGAAGAAAAATATAATTTTGATCCTGAAATAAACGGTGGATTTCCCACATAACAATTAATGGAGGTTTTTAATGAATCCTTTTGAAAAAGAAGCACAGAAACATGAAGGGCGAAATCAGTACGCTGATATTCGAAGTCTTAAATTTAAGGATGATGAAACACGACATATTAGAATTCTGCCAAAAGTACAAGGCAATGATTTTCCATTTTATGGATACGAGATTCATTGGATCCCTCAAGCTGGCAGAAAGTTTGGAAGACCTATAGTTCATCCTCTTGGCAAACGTTGCGCTATTGATGAGTATGTCTCTGATCTTTGGAATAAGATAAATCAGTTAAAAGAGGAAGAAGAAGCAACTGATAAAGATCCCAGAGTAAAAGAAATTTATGCAAAGATTAGAGAAGTTTCCGGAAAAAAGAAATATGATTTCAATATTATCGATCTTGATGATCCTCTTTGTGAAGTTGACGGTAAAAAAATAATGGCTCCAAAAAGACTTGAAGCAACAAAAACTATTTGGGAACCCATTTTTAATCTTGCAAAAAATCCTAAGTGGGGAGATCCTTCGCATACTGAAAATGGTTATGATATTGAAATTACTGTAGATGGATCTGGCGAATTTAGAAAATATATTGTTCAAGGTGATAGAGATACTCGCCCTCTTAATGAAGAAGAACTTGAAGCAATGAAGCTTGCTTATGATCTTCCAAAATTAAGAAAGCCATCTTCAACAAAAGATTTTTATACTATTATAGAAAATGCGAAGGCTCCTTTCGATAAAATTCTAGAATATATGGATGATGATGATACTGATAATACTCCAAAGAAGAAAACTAAAAAGCGAGTAAAAGAAGAAGTTGAAGAAGAAGCAACAGAGACAGTAAATGAAGAAACAAATGATGAAGAAGCAGCAGTCGAAGAAGAAAATGAAACAGCAGTTGAAGAAAAGAATGAAGAAGTAAAAGAAACTGAAGAAAAAGAAGTTAAAGAGGAAGCAACAAATGATGAATCTTCTAATGATAATGAAGAAGAAGTAGATCCTTCAGATCTTAATAATTATACATGCAAAGGTGAACACGATCCAGAAGATGAAGGATGTCAACAATGCCAAGTAGAAAAAGATTGTTTAGCTTTTCAACCAATTTTTGAAAGAGCAAATGAATTGAAAATTGATAATGGGACTGAAAGAACACATCAAGAAATTAAAAAAGAAGTAGAAACTGAAGAAAAGAAATTGGCAAAAGCTGAACAAGCAAAAGAAGAAAAGAAAGAAGAGAAAAAAGAAAAGCCCGCTCTCGGTAAAAAAGGAAAGAGAAAACTTCCTTTCTAATTTAAGGAGATAGAAGAAAAATGGCTAAAAACGTACTTTCATTAGCAGAAAGATTCGAGAGTAAATTTGCCAATAAGTTACAAAAAACTGGCAAAAGTATTCGTAATATCAAACCGGGAATTTCTACGGGATCTCTTCAATTAGATTGCGCAATAGGAAAATGTAAAGGATACCCAGAGGGCGCTATAGTAGAAGTCTATGGCGCTCAACATTCTGGAAAAACTCTTATGGGTTATTTAGCTATTGCTGAATCGCAAAAAAGACATCCTGATAGAATGCAAATTATATTTGATTTAGAAAATTGTTTTGAACATCAAGCAGATTTTGCAAGTCAGGTTGGCGTTGATATTGAAAATCTTTATGTATTTAATCCCAGTTCTGCAGAAGAAACTTTTGATATGCTTAATGAACTTATTTTAGGCGATGTTGAGCTTGATAAAGATGGAAATGTGAAGAAAATTATTAAGCCAGGAAATCTTGGCATTGTGATGCTTGATTCTGTTACGACAATGTGCCCCGCAGAACTTATGAATAAAGAAATGCAACAATCAAAACGAATTGCTGCTTTAGCCGCTGTAATGAGTGAAGGTTTAAGAAAAATAAGTTCTTCAATGTCAAAAGTAAAACATGTTGGTGATGGAAATATTGGAATATTTTTCTTTATTAATCAAATTAGAACTAATCCTAATCAAATGTTTGGGAATCCAGAAACTCGTACTGGAGGTAAGGCTCTAGCTTTTTATGATACTCTTACTTTAAAAGTTGCAAAAGTAAGAAATTCAGAAGAAAGAGATTCAAAAGGTAGGATTATTGGGCATAAAGTAAAAATTAAGTTTGAAAAGAATAAAGTAGGGCAAATTCCAGAAAATCCTTTAGTTTTTAAACTTCTTTATAATGGGACAGGTGTTGATAATGATTTTGAAATGTTTAGTGTAGCAGAAATGAATGGACTTATAGCAAAAGGTGAAATGGCTAAAACAAGAAGTAGTGAAGAAAGAAAAATTAAAAGAGGGCGTTGGAATTTTATACTTCCCAGAGAAAATGAAGATGAAACTGCAATTTTACTTGATGAATCTATTGAAGATTTTAAAGAAGAAGATTTTTCAGATGTTCTTGCTGCTAATCCAAAAATAAAAGAAAAAATTATTAAATTAATTGATTCTGGAGAATTTTTTGTAGATGATGATTCAGTTGAAGAAGTTTATGATGATGAAGGAGAAACAACACCAGAAGGAAAAATAAAAGGGAAAAAAGATAAATGATAATTTTAGGAATTGACCCGTCCAGTGTTAGCACTGGATGGGCTATTATTAAAACTGAAAAGAAAATAAGTTTATTAGATTATGGATTGATTAGTCCCACTGGGAATATGGGGACTATTCAACGTCTTTATTTCTTTTCTAATGAACTTGAAAAAGTTATTAATAAACATCAACCAGATAAAATTGCTTTTGAAGAAACAATTCAAGCAAGTAGTTTTAAAGCTTTAAGAGTTTTAGCTAGATTCAGTGGAGTAGGATTATTACAAGCGTATACTTACAAAAAAGAAGAACCATATAGATATGAGCCGCAGGTATGGAAAAAATTACTTGGAGTAGGTGGCGCTGCAAAAAAACCTGAAATACAATTGAAAATTTGTCAAAAGTTTGAATTAATATCAGATGATAAAATTGAAGAATATCAGAAAGAATTAACAGAAATAAAAAAATTAGAAAAGGCTAATCGTAGTGGATTTAATATCACTGCAGAAAAAAGAAAAATAGATACTCAAGAAAAATTACTTAAGAAAAAGAGATCAGAAGTTAAAAAATCAGAAAAAGAAGCCAACAAAATTAGAGGATTTACTGAAGAAGAAAGAAATGAAAGATTAACAAAACATAAAAATTTTGCAGTTGATGTACAAAATATGGAATCAGATTTAGAAAAAGTAAAAGAAGAATTTAAAACTGCAAAAAAAATAAAAGCCAATTCTAAAAAAGAAGTCGCAAAAGCATACGATAAAGTTTCAGTTGATATTTATAGCGATTCAGGGGTGAATCCAGATATAGCTGATTCTATTGGAGTAGCTTTGGCGGTTCTTCATGAAAAATAGTCCCGAATTCAAATATCGTTACGATGAGCAAGATGGTGTCTTTATTAGAGATACAGAAATAAGTGTTAATTGGGTCGTTTCTCAAATTCTTGGGAAAAAATGTCAAATAACTAAGATTGATAATAATGATCTTCAAAAATTTTTATTGATGTTATCTGAATCAGATATGAGAATGCCTGATGGAAAATATGTATTATTTTGGTTAAAAGATAAATTAAAAGAAAAGAAAGATTTAGTTGAAGGAAAAAGAAGTGAAGCTGCATTTAATACAACTGAAAGGTATAAATTCATATTAGAACAAATTGATTTTTTTCTCATAGGCATAAAAAATTTAAAAGAAAAAATGGAAATTAAAATTGAAAAAAAGAAAAAGAAACAACCAAATCGTATGAAAGCACATTTTGAACCGAAAGAAGAATCATGAAAATTGTAATTACATCAGACATACATTTAGGCAAATATAAATACGGGAAAATAAATAATCAAACTGGATATGATTTACGAACTGAAGATATTTTAAACAATTTAGATGCAGCAATAAATTATGCTATTAAAATAAAATCAGATTATTTTTTCATCCTTGGAGATTTTTATCATACAAAACGACCTCATCAAATTTTTCGAAAATTATTAGCTTCTAAAATTAGCAAAATTTTAAGAAATAATATTGAAGTATTTCTTCTTATCGGAAATCATGACCAGGGAAAAACAGCTAGTCACGATCTTATTGAGCTTTCTGAAATGAGAGATTTGATAACAAAACTTCATGTTATAGATCAACCTCAATCTTTTGAATTTGAAGATTCTCTTTTTTGTTTTCTTCCATGTATAAATAAAGTTGATCTTAATATTAAAAATGAAGATGAAATTAAATTCTCAATTGATAATATTAAGAAATTTACAAAAGAAGCAGAAAAAAGTAATAAAAAAAATAAAATATTTTTGGGGCATTTTGGTACTGATAAATCTCAGGCTGGAAAAAGTTTTGATTTAGGAACGATTGAAACACATTCAGAAAGAGTTATTCAATTAAAAATATTTGATCCAAAAATATGGTCAAAAGTTTATTTAGGAGATATACATAAACCTCAAGAAATGAATGATTTTGTTAGGCATCCTGGTTCTGTAGCAAGAGTAGATTTTGGAGAAGAATTTGAAGAAAAAGGTTTTTATTTATATTGTGATGGAAAAGATGAATTTATAAAAATTCCTGACAGAGAATTTAAAACGCTTGAAGCAGATTTTACAAAAGGCGAAGCAAGAGAATTAATGGAAACTTTTTGTGATGAAATTCAAGATTTAGATTTAAGCGAATCAATTACAAGATTAAAAATAAGAATTAATATGAGTAAAAGAAAACTCATTAATTTTAAAGGAATTGAAGATTATTTGAAAGAACAATCTTGGAATTATATTGGAAAAACGATAACAGAAATTGATGATAGAAATGAAGATATTATAATAGACAATAATGATGATTTAGACCATATTGCAGTTTTTGATTCTTATGTTGATTCTGTAAAAGACCAAATGGATAGAAACATTTTTGATGATTTAAAAAAAGAAGGAAAAATTTTAATTTCAGAGGAACTTAACTCATAATGGAAACTTTAATTCGAGATAAATATGTAGATTGGATTTTTAAAATCTTATCAGTTGGGAAAATCCAAATTTAATAAATTTAAAGGATTTTTAATGATTAATGAAAGAATAACAATAAAAGGTTTTTTAAGTTACAAAGATACACAAACTATAGATTTTCCGCAAATTCCTGTTTGTCTTGTAAATGGCGCTATTGAAGGAGATTTAAATAGTAGCAATGGCGCAGGAAAAAGTAGTCTTTTTGAAGCTATTTCAGTAGCAGCGTTTGGAAAAACTGGTGGAAGAGCTCAAAATCTTGATGAATATATTAATGATGGGATGAATCAATTAGAAATTGAACATGTATTTAAAATAGATAATGTAAGATTTATGAATGTTTTTCGTAGAGAAAAAGGAAAATCAACATATAAAGAAGTTTTTTATGATTCTAATAATGATGTAATAGATAACGCTATTTGGAAAAAATGTGACAAGTCAATTGAAGATATTCTTGGTCTTAGTTTTAATACATATAATTCAACAGTTTATTTAAATGAAAGAGAAAGTTTAAAATTTATTGATGGAAGTAGTAGCGACAGAAAAGAAATTCTTCGAGAACTTCTTAATATTAAATTATATGAAGCTGCAGCAAAAAAAGCTAATGATAAAGCGGGAGATTTTTCTACAAAATTTGAATTGAATTCTAGCATGATACAGAACAAACAAGAACAACTCGAGAATGAAGCAGAATTGAAGCAGAATGAAAAAGAATTAAAAACTAATAATACCATAATAAATAAAGATTTAAAAGGTCTCGCTTCAAAAATGGAGACTTGGGATAAAAAGAGAAAAGAAATAGAAATTACTATAGCTAAACAAAAAGATTTAAAAGAACAACTTGAAAAAGAACAAAAATTATTATTAGAATTAGATAATGATATTCTTCTTAAAAATAATGATATTAAGTTATTGAAAGAAAAATTTCAAAAAAATGCTGATACAGTAGAAAATAATGAAGAAAAAATTGAAAAACTTCAAAAAGATATAAATGAAACAGAGAAAATTATTACAAAATTGAAAAATAAGAATATTGATTATACAGAAGCTATTGAAAAACTTTCTAAAAAAATGAAAGAAATTAATAAAGAGTTAAAAGATAAAAGTATTAAAATTTCAAAATTGGAAACTGAAAAAGAAAAACTTGAAGAATTAATTTCTAAAATTGATAAATTTGGAAATATTTGCCCAATTACTGAAAATAAATGTCCTATTATTAATAATTCATTTAAAACAGATTTTTCAGATTCAAAAAAAGAAGAAATTGAGAAAAAAACAACTGAAATAAAAAAGCTTGAAAAAGTTTGTGAAGAGTTTGAAAAAAAACTTGAACAAATTAATGATAAACAGAATGAATATTTTAAAGAACAAAAAGAACAAGAAAAATTACAAAAAAGAATATCTGAATTAGAAAAAGAAATAGAAATTTTAAAAGTTAAAAATGAATCTCTTGATGAATCGTTAGAGGAAATTGGAGAAAGAGGAAAAGAATTAAAAAAGAATTTAGCTGTTTTAGAAAAAAAAGATAAAGAGAAAAAAGAATTAATTAATGAATTAAAACAAAAAATTGATAGTAGCTTCGATAAAGAATTAGAAAAAGTAGTTGAAAAAATTGATGAATTAAAATTTGAACAAAAAGGGCTCCAACAAGAAGAAACAAAAAATAAAGAACGACTTGCTGTAATTCAAGACGCATATAAAAGAAATAAAGAAATTAATAAACATATTACAACAATGTTAAAAAATAATGAAGAACTATCAAAACAAAAAAATATATTTTTGAATCTTACTTCTATTTTAGGAAAAGAAGGAATTCAAAAAAGTATAATGAAACAAATAGTTCCTAATCTTGAACAAACAACTTCTGAATTGTTAAAAGTATTTAATGGTGATTCTGAAAAAATTCAAGTAAAATTTGAACTTGATCCTAAAAAGCAAGATGGGACTTCAAAAAAGCAAGGCGGGCTTGATATTCTTGTTATTGAAGAAGGAAAAGAACCAAAAGATTTAAGAATGTATTCTGGCGGTGAAAGAGTTAGAATAGTTTTTAGTATCATTCTTGGACTAGCAAAAATTCTTTCAAAAAGAAGTGGAAAGAAACATGAAACATTAATTGTAGATGAAAAAATAGCAAAACTTGATAAAAAGGGAATAGAACAATTTGCAGAAGTTATTAATGAAATTTCAGAATCTTATAAACGTATTTTTATTATAACACATTTAGAAAATCTTAAAGATCTATTTAATCAAGGCGAAATTTTAGTTAATAAAACAGAATTAAAGGGAAGTTTAGTTTCTGTAATTTAATTAGGAGTATTTGTGAGCAAAATAACATTTCATCAATTTTCTTTAGAAAAAGAAAATTTTGTAATTTATAAAAAAGGCTCAAAAAAGAAATTAATAGAGTGCAATTTTTGTGGTGGCAATTTCTTTTCTAAAATTAGCAGAGATGATAAAGAATATTTAGAATGTAAATGTGGTAATAAAATGAGTAAAGAAGATTGCCAACATATCAGAAAACCAAATGTTGAAAAATATGAAAAATTTATGGATTCTATTCAAGAATTAAAAGATGATTTTTTAATTAATATAAGAAATGAAAATTTTGATACTGATAAAGAAAGAGTAGGCATTTTTGTTGATATTCAAAATGTTTATTATGGAGCGAAAGATAGTTTCAATGGAAAAGTAGATTTTCAAAAACTTCTTAATAATGTATTAAAGAAAAGAAAATTGGTTAAAGCTAATGTCTATTTAATAGATAGCAAAGTTAACAATAGAAAATTTATGGATTGTTTGAATCTTTTGGGATATACAATTCGAATAAAAAATTTAAAAATAAGAGGAGATGGAAGTAGCAAAGGAAATAGCGACATTGAAATGGCTATAGATGTTTTAAATGAATGCGATAAAATAGATACTGCAGCATTGATTACAGGAGATGGAGATTTCGTTCCTCTTGTAGAATATTTAAAAAGTAAAAATATTCGTGTAGAAGTGTATAGTTTTTCAAAATATAAAAATAGTACTGCTTACGATTTAAAAGAATGCGCTGATTATTTTTACGAAATTGATAGAACGTATCTTTTTGAGAAAAAAATGGAGAAAATATGAATTTTGTAGATTTAATGGTAGGACGATCAATAAAACCTGATATTTCATTCGAAAAAATGCAAGAATTATGGTATTCTGAACAATATATTCTTGAACCTATTCAGAATGGAAAACGTTATCAATGTTTAATTACTGATTCTATTGATTGGAATACTCTCAATGCTAATAATACTCCCAAATCAATTAGAAATAAAATTATTCATGTAATTAATAAAATTGAAGAAATTTTTCCAAAAGATACTTTACTTGATGGATATATTTCATGTGGAGATTATAGCAAAACGATGCAAATTCTTGAATCTTCTGATGAAAAAGCTAATGAAATTCAACGAAATGAACAATTATTTCTAAAATATGAAATTATGGATATAATTTATATAGGTGGTTATTCTTTATTTAATTTTCCTTTATTTGAACGAAAACGAAGATTAAAAGAGATAGAAGGAGATTATATAAGTATTGTAAATTATGTGTCTCGCAATAAAAAAGAAATATTAGAACAGTGGAAAAATGAATATAATAGTTTTTATTTTAAAGATTTAGCTAGTGAATATGTTTTTGGAAATAGTAGCAAATGGAAGATTTATAAAGAACCACAAATTTTTTATGGTGTTATAATGAATATTATTGAAGGAAGAGGAAAATATAAAAATATGGCTGGTTCTTTAGAAATTGGAATGTATGTAGATGGAGAATTAAAAAAAATTACAAATATTGGTGGAATGAATACAGATCAAAGAGTGTTATTTTTTCATAATTCATCTGATTATATAGGGAAAATTGTTGAAATAAAAGCGCTTGAAAAAAGTAAAAATAATTTATTAGAGGCAAGATTTGAAAATCTTGCAGAAGATAAAACGCGAAATGATTGTATTTTTTAAGGAGGATTATAATGGCTTTTAATAAAACTGGAGATAACATGCCTATTAATATTGTAGATAAATGTGCATGTGGGGCTCCAGCACAATTTAACGTAAATGGCAAGTTAATTTGCGCATCATGTAAAAACAAATTAAGCGAAGATAATCATGAATCAAAACAAACAAAAGAAATTTCTGAGTAAGGCAAAAGAACAACAATCTGATGTCTACAGAAGAGAAATTAAAGTTGATAATTTATTAATTGATCTTTTCTTTTCAGAAGATGATAAACCGTATGAAAAAACGAGGGATGTTAAATTTGAAGAATCGAAGCGTATTGATGAAATTAAATACATAATTAATAAGATGATACCAGAAATTGAGAAACAAATTATATATTTACTCTTTTTTGTAAGAAAGAATCAAGAGACAGTCGGTGAATTACTTAAAATATCTCAAGAAATGGTTTGTTATTATAAAAAGAGAGCTTTAGAAAGAATAAAAATGCATTATTTTTTTAGAAGTATTGATATTCAAGATATGGAAATGTTTCTTGATGGAATTGTGACAAAAAAACAAAAAATAGCTATGGTAGAATATTTTAAAGAACATGATTTAAGAAAAATTTCTAAAATTATTGCAAAACTTGAAGGAAAAAATAAAAAAATTCATTATGAGGCGATAGGAAGTAGAATTAAACTTGGAATGAAGAAATTAAATGCATTAATTGAGAATGAATCAATAGAAATAAAAATCAGAGAAAAAGCAAAACTCTATTATAAAATTTTTTATTATTTGAAGAAACATAATTCTTTACATCATACTCAATCAAAAAAAATGATATCAAGAGAAATTAAAGCAAAATAAACTTTTTCTAAAGCTTTTATAAAAATCATTACTTAAAATAACAGCTAAAGGAGTCTGATGTTGCAAATTTTTGAAGCAACTATTCAACAATTATTAGAACAAGATTATAATGGAGATTATAAAAAGTCTCTTAGCGAATTAAGTTCTAAATACTCTCGATTAATGAAATATAAAAATGCATCATTAAATAAAGCCGATCCGATTGTTCTTGAAGCATGTGAAATAGTTCTTCAAACAATATCAAAAGTTGATGCACTTTATAAACAATCAAATTTTGATAAAGAATCTGGATTTATAACTAACATAATGATTAAAACATTAGAAGTAGCACAAAAATTACTTTCAACTCTGCTTGTTAAAAGTCCCATGAAAGTTGGAGTAGCTTATAATGCTATGCATAATGTTATAAAATTTCTTAGAAAAGAGATGAAAAAATAGGAGTCATTTTATGAAAAAGAAAGCAGAACGAATAAATGTTATAACTGAAAGCAATAACAAAAATTTTGTTCATGCTATTTTAAATGCAGTTACAAAAGGATATTCTGATTCTATTATAGTTGATGATATTTTGGATCTTTTAAGAACTAATGAAATTAGTAGAGGCGTTCTTTCAACAACGCCTGAAGCTCTTAGAGATTATGCTAGTAAATTTAGAAAAAGTCTTGAATTTATTGCAGATGAAATGGAAGGTTTTGAAATTAGAGAACCAGGAGAATTAATAGTTAATAAAAAGAAAAAGGAAAATGATGATGAAAATGTTATTCAAGATGAATTAGAAGAAATGAAAGATAATGATTCAGAAAAACGTTTTGTTGAAATATCAGAAAGAGCAGATAATATAAAAGAAAAAATGAATGAAATTGAAGAAAAAATGTGTGGAAAGAAACATGCATCTAAATCTGAAATTCAAGTTATAGAAGCTAATTTTGAAGAATCTTCTTATATTGAAAATGAAAATAAATTAGCAGGAACGTTGCTTATTAATTTTAATCAAGATATGAGTATTTATAAAAGAGGAAATAAAGTAGTTCTTGCAAAAAATACAACAGAATTTGTTAAAAGCGCAATTTTTTCATATTTAAAAAATGAATATCCACAGTTAAAAGCAGTTCTTTCAGATGAAATTTTTACATCAAATGTTAAATTTTCAAATTTGAGAACAGGAGAAGCTTCAATAAATTATGAAATTAGTGAGGCGTTTTAATGTTACAACCGATTTCAAAAAAATCTTTAGTATTAGATAACTTTTTTAAAAATGAAGAAATTAAAAAATCTCATTTTCAGTTAGAAAGAGTGCATACTGGAAAAATTGAGAGAGAAGATCCATTTAAAAATGAAGTATCTAATGATATCTGGTTTCTTTTTGAAGGAAAATTAATAAAAAACAATAAATATAAAAGATAAGGGGAAGACAATGAGTAAAATTTATCGTGATTCAAATTTTTTAGATGATATTGAATTTGGAAAAAGAGGCAGTATAATGAAGAAAGCTTCTAAAAATGCTGGAGTTCCTAAAAAAATAAAAAAATTATTTGATACTCCTGCTGCTGATACTCCAGAAGAAGCAAAAAATGTTCTTCATAAATTTGATGATTCACCTGATATTCCTAATGAATATATTAATGAACATCTTGAAAGAATTGAAAAAGGTGAAAATGCTCGTGATGTTATGACTGATTTTTTTAAAGGACTTAATGAAGCTAAAACATCCAATAAAGAAATAAGTATTATAACTGCAAAAGCTTTTCGTCAAACTGGAATGTTCAAAAAAACAGCATCGTCAAGAGATCTTTATCAGGATCTTAAAACTGGAGATTTTTGGAAAATTTCTGAAGATGGAAAAACTGTTGTAAGAATGTTTAAAGAAGTTGATGGTTTAGCAACAGAATAATAAAATTTAAATTAAACTTCAACTGACCCTAATGGGAAGAAGTAAAGGAGAAAAATATGTCAGATAAATTGAATGGAATGTTTGATAATGGTATTAATCCTATATTTGAAGATAATCATGTACCTATGCCAGATTATCTTGACAAGCTTGCAGAAGGTGAAGATGCTTTAATGGAAAAAATTGATGAAGTGACTGATGTTCCAGATTTAGAATTTACAGCGAATGTTGGACTTACTCGAGCTAGTGAATTAACTAAAGGTAATAATTCAAGAGATGTTGAAAATAAAAAAATAAGTGTTAAAGATTATTTTAAAGAAATTGAAAAAGCTGTAACAGAACTTTTAGCAAGAGGATCAAATCCACGTCAAATTGAAAAAGAACTTTCAAGAAAATTTCCCAAAAAACAAGTTAAACGATA
>Ga0102958_1000198_pt1 | contig 14004 bp, 11 predicted proteins | sample SalPonF2_B_D1_MG_FD_84513 | JGI IMG/M metagenome (GOLD analysis project Ga0102958, IMG submission 84513) | Salt pond soil microbial communities from South San Francisco under conditions of wetland restoration - Salt Pond MetaG SF2_B_D1_MG ...
CCCTTCTCCGCCCGAGCGTTGCCGACGGAGAGGAAAACGAACGCATCCGGGCCGATACCGAGTTCCGCGCGGAGTTCGCCCCGCAGCGCCCAATCGGCCGGCAGGTCCGGCACGCCATTGGGGATGATGGTGAAGCCCTTCCGCCAGGCAAGGACCTCGCCGTGGCGCCGGGCGACCTGCTCGGAGACGGCCGTCGCCGCGCGCACGCCGCGCATGGCCAGGCGGTAGCGGCGCCGCGGCTCGCTGTCAGCATTGAACAGCAGTCCGTGGCCGGTGAAGACGATGGGCGTCCGCCGGCCGAGATTCGCCGCGACGACGTAGGGCAGCGAGGCCCGGTCGTGCACGTTAATGGCGTCCGGGGCGTGCTCTCGCAGGACCCGGCGCAGGCGGAAGACGGCGCCGAAGTCGTAGCCTTTGGCGCTGCCGAGAATGTCCAGCCGTACGCCGGCCTCGCGGAGGGGTTCGGCCAACGGGCCGCCGGCCTCCAGGCAGATCACTTGCGGCTCGACGCCGAGGGTCTTCAGCGTGCGGGCGAGGTGCAGCACCACGGTTTCCGCGCCTCCGGCGGCGAGGCGGGTGAGCACCAGCGCCGCGCGGCGCACGGGGGAGGGGGGATCGCCGGGCGCCGTCGCGTTGGTCGGCGCGGGGCCGGTCACGCCCCGGCCCTCCTGGCGACGGACTCGGGCAGCCCGGCCGGGCGCGGCGTGCTTCGAGGGGGCTTGGAGGCCTTTGACTGCACGGCCTTGACCTTTTTGCGCTTGCGGATGGTTTCTGATTGGGTCTTCTGCTCGGCCAGCCGGTGCTCCAATGCACGGTCCAGGCAGACGGGCAGCAGCATGATCCACCAGAAGAACTCGACGTATGTGAGAGAAACCGTCAGGGCGCAGCCCAGCATCGTCACAAGACTGGCCATGACGCCAAAGGCCAGAAGGGAAAAGGCGCCGGCGTCGTCCTTGGGCAACTGGCGACATCGCAGAATGATGCGCCGCAGCAGAAAGAGGCTGACGACGATCATGAGCACCAGGACGGCTGCCCCTTGCACGCCGACCTCCGTGGCGCACCGCAGGTACGTGTTATGGGCGTCCTTGCCGGCGTATTCGGGGATGTACCGTCCGATGGTCTGGTAGAAGTTGCCGACGCCCACGCCCAGGGGCCGGTCCTTGACCATGCGGAGGCTCGCCTTGGTGAGAAGAAGTCGGCTTTCGGCGGATTCATCGCGCTGGCCGGAGTCTCGCGTGATGGTCGTCATGCGCTCGCGGAACTGCTCGTCACTCAGGTAGAAGCCGCCGGCCGCGCCGAGGATCAGCAGCACAAGAATGGGAATCCGCAGGCGCTTGGGGGCGGCGATCAGCGCCACCACGCCGCCGGCGGCGATGCCGACGAATGCCCCGCGGCTGCGTGTGAGGACGACCGCGTTGGCCGTGAACGCGCCGGAGAAGAAGCAGACGATCTTCCCGATCAGCCCGGATCGCAGGAACATGATGCCGATCAGCGGAAGCATGGTCGCCATGAACGCCGCCAGGAAGTTGGACTCCGCGAAGTCCGGCCCGCCGACTCCTTCCAGCCGGCCGCTGATGAACGCCCGGCGCGGGGTTTCCCATGCTTGGAGGCCCAGCAGCAGCGAGGCGATTACCAGCACCCAGAGCAATTTGTCCAACGTGAGGCGCGTGGTGAAGATGCGTGTAAGCAGGAGGGAGAAGATGACCACCTTCGTGAACTTGACGGAAGGGTGGTCGATGCCCGGCTGGGTGTAGCGGCCGACGGTTTGGGGGCCGATCAGGACCGAAAGCCACACCAGACCCAGGAACAGCAGCAGTATCTTCTCGTTGCGGTGGATGCCAAGCTCGCCGATCTTGAGCTTGTTCCAGTTCAGCAGAACTCCGACGGCCGTGACCAGCGCGAGCGTGTATGAATATCGGATGCCCAAGCCGCTGACCGGTGCGTGCCACCACTGCTTCTCCGGGCCGATGGTGTAGTGCCCCACGTAGCCGAGGGCGCCCAGCATCGGCACGAACAGCCCGCCCAGGACGCACAAGGCGAACAAGGCGGCGAACAGGATGGTTCTGAGCGGAGGCACGTTATCGCTTCTTTCTTCCTCGAGTTCGCAATTCGCGACGGCCGGGCTTGCCGTGAGAGACCAGACTCTCCAACTCCCGCACTTCGACGTCCATCCGCTGCTCCCACGACCACAAGGCATCGGCCTTGGCGTCCTGTCCTTCGCGGAGACGGCCGGCAAGGGCCTCTTCCCGGCAGAGGGCCGCCAAATGGCTTCCAAGGGCCTGCCAGTCATCCTTATCGGCCAAAAGGGCGTTTACCTCGTGCTCCAACAGGTCGGCCGTGGAGCGGTCTTTCACGGAAACCACCGGCAGTCTAGCACAGATGGCCTCGTAGACGGGGTTGCATCGGTTGGTCACGTCATTGGTGATCATGAACGCATCGGCGACGTTCATCAATGCCCAGATGTCGTCGTGGGCAACGGCGCCCAGCCAGACCACCTGCTTGGAGATGCCGATCTCGGCGGCTAGCTGTCGCAGGGGCTCTCGCTCGCCGCCGTCGCCGGCGATGAGGGCCTGGCAGTCGCAGCCGATACGGTTGCACTCGGCCACGGCGCGAAGAATGCGGTCGATGCGTTTCCAATAGCTCAGGCGCGAGCAGGACACCACCCACTTGCTGTCCGCGCGGAGACCCTTGTTGCCGAACTGGCGCACGAGTTGCCGGCGGCTCGTGTCCGGCGGCTTTCCGGGCAGGTCCACGCCATTCTGCCAGAAGCGGAAGCGGCTCTGGTCTCGCAGGAGCTTGCGAGCGACTACATCGCCCTCCGTGCCGTCGTTCGCGCAGATCAGCAGGTCATGCGGCGCCAGGTATCCGGCCGAGAGAGACGGATACCGCAGCCAGACCAGCGGCTTGCCGATCAACTCTCCCAAGAACGTGCCGTAGAGCCGCGTGACGTTGGGGATGCCTTGGCTCCGGCCGACGATTCGCCCCGCCAGCGCCGCGTATTGGTTGTGTGCATAGACCAGGTCGAACCACCGCCGCCCGCGGTAGATGATCCGCCAGGCCGTCAGCACCATGCTGACGGTCAGGCAGAGCAGCATTGCGAGGTTCAGCCCCCAACGGGCGAGATACGGCATGCTTCCGCCGCCGATGCGCGCCGCGGCGGTGCGAGCGGCCTTCAGGGCGGGCAGCCAGCGGCACGGCGCCACGTGCACCTCCACACCTTCCGGCGCGGTCGTCGATACCGGCGTCAGGTCCGGGGAGAACAGGTCCCAGCGGGGAAGCACCAGCACGACTTCGTGCCCACCGCGGACGTGCCCGCGCAGCGTCTCCCGCAGGGAGGGCATGCCCCCTTTGCCCTCCATCGACCATACGGGCAGCGCGGATATCTCCAGGATTCTCATTCTTCTCCCTTGTGCGCCATGGCGTTAGAGAGAGGAGAAAGCCCCAGCTTAGCCCGCACCCGTTGTCGGTCGGGCTTCGGCAGCAGGCCGAACCATGCGATCGGCAGGAAGCCGAGCATCGCCAGCAGCACCTGCACGCCCAGTTGGCCCCAGGTCTGGATGTCTCCGAGCAGCCGCACGGCGTAGCATACACCGGCGAAGGCCCCGCCGGCAACGAGGGCCGCTCCCTCGCAGCGGGCGAGCATCCGGCCCAGCCGCAGGCCGGCCTTGCGGTGGCCGAGCCAGTGCAGCAGGGGGTAGCTGGTCACCACCCGGGCGAACAGCGTGCCGCAGGCCACGCCCGCCATGCCCCAGCCCAGCCCGATCGCCAGCAGCAGGCTCAGCCCCAGGTTGGTCGCCGCTTCCAGCACGGTGACGGCCGTGGTGTGACGCACGTGCCCGGTGGCCACCAGCAGGGGCGAAACGCCCATGTTCATCAGCATCAGCAGTTTAGACCCGGCCAGGATCGACATCACCATCGCCGCGCCGCCGACGGACTCGGCCCCGATTTCGTCTCCCATCCACACTTGGATGAACGGCCGCGCGAAGAAGAGCACGCCCACGTACATCGGCAGGCCGAAGATCAACGCCAGGCGGGCCTGCCGCCAGTAGTACCATCGGGCGGAGTCCATGTCCCCGGCCGCCACCGCCCGCTGCACCGCCGGGAAGAAGGTGCCCGTGATCTGCCCCAACAGCGACTGGGAGTAGTAGATGCCCATCGCGCCGATGGCATAGATGGCCACGGCCTCGACGTTCTCGGCCCATTCCATCACCAGCAGGTCTGTCTGGCCGATGATGCGGACGGAAATGGACGAGATGAACGCCAGCAGCCCGAAGCCCATCAACTCGCGGGCCCGCGCGCGGGAGAAGTGCAGCGGCCAGACGCGAAGCTCGCGATGCACCCACCGGGCCAGGGCGTAGTTGCCCAGGCAGGCGAGGACGTTTCCGCCGACGGTGGCGGCGGCCAGGCCCGCCAGGCCCGCGCCGGCCCGCAGCAGCAGGATGATGGCCGTGGTTCGCGCCACCAGGACGAGCAGGTCCACGCCGCGCGTCAGGTCGAAGCGGTCGTGGGCGGCCAGGACGCTGGAGAAGATGGAACTACCGGCCGTGATGAGCAGGTTCGCCGCCAGCAGCGGCAGCAGCCACCGCACCGTGGCGCGCTGGTCGTCCGGGATGGACTGGAACACGTGCGGGAAGACCGCGCCCAGCACCAGGCCGAACAGGATGATGCCGGCCCCGACGACCGCGAAGAAGCCCAGCCCCGCGCGGATGGTCTCGTCCACGCCGCGGCGGTCGCCCTTGCCGAGGTACAGGAAGATGTGCCGTCCGACGCTGGAGCGGATGCCGAGGTCCAGCACGCCCATGTAGCCCGCCACGGCCATCAGCAGGCTCCACACGCCGTAGGCCGGCTTGCCCAGCGTGCCGACGATGAAGGGCGAGAGCAGGAATGTCACCACCAGCGTCAGCGCGAAGCCGGTCCAGTTGAGGGCCAGGTTCCGCGCGTGGGTCCGCGCCCCGCTCACGCGCCGACCTCCACATCGGCTTGCCGCAGGCCTTCGGCGTAGCGGCGGCGCAAGACATCGTTGGCCCAGCGGAAGATGTGAGACGCATTAGAGATTCTGTCCCATGGGCGAGTTCGCTTCCGCCCGATGCCCGCGCGCGCGAGGACATTGGCCCGAATCAAGCGGTCCACCAGGCTGAGCCTGCGGTACAGATTCGCCTTGCTCCGCCCGACAACGGGCAGCCCCTTTCGCTCACGCCAAGCGGCGTAGCTGATCTGGGCGTCCGGCGAGAACGGCCAATGCAATTCGGCCGTGATCTGCGTGTTCTTCTTCCGCAGGCCGAAGGCGTTGCGCGGCACGCCCTCCGTCTCGAGAATGCGCCGGGCGATGGGGCGGTCATAGTCGCTTCCGAGCGTCCAGGGGCGCATTTCCTCGGACCGGCTGATCCCGCGGAGGTCGGCGATGGACTGGAGGCCCCAGACCGGCACGGGGCAGTGGAGCACCCCGGCCAGAAGACGCCATTCCGTCAGTCCGGAGCCGGCCAGGCTCGGGCTGGCGAACGGGTTCTCCGTTGGGCCGTCAATGGCCCATGCGGCGTCTCCGTGGCAGCCGCTGGCGAAGACGCACACCGGCTGGCCAAAGCGGAACTGCGTCCAGTTGATCTCCAGGGCCATTCCGCAGGAGGCCCATACGGCTTCCTCGTTGGGGTAAAGGTCCTGGCGGAGGCCGTATGTCTCGCAGGTGAGCCCAAGCGGCCCGGCGACGGCTTCGCCGGAATCCGCACCCCGCCATAGGCTGTTGGATTGCCCGATGGTCACGGCGCGCGTGGCGCCCATGTGCCGGGCGGCCCAGGCGGCCACGCCGGAATCATAACCGGAAGAAACGCTGGCCAGGACGTTCGCCGAGTGGTTTCGGTGCGGGTCGGCGGCGTTGGCTCCGATGCGCTCGGCCGCCGTCCGCAGGAAGTCCTGGTACTCCGCGAAGTGCGCGAAGCCGTCCACGTCGAGAGGCTTCGGTTCCTCCCGCAGGCGGTCACCGTCCCAGAACTGGTTGTGGAAGTACGTCAGCGTCACTTCGCCTTCGGTGGTGGGCAGGTTGCGGACGGTGGCGTGCAGACCGAACCGCGCGCTGCGCATGTCCGTGACGTAATCGTGTGTGTCGAGTAGTCCGTCCCCCGCGACGGCAAGGAGCGCCGGAAGAGAGTTACTGACCAATGCGCGATCCGTGCGTTCCGTGTGCCAGAGGCGGTCATAGCGCGAGCCGGAGCCGACGAATACCGCCCGACCGCCCCGGAGGCGGACGCCGCTGCCGAAGGTCAACCCGGTCCGGTCGAAGCCGCCCTCCGCGAACGGTCCCGCCCATACGGCCTCGCAGGCAAACCCCTCTCCCCTCTCCACGGCCGGGCCGTGGAGGAGGAGGATTTCCCGTGAACCCCGCGCGCAGACGGCCACCCACGCCAGTTTCGGCCATTTGGCTACCGGCATGGGATGCAAGCAGAGCGGTTGTTGCACAGTTGTTTCGGGCATCTGCTTCTTCTATCGGCCGCAAGCGCCGGCCAGAAACTCCTCCGCATTTTGGCTCGTCAGTTCTCCGCCCATGATGAGCCGCCACGCCTGCCAGTAGAACAGAAGCCGGCGCGCCGCCCGAACAACGTTGTCTTCCCTGGCCCGCCACCGAACGATTTCCCTCGCGCCGTCGGCGTCCAGGGAAGGATGGTCGATCGGCGCCGTGTTCAGCACGGCCTGCAAAAGCGGGTTGGAGGGTCGGTGAGCCAGCAGTTTCGCCATCCCCGGCAGCATGCGGATGCGGTTCCAGTAGTACTTCGCAAGATGCAGACGGTTTGTGCACCACGTCTCCGCGGTCGCGCGGTTGCCGGGCAGCACGCCCGCTTCGCTACAGAACGGAACGGTGTAGGCTTCCGGGAACACTTCGGAGTAGATCCGGCGATACAGTTGGTGCTCTTCCCAATCGGCTTGCGTGAGGTACGGGGCGTTGAGAACCCAGATCCGCCGATCCGTCCCCGGCACGAACGGAAGCACGCGGTTGGCGAATACCTTCAACGGGTTTGGGGCTGTTCGGTTGGCCGAACGGTTGCGATACATGAACAGTGCAACGCCATATGGATTGTCCGGGTAGCCCTTCACCTCCCGGCGCAACGCGTCGGTATACGCGCCGTGCATGGCGTCCACCGCATCTTGCGTGAAGACGCGCCGCGCGGTACGCCAAGGACGGGCATCGCGGTCCACGGCCTTGCTTGCGAGGTAGTGTTTGAAACCGTGAAATATCCACGGCGACAGCGACATGCCCAAACTCAGGCCGTCCCATGCGGCGCCCATCGAGGGGTCCAGCATTTCCGCCACCTTCGCGATGAACAGCGACAGGCTTGGGGTGGCGACTTCATTCCGGATGAGATAGCGGAGATAGTTCGGCTGGTCGTAATACTTCTCGGGGGGATGGACCACCCGCACGGTTCCGACACCCATCCGCAGGCCAATTCGCCGCGCCAGCCTGCCTTCCGAGCCGAGGAAGTGCCCGCGGAACTGCACGTTCAGCGCGTCGGCCCGCAGGCCGTTGCGCTTCAGGACGCAGAGGATGAAACGGGAGTCGAAGCCGGCGGACAGCATGATCGTGGAGCGATCCGCGTGTTCCGCGTAGCCCCGCACGTTGTGGGAGACCGTCTCCACGATGCCGTCGATGTCCGCCTTGGCGAGCGGGATGCCCCTGATGTCGGAAGGGGGCTTCCACCAGAACTCCTGTGTCAGTTCGTCAGTAGCCGGGTTGTAGCGGAACATCTGACCGCGAACGCGGCGAACTCCGGTCAGTTGGGTGGCGTCACTGATCGTGTGGCCGAATGCGATGAACGCCCCCCAGCCGGCGGCGTCTGGCTCCGGCGCGCAAAGTCCGGCCAGACTGAATGCCTTGATCTCACTGGCGAAGGCCAGCCGTCCGCCGTCATGCATCCAATAGAGCGGCTGGATCCCCGCGAAGTCGGTGACGATGTGCAGAGCGCCGGCTTCCGCATTCCACAGCATGGCCGCAAATGCACCGTCGAGTTCCCGCAGAGACCGCGCCGCTTCCGCGTCCGGAAGTTCAACCGCGCCGGCGAGGATATCCTCCAGCCGGCCTTCCTTCACGGGTACGCCGGCGACGGCCAGCACGTTGCCTCCCGGAGACCGCCGTAGCATGGCGAGCTTTGACTCGCAGCCGGGCCGCGTGACGATGCCGACGGCGCCCTGTTCGAACTCGACCACGGAGAATTGCTGCTCTTCTTCCAGCGCCATGGCCTCCGCCATGCGGCGCGCGACGTCGGCGTGGTCCGAATGACCGGCGCCCGTACTGAAGGCGAATTTCATGCGGCGCCCCCCTTCTGGGAGGGGGCCTCCCACGTGCGAACCAGCGCCATGAACTCCTCTCGCATGCCTCCGGCGGGGCCTTGGACTGTCTGGGCCGCGTATTCGTCGTTGCCCTCGATGAAGCTCGGGCCATCCGGCGTGATGGCGATATCCCAACCGATCGTACCGATGCCCCACATGAAGCGGTGCAGCAGGCAGGCCATTTCCATCGCTTCCGTAAGGAAGGGCATGCTCCGTCCAAGAAAACGGACGCCTGAGTCCGGATGCTGATCAGTGCGGTTTCCAAACTTTGGGGCGTACAGGCCGTATCGCATAAGTGTGCCGGCTTCCAGATCAATCCCGATCACCAAGCCGCCCGTGGACCAGTTGTCTCGATGATCCCCGCCGGCGCCGACTCGGAGGGACGCCCTCAACACCTTCGGCCCATTGGGCGTGGCTACCGTCGCCATGCGAATCGTGTTCACGCTGGACGGGTGTATCTCGGCGACGGCCGGGTGCTGCTTGACCCGACGCTGCAGCATGAAGTCCTGCCCGATGCCCGTCTGCCGCCGAATGTCCTCCGGCTGGACCTGTTCGCCGGCCAATTCCACCCGTCCGGCCCGGCTGCTAAGCGGGAAGACGCGCTGGCCCATGTCCACTTGGTTGTCTTTCAGGAACACGTCGAGATCCCGGCGCTGCAGTTCGTCCAGGCCGGTGATGCGGCCTGAGTCAAACCAGTAGAGCGAATTGCCGAAGCCGCACGCCTCGACCTCGGGCGTGGGAATGCCCAAGCCCTTGAGGTACTGGCTGAACACCAGTTTGTGGCGCAGCAGGATCGAGCCGTCGGCACTTCGCCCCGTTGAGTCCTTTCGCGTGCTCAATCCGATGCGCCGGGCGTTGAACCGGTCGCGCACCTTGCGGAATTCATTGTTCGTGAAGTAGGCGCTGAGCTTCTCTCCGCCGGCTCGGTCCAGCCCGTAGAAGTAGTAGTGGACTTCGACCTCCTGGCGCCGCAACAGCAGCCAGAGCAAGTCCACCAGTATGCGGAACTTCGACTTCCTGGGGCTCTCCGGATAGTACGTGCGGTTCTGGTTATCGTCCCAGATGAGGCGGCGGACCCGCCCCAGTCTTCGGGGCAGGCGCCAGAGAAACTTGGCCGTCTTGAATATCATTCGGAACCCTCGCCATGGGAGTTGCCCTCGCGTTCGCCTTCCGGGCCGTCCTCAACGGGGATGATGCCGCGAATTTCCTTGGCCGGCACGCCGGCGACAATCGTCCACGGCTCGACGTTACGGAGTACGACGGCGCCGGCGCCAACCACGGCCCCCCGGCCGATCGTCACGCCTGGCATGATGACCGCGTGCGCGCCGATCCATGCATCCGGCTCGACCGTGATGGTTTTGCCGAAAGTGACCATGGGTTTGATCTCCGCGCAGAGGCGCAACACCGAATTCTCCGGGTAGCTTGAGGAGACGAACGTCACACGAGGGGCGACGGCGACGCGGTCTCCGAGGATCAGCGGGGGTGGCTCTCTCCGTGTGCCCAGCACGAGCACCCCGGCGCCCACGTGCACGTTTTGGCCCATCTGCACGCCGGTCCGTCTCAGTAGAAGCCTGCGGAGCCTTTGACAGGAGGTGAACGCGGACTTCTCCCGCATGGCCCGAGCGGGATAGAGCCAGTAGAAGGCCCAATACCAAGCGTACCCAGGCCCGGACGTGATGAGGTTCTGCAACAGTTCGATGAATCTTCGCTTTTTCATCGACCGTTCCTTTCGGCCAAACTCACCTTGTCCCAGGCGTCTAGCAGCTCCATGAATTCCCGCCGGATTCCGCCCAGGGGGCCCTGCATCGTGATGCCCGAATACTCGTCGTTGCCCTCGATGAAGCTCGGGCCATCCGGCGTGATGGCGATGTCCCAACCGATCGTCCCGACTCCATACATGAAGCGGTGCAGCAGGCAGGCCATTTCCGTCGCTTCCCTGAAGAAGGGCACGTCCCTTCCGAGGAAGCGGACGCCCGTGTCGGGATGGGCTTCCACGCGCCGGCCGTACTTGGGAGCCAAGAGGCCGTACCTGCCCAACGTACCGGACTGCCGATCAATGGCGACGCCCATGCCGCCCGTGGACCAGTTGTCCCGGTAGTCTCCGCCGGCGCCGAGCCGCAAGACGGCCCCGAGCACCTTCGGCCCGTCGGGCGTGGCGACCGTCGCCAGGCGGATCGTGTTGACACTGCCCGGGTAGAGTTCCGCCATGAGCGAGTGTTGCTCGATGCGGCTCTGGAGCAGGAAGGGCGAGCCGGCGCCCGCCCGCCTCGGCACGTCCTCTGGTTCGGCGGGCTCGCCGGCCAACTCCAAGGATCCGCCGGTGCAGCGCAACGGGAACACACGTGCGCCTTGATCCACTTGGCAGTTCTTGACGAATACGTCCAGGTCGCGGCGCTTCAGTTCCTCCAGGCCGGTTTCCGTGCCCGTGTCGAACCAGTATAACGAGCGGCCGAAACCGCATGCATGGACTTGTGGCGTGGGGAAACCCAGACCCATGAGGTATAGTCCGAAGACGATCTTATGCCGCAGCAGGATTACGCCATCTGCGGTGCGGCCCGTGTAGTCCCTTCGCTCCCTCAGACCGATGCGCCGGGCATTGAAACGGTCTCGCACCTTACGGAACTCGTTGAAGGAAAAGAGGTTCGAGTCGTCCGCGTCTTGACAGTCTAGGCCGTAGTAGTAGTAATAGAGCGCCACCTCTCGGTGCCGAACGAGCCACCAGAGCAGGTCTTTGAGAATGCGGAACTTCGACTTTCTCGGTCTATCCGGGTGATAGGTGCGGTTGTGCTCGTCATCCCACACCAGCCGGCGGATCCGGCCGAGACGGCGAGGCAGCTTCCAGATGAATGCGTCAGGGCCGATCATCGTGCGTCCCCCAGTCCCGCGGCGCCGAGCTCCGCGCCGATTGCCTCCACCTTCGCCGGCCAGGTTTCCGAGCGCATCGCCTCGCAGCGCGCGCGGCGGGCGGACGGGGCGTTGTCTTGCAGCGCCGCGGCGCAGGCTGCTTCGAACTCCGCTTCGCCGTCGGCCACGCGGATCAGGTGCTCATACAGCCGCACTTCCGGCATGGGCGTGCTCACCACCGGCAGCCCGGCCGCGAGGTACTCCCGCAGCTTGATCGGATTGACGGCCTTCGTCAGCTCGTTCACCCGGAAGGGGATCAGCCCCACGTCGAAGCCGCGGCAGTAGGCCGGCAGGCTCTCGTACGGCCTGCGGCCGAGGAAGTGCATGTTCGGCAGCGCCCGGTGCTCAGACAGGTCGAACGTCGCGTCGCCGATCCACACGAAGCGCCACTCCGGCCGGCGGCGGGCGATGGCCGCGCACAGCTCGACGTCCACCCAGTCGCGAATGAGCCCGAAAAACCCCAGCCGCGGGCGCGGAATGCCCGCCAGGTCCGGCGGCTCCGGCAGGTTGTCGCGCGTGGCCCGCGCGAAGTGCTCGTAGTCCACGCCGTGCGGCACGAGCACGGTGTTCGGGTTGAAACCGCGCTTGGCCTCCTGCAGCACCGAGGACGTGGTGACCACCAGGTCCGCGCGGCGGCAGAGGTCTTGCTCCTCGGCCAGGACGCGGGCGGTGTCGTAGCCGGTGAACATCGAGTGATCGTCCACGCAGTAGTACACCACCGCCTCGGCGGCGAACTCGTCCAACACGTAGCCGATATCCGGCGTGAAGGTCCACACTTGCAGCGGCCCGCGCCGCACCCGCGCCAGGGCGGAGCGCACCTGCGCGACGAGCAGCGCCCGGTTGAGGCGCATCGCGGCCGGGCTGGACGGCAGCGGGGCCACCAGCGGCGTGAGGACGAACAGGTTCCGCCGCGGGCTGTGGAGCCCCTCGGCCACCTGCCAGAGCTTGCGGGCCATGTAGAGCATGTCCGAGCCGCTCGCCGAGGGCGCCCGCGAGGCGTGGTAGTTCACCCACAGCACGACGTTCCGCTCGGCCAGCAGGTGCATCACGTGATGCTTGCTGGTCGGCGGCGCGTCGTAGCCGCTGGCGAAGCACAGGATGGTGCGGCCTTCGATCATTGCCCGCGGGTTCTCCTTTTGCTATCGGGCGACGGCTTCCGCGGCCGGGGCGGATGCATCGGCCGTCTCGCACAACCGCCGGCACGCCGCCACCAGCGGCGCCAGGCGGCCTTCCCAACTGTACAGCCGCAGGGCGGTGTCCCGCGCGTTGCGGCCGAGGCCTTTCCGGAACTCCGGCTCCCGGAGCAGGCGGAGCGCTGTCTGGACCCACTCTTGCGGCGCGTCGGCCTGCAGCACATCCGCGCCGGGCGTCACGTCCAGTCCTTCCAGCGCGGCCGATGAGCCGATCACGGCCTTGCCCGCGGCCATCGCTTCCAGCACCTTGTTCTGCACGCCGCGGGCCGTCCGCAACGGGGCGATGGCCCCCGCGGCGCCGTGCAGGTACGGCCGGACGTCCGGAACCTCGCCGGTGACCTGGATGCTTTCTCGCCGCGCCAACCGCTGAACGGCGGGCGCTGGGGCCCGCCCGACGATGACAAACGCGGCGTCCGGCGCCTCTTGCCGAAGTTCCGGCCACACGTTGTCCGCGAACCAGCATACGGCTTGCACGTTCGGCGGGTAATCCATCTGCCCGACGAACACCAGACCGCCGCCGGCTTTCTCGGCTTCACTCGGGCGGAAATAGTCGCAATCCACGCCGTTGCCGACCGGGATGACACCGGCCCCGGCCTCGCCCAGCAGGCGTTTCTCCGCCTCACTCGTCACGAAGACCGCGCCGCATTCGCGGATCGCTCGCTCTTCCAGCCGCCGCACGGCCGCGGCTTCCCGGGCGTACAGCCACCGGCGGGGCGGGGCGGCCTGCTCGGCGTAGGCGGCCCACTTGGCGCTGTCCACGTCCACGAGGTCCATCGCCTTCGCCGCGCCGCTCAGCGCCTCGATGTACGGCAGCACGCTGGAGCAGAAGCCGAACACCAGGTCGAACGGCTTGGACGCGTGCAGGGCTTTCAGTTTTTGCATCAGGTCCGGGCAGCGGAAGTAGCCTTCCGTGGCGGACCGGCCGGCCAGCAGGCTCATGCCCGCGCGAATGCGGCGGGCCGTGGCGGTTGCCCGCGCGGTGACGAGGCGAGCGCCGCAACTCGGCGGCGGCTCGGGGGCGGCCGGTTCCACGCCAGCGTGGGCGGCATACGCCACCGTAACGTCAAAGGCCGCCGTCAGGGCGCGGACCTGGTTCCACGCGCGAATCCGTTCCCCTTTGTCCGGCGGATACGGCGGGCGGTGCGGGATGTAGAGCAGGCGTTTCAGTGCCGCGTCTCCCGGCTTTCGGGCTTGCCCGAGCATCGCCCCAAAATCAGTAGTAGTTGTACGAATAGCTGCCGGCCTGCTCGGTCTGTTGGTTCAGCACCAGCCCGGCGACGTGGATGCCCGCCGCCCGCAGCAGCCGCACGGCCTGCTGCACGGAGTCCGCCTTGGTCTTGTTGGCGCGGACCACCAGAAGCACCTCGCCGACCAGCCGGCCGATCATGCCCGTCTCGGCCACGAGATTCATGGGGGGCGTGTCGATCAGCACATAGTCGTACCGCCGCCGCAGGTTCTTGAACAGTTCGGCCAGCGAGGGCCGCGTGATCAACTCGCCCACCTCGTTGCCGGCGGCCTTGCCGCACGAGATGAAGGACAAATTGGGGTAGGCCGTCGGCTGGAGTACGTCTTCCATCTTCACTTCTCCGCGGAG
>Ga0102958_1000200_pt1 | contig 13954 bp, 19 predicted proteins | sample SalPonF2_B_D1_MG_FD_84513 | JGI IMG/M metagenome (GOLD analysis project Ga0102958, IMG submission 84513) | Salt pond soil microbial communities from South San Francisco under conditions of wetland restoration - Salt Pond MetaG SF2_B_D1_MG ...
AAAGTTCTCGATATTATGATCTATTTCTTCACCATTTATAAACCAATGTTTATCTCCATTAGCATATTCAGCAGCTGGTCCTTCTTCTCTATGTAATTGATCTTTTATATACCAAGATTTAAATCCATCAGGATATTCTATTGCTGGTCCATCTTCTCTATGTAACTTCCCATTTAGATACCACTCTTTATCTCCATTAGCATCTTCTATAGCTGGTCCGTCTTCTCTATGTAACTTCCCATTTATATACCAATATTTAGATCCATTAGCATATTCAGCAGCTGGTCCTTCTTCTCTATGTAATTGATCTTTTAGATACCAATATTTAGATCCATTAGCATGCTCTATAGCTGGTCCTTCTTCTCTATGTAATTCTCCATTTATATACCACTTTTTAGTTCCATCAGGATACTCTATTGCTGGTCCGTCTTCTCTATGTAATTGATCTTTTATATACCACTTTTTATTTCCAGCATACTCTAGAGCTGGTCCATCTTCTTTATGTAACTTCCCATTTAGATACCATTCTTTAGATCCATTAGCATACTCTATAGCTGGTCCGTCTTCTCTATGGAACTCTCCATTTATATACCAAGATTTATCTCCACTAGCATGCTCTAGAGCTGGTCCATCCTCTCTATGGAATTGACCTTCTTCATTATACCATCTTTTGGTTCCATCTTTATCAATAACAGGATTTGAAGACATAGAGTTTTTCTTTCTGTATTTTTTAACTAGCTCTTCCCATACCTCTGTAAAGTTCTCGATATTATGATCTATTTTTTCACCATTTATATACCAAAACTTAGATCCATTAGCATACTCTATAGCTGGTCCGTCTTCTCTATGTAACTTCCCATTTAGATACCACTTTTTAGATCCATCAGGATACTCAAATGCTGGTCCGTCTTCTCTATGTAATTGATCTTTTATATACCAAAATTTATTTCCATTAGCACTTTCTAGAGCTGGTCCTTCTTCTCTATGTAATTGACCTTTTATATACCATCCTTTAGATCCATTAACATACTCTAGAGCTGGTCCGTCTTCTCTATGTCTCTTTCCATTTAGATACCAATATTTAGTTCCATCAGCATGCTCTATTGCTGGCCCTTCTTCTCTATGTAATTGATCTTTTAGATACCACTCTTTATTTCCATTAGCATGCTCTATAGCTGGTCCTTCTTCTCTGTGCAATTGACCTTCTTCATTATACCATATTTTAGCTCCATCTTTATCAATAATAGGATTTGAAGACATAGAGCCTTTCTCTCTGTATCCTTTAACCAACTCTTTCCATACTTTTGGAAAGTTCTCAATATTATGATCTATTTCTTCACCATTTATAAACCAATGTTTATCTCCATTAGCATGCTCTACAGCTGGTCCATCTTCTCTATGTAACTCTCCATTTATATACCAATATTTAGATCCATTAGTATACTCTATAGCTGGTCCTTCTTCTCTATGTAACTCTCCATTTAGATACCACTTTTTAGTTCCATTAGCATACTCTATTGCTGGTCCATCTTCTCTATGTAATTGATCTTCTAGATACCAAGATTTATCTCCATTAGCATGCTCTAGAGCTGGTCCATTCTCTCTATGGAATTTACCTTCTTCATTATACCATCTTTTGGTTCCATATTTATCAATAACAGGATTTGAAGACATAGAGTTTTTCTCTCTGTATTTTTTAACTAGCTCTTTCCATACTTTTGGAAAGTTCTCGATATTATGATCTATTTCCTTACCATTTAGATACCACTTTTTAGATCCATTAGCATGCTCTATAGCTGGTCCATCTTCTCTATGTAACTTCCCATTTAGATACCAATATTTATCTCCATTAACATGCTCTAGAGCTGGTCCATCTTCTCTATGGAACTTCCCATTTAGATACCAATATTTATCTCCATTAGCATATTTAGCCGCTGGTCCATCTTCTCTATGGAACTCTCCATTTATATACCAATGTTCAGATCCATTAGCATACTCTATAGCTGGTCCTTCTTCTCTATGTAATTGATCTTTTAGATACCAAAATTTATCTCCATTAGCATACTCTATAGCTGGTCCTTCTTCTCTATGTAACTCTCCATTTAGATACCAATATTTAGATCCACTAGTATACTCTATAGCTGGTCCGTCTTCTCTATGTCTCTTTCCATTTAGATACCAATATTTAGTTCCATCAGCATACTCTACAGCTGGGCCATCTTCTCTGTGAAGTTGACCTTTTTCATTAAACCATCTTTTACTCATCTTAACGCAGCTCCTAATAAGTGATAATGGCACTGTTATTCAAACTTGAAGAAGTGATAACTCCCCGACTTAAAAATCGGGACTTCTTGATGCTTCAGAGAATGTTATCCCACTTTCCCGAGAATTAACTGAAGTTAATCCTCGATTATATATGTTAATTGCTGCGTTTAAATCTCGATCCATTATCAACCCGCATTTACATTTATGAATGCGGGTTGATAGATTTTTTATCACTATACTTCAACAGCTTTAGCATATTTGTGATAACTCCCCGACTTAAAAGTCGGGGCTTCTTGATTTTTCAATAAAAAACCTCAACTATACATGGTTTCTCTTATTTTTCTTCTTTTTTCTTTTTTTACGTGCTTCTTTTTCGTGCATTGCTTCAATTTCTGCTTCATGATTATCATCAGGTTCTACATCCAAAATTCGGAGATTTTTCGGGATTTTAATCTCTGCAATGCTTTTCATAATATCTGTGGTGCTACTACCTTCAGAATTTAAAGCGCCAAATATTTGAAGAGCAAAAGGTAATAGATTCTCCTCGAAAAGATCTTTTGCTTTCTCAAATCCAATATCCGCCGCCATATCCATACCCGTAACCCTGAATTCCTCAGCTAAATTATCAATTATTTCATTCTGAGGAATATTAGGAATCTTTATCAAACCAATTCCTATAAGCCACGAAACTATGGCTTGTCCAGCTGGTTGCGTTAGCATATACTTTACAACCTTTAACTGCTTTTTATCTAAATTGAAAGCTTTAGATGCAAGCGATAGTACACTTGCTTGAAAAGCTTTGCTTAGCTTCTTTGCACCCTGACGATAAATAACTTGCTCGCCGTCAGATTTAATTATACTTGTAAATGATTTATCACTCATAGTTAAACCGCTAAATAATACTGTTACTTTATTTGGAGATTCTTGAATGACTCTCCAAATAAATATAATTACATCTTTCTGTTAATTGTCATGCTTATACGACCCTTCTTTAGGGTCATCTCATATAGAATTCCATTAACAGAAATAGCAAAATCTATATCATCTACACTACTACCTTTATTAGGTGATTTAGTAGGTTGTACTTTTGATGTAGGAGGTAAATATTTACGCCTCTCTCGTGAAAGGAGTATTCCAATACCGCTCTTTATTTGGAACTCTGGCATTTCATACAGTACCTTATGAACTAGATATCTAAAATTAGCAATTTTATTTTCGTCATGATAACGCCTGGGTAGCTTATATCTTACTAGAATATATAGATCTTTAATAGTAATGCATGCCCTCTTGTTAACTTTTAGTTGTAGGTTAAGCTCATCTGCAACCTTTTTCTTCATATCATCTGTAATTGTTCTGTTCATTTGTTTACCTAATCTTGTGTTAAAACTAATTCAAATCTTAACAGTAGTTTTTACTTTGTTTTACGCCATAACGGATATGGCCAGTTACAAATCATCCTTACATCATCTCTCTTTATTCTGATAACCAGATCATCAGGATTACATTCACACTCAGTTAGATCATCCATCTTCCCAGTGTTCATCACCGAATAATGTCTTCCTAATTTAGAAATCCGTGAAGATTTATTAAGGTATATAAACTCTTCGTCTTTATAAATACAACGACCCATCCAAAACTGTACCCAAGTAATTTCGGCACATACCAAAATATTTTTGCCTACAAAATCATAATTATCTGAATTAATACTTTTACTTTGCATCTTTAGGTTGCATCATATCAAACGGTCATAGGTCTATTTCATTTCCATAGCGATCCAAAGGAGACTTGAACTCCTACCCTCGGGTTGAAAGCCCGAGATCCTAACCTTTAGACTATTGGACCTTTAAGCAAAATATTAACAAACATTTTAGATAAAGCTTTATTTATTAAATAATAAAGCTCTACAATATTCGTATGATTTTTGAAGATCCTTTATATCATTATAAAGGATATCAGGAACCTTCTCCCCCTTATTGGTATAAAACATCTTTTCTTTCTCTAACAATTCAAGCTCTAAAATTACATTATTTAGAGCTTTAATTGCATTCTTTTCTTCTGGAGAGATGATAATCTCCAAAGAATAATACATATTAGGTTTCTGCTCATATATATCATTCTTTTTGAACGAACAACATGGAAAAGAATTCGAGCATGCTCTATACATTTAAATATCCCTTCTCTTATTTTAGAAGACGAATGGCGATTCTATCACCATATCCACTATACTTGTAATTATAATAATCCATCTCCGTTTCCTCTAAATTAGGAGGTAGAGAATCAAACTCTCCTAGCCATTTTCTGGCGTAAATTACAGCTTCCCTCCACGTTGGAAATACATTATTATCCCAGCTAAAGTGTAGATTTGGAAAACCTTTATATGATGCCGCCTTATTGTTATCTGTTTCTTTATTCATGGCGGGCATATAAGGAATCGAACCTTATCCACTATAAACTATTAGGATTAACAACAGTGAAAAAAGACTAATAGCTTATATCCACCAAGAATGCCCTTATTAAGAAAGTATCAATAATAAAAAGCTAAGCGTTAAAAATAATTACGCAATAGATAGCTTTAGATTACACATAGTAAACTTCTTTCTTTCTTTCTTGTCGATTGCTCTACCCAAAAAGTTATATAAATAGATTATGACAGCATATTCAAATCAAAAAGAATGGTTTAAATTACAAAACTCTTTCCTCTCAGAAAAAGCAAAAGAGATTAAACAAAAATCCTTTGATGATATCTCTGATGAAGAATTTGATCTCCTCGATAAAGAAATAAAGATAGCTGAAAAAAAGGCCAAAAAAGAGCTTGTGAGAAGATTACAACAGTTTATTACACTAATTGAATCACCAGGTTATCCTGATGTCTTTGGATGTAATATGCCTGTAAATGATCCGCCTTGCTCTAATGGGGGGATTATGGATTCTATCTCTATTACATTATCACATGTTTGGCCAGGTTAAAGGGCTATACATGTTTTTTATGCAAAACAAAGGGAAACATGCAAACCAAAAAACCTTAATCAAAGAAAGATTCTATACCAAACTATCTTAGCTCCCTTAGCAAATCTTCAATGTATTTCTTTGACTCAACAAGTGAAGGAGGTTCTTGTCTTGTAACTCGATATAGCTTAATTGCTTGTACTTTATTTACCTTGGCGAGATTTAAGAACCCAATAAAATAACCAAGTACCTTATAGCTTATATCCACCAGGAATGCTAAGAATAATTCTTGATTTCTACCCCGGACGAATTATTGAAGCTCCGGCTAAAATCTAAACCCTATACTTATACAATCCCCTCATAAGAAACCTTACGTAGGTTTCTGCGAGCCTTTCACTCCTATATACGCTCTCTTGCTCCTCCTTTATCCTCCTTTCCTTATCTTGCTTTCTGAGCCTACTAAGACCCATTCCTACACTTACTCTACCATCAGAACCGAACATCCTTTTTTCCTTTTTTACCAGCTTGTAATGCCGACAACAAAACTTATGATTAGAAAGGACACTTGTATTACATCCAGTGTGAGCGCAAGTATGGGAATTCATTTTCTTTACTTTTTGGCCCAGGATAAAGTATAACCTGAAAAATTGTTCTGCTCCAAAAGTTATAGGCAGTTTATAGAGTTGCCCAGCTCTTATGTAAAAAAATCTAAGTATTAGGAGGCTTTATATATCCTCCACATAATACATCACCTTCCTTTCACTTTATAACTCCAACACCCGGTTTTATACCATAAAGGATCCGGAAACCTAACACATTCTATTGTTAACAATTATAAATTTATACAGGCGCAACCTGTGCGTTTCTAATCTTTACCTCCTTTATATATAATATTTTAGCTTTGAAATTTATAACGTTCCTTATCTATTGATTTTTTAAGCTCAGTAATAATCTTCTGGCGCTCTTTAAAAGCGCTATAAATCTTTAAGCTGTTGCTTAAGATCACTATAAGCTTCTATATGATTAAGCAATAAGTCTTCAAATATCCTTCTTTGCTCATTATACTTCCCTTTTTATCTTTATAGAAAAATCTTTAATTTCAAAATAAACTTTCAAGAGCAATTCTTTGGCTTAGATGAAGTTAAGAATTATAATTCTTAACACTCAATTCAATATGCCGATCTGAAAATTAATGGCATCAAAAACCTAGATGAACCTATATAATAATCACATCCCTGCAAAGCCCTAAGAGCTTGCTCGCCCTCCGCCCCAATGTTATTAGAGCCTATGTTTAGCACTTCAAGGTCTTTTAACCCAGAGATAGCTATAGCTCCTTCAGTCCCAATCAAACAGCCTTCTAAGCTTAGATACTTTAAACCCTTAAACCTATTAGCAATCAGCTCGGCCCCTCTATCCCATAGATTGTTTTGATCTAGATTTAAATACTCTAAATCTAAATCCGATTCGCAAAGCTCCTCAATGTCACTTACCTCAAGAGTATTGTCACTTAGATCAAGCTCCCTGAGATTAGGAAGTTTGCACCCTCTCAATAACCTCCTTAAACTATCTCTCCTTAGATTGTTCCTCGCTAAATTAAGCGTTCGTAGCTCTTTTAGGTTATTACTACCCGAAATCATAAGAGCTTCATAATATGAGCAATCTCCACTCATATCAAGCTTCCTGAGAGCTTTTCCCTCTAATGAAGCTTCAAGCTTCATTAGATAGGAATTTGTTAAAGAACGATAATGTAACGACCGCAACATTATGCTTTCTTTTCCCTCAAGAAATCTTAATACCTCCTCAAATCCCCCCTGATAAGACATAAAAAGGGTGTCTATATATCCCCAACTGTATTTGAAATTTATATAGTCCCTTACAGAAGATAGCTCGCTCGATAGACTGTTCTCTAGCTCCCGAATCCTCTCAATAAGATTAACCTGATTAAGAGGGTTCATCTCCTCCTGTTTCAGTGTCAGAGCTATAATCTCGCCCCTCGGGTGCCCTTTCTCTAGCCAAAGATCCCCCAACACTGCCCAACTTTCGAGATCGTCTCTGTTGTCTCTTAGGTGTAACTCTAGCTCAGCAATTCTGTCGTCTATCATTTTTCCACCTTTATAGAAAAATCTTTGACCTTAAAATAAACTTTTAAGAGCAAAGATCTGGCTATAAATTTAAATATAATTATGAAACTCTTTAAGATAGCTAGCTCGTTCGTTCATAAGTATGCTGATGAATTTGATACATCAGACCCTAAACAGTTCTATGAATTAAAACAAGAAACAACTAATAGCCCATATGAGCTGCCAAATGAAGAAAAAGATTCTTTCATTATCTCAGAATCACAATACCTAACTATCTCTTATATACTTTCTAAAACTTATGAGTTCTTTTCTAATCATATAGTTAAAAACTCTCCTCATGTAGAACAAAATAAAACTATTATAAAGGTTTTAAACGATTTGAAACGTATGCATTCTACCATTTCTTTTGGGGAAGAGATAAATGATGATGATTATATCATACATACATCTAAAGATAGAATCGCTAAGATAATTCACTTCCTACAATATTGGAGAGATAATATCGCAGACCCAGAAATATATAGAGATGCAAAATATATTGATGTCGTTAATAACGTTATTGATCAATTAGGTTCTTAGTAAATCTGTGCGTTTATAGCTATTTAATCTTTATCTCCTCTTACTATGGTTATTCCACAATTGCGAAATTTCATGGTACCGTATGCTGTATATGCACCACAGTAATCACACTCAACTCCCGCTGCGTTGGAGTCTATCCCAACGCAGCGAGATCCGCAGAAAATACAAATCCCGTCACCTCTCTTGCAAAGATCAATGTACTCTTCTTTAGTTATTTTCATTTTCTACCTCTTTTTTTAGCAAAATTAAATGTAATAATGTATGATAGGCGCACTCGGACTTGAACCGAGAAGATCTTGCGATCCAGAGATTTTAAATCTCCTGCTTTTGCCAATTTAGCCATGCGCCCAGATTAAGATAAGCTAATTAGACCTAACTATAGAGAACCATTCAACTCACGAGTGGGAATTATCGATTTTTAATCATTTCTAGAGTTTCAATCACCTCTAGATAGTTATGGTATACCTCTTTTATAGTTTTGTTTCTTAGTAGCCCTGGTGAGATTCGAACTCACACTTGACCGGTTTTAAGCCGGCTTCCTCTGCCATTGGGATACAGGGCCTTATGAGAAAATCTTTGCCCTCAAAAAAAACTCTTGAGAACAAAGATCTTATAAATGAATTCGGCGTTAAAAAGTTTAAAGTAAAAAATCCTTTGCGGAACCAAGAAGAACTGTTTTAGCCATGCGCCATTATCTTACTTTCCCCTTAGCAAAAAACAAGATATTAAAAAAACTCAGTAATATTACTCTTTTACTAGAGATAAATTAAATAATCTATTTAATACTTCCTCTTTACTAAGTACAGAAAATGCAGCACTAAGACCGTCACTGCAATCTATGCAGAGATCAAAATATTTACCATTTCGATATGTGCCTGATTCGTGTTTTCCTGAACCGAATGCAACTTCACCATAATTATGGTGGTTATTACATATATCACTTTTACAAACTCTACAAACGTGCATCTCCTCTGCTTCTATAGAACACCCTTCAAAATCACATACCTTTACTGTTACTTCTTTTGTTATTTCTGCCATGTTTTCTTACCTTCATTTAGTAAATAAGATTCAACCCTAATACGTTCATGCTCTAAATATCTTATCTCATTTAAGATCTCTTCTTTCTCAGGGAAGTATGCTCTAAAAAGTTCTTTTCTTAAAAAGAATAATTGGTGATCAATAATCTCAATATCAAGAATATTGTACATCTAATCTTAAAATCCGTTTTTGTATCTGTACAAAATTACACAGATACTTAGGGAGCTATTTAGGAATTGAACCTAAAATTATATTTAAATATAATCCTTCTCCGGAAGATAGCTCCAATAATTCTCTACATCTGATTATATTTCTGTGAAATTACAGAGATATTTGGCAAGCATATAAGGAATCGAACCCTATCTAACATAAACTATTAGAAATAATGATTGAATTAAACCCAATAAAACAACCAAGAACCGTATAGTTTATATCCACCAGGAATGCTCTTATTAAGTATTGAATATTAATAAGATTATACATCTAATCTTAAAACTCATTTTTATATTTCGCGAACATATAAGGAATTGAGCCCTATATATGAACTATTAGATATTTCCGGATAGTTCATATCTCCACCAGGAGATGCTCTAGCTGGTATGGGCACCACTCTTTAAAAAAAAGAGCGCCCAAATACTTATCTAATAAAAAAACCGTTTACCCACCCATTACTCACTTATTAAATAAAATTAGGCAGTTTATAGAGTTACCTAGCTCTTTCCTTTACTTGAAAACCTTGTTCAAAGCTTCAACAATTAAATCCTCTTGATCATATTGCTGAAGACATTTGTTGCATGCTGGGGACATACCCTCTTCCCCAAAAGGAAAACCATCTATGTATACTTGCCCCGATTCTCCGCAAAAAATACAAGGCTCGTTGTACATCGTTCCCCAGCCAACAATCTTTAAAGTTTTCTTTTTCATCTCTTTTCCTCCTTGGTTTAATATTCACCGCTTTTGGAGGTTTAAAGATGAAAATAAATATTAGGCAGTTTATAGAGCTGCCTAACTCTTATACCTAAATGTAATTATTATATTTTAAGTCAGAGATAATACTCTCCCTTTTATTATCGTAGGGGTTCTTACAACCCTCACTTTCAACACCTACCTATAGACACTCCCAATATTCTCTATTTAATATGCCGAGGAGAATATTTATGCCCGGCTAAACCTCAACATCCCCCGCAAAAATAACAATCCCACCCCTGTCTCAATTCCCCCCTTTCCCCATTAAATCCCCCACAATAGCAACAATAATCGCCTTCCCCCTGATGATATACCACATCCCCTCTCTCGTAATTTCTAAGAGTTTCAATCTCCCCATCCGACCAGATGAGGATTGACCCCCTCATCCCTTCTGTCATGTCCCCCTTTCTTTTCATCTGGAGGGGGCCAGAGATCTGAATCTTCCCTACCTCAAAAGGTAAGGAGGGATCCGGGTTTGGCCCGGAAGACATATGTCCCCTTATGGCTTCCCCTATCCTTCGGAACCGCCTCGAAAAGGGGATTTCCTCATCCCCTTTGATATTTGTCAGGATATCTCTCCTATCCTCATTCCCCTCCTCGGCAGGAAAGACCTCCCATCCTTTCGGAATTAAAGGGGTTTTCCCCTCAAGGATGGCATCTGCCATCCCCATCAATTCCTCCCAAGAATCGGAAGAGCCTTCCTCCACCTTAAAAAATTCCCTCACAACTGCGAGGGTGTTATTTTTCATGGAGTAAAGGTGGGAGATGTGCATTTTTTTTTATCCTTTTAGAGGGGAAAACTTTTTAATTAGCGGACCATAAAGGAATTGAACCTTTAAAAATATCCCTTATATATAGGATATCCCATAACCATATCAGTCCTAATAAACAGTTTTAAGAGATGTTTAGCTCTATAAAACCTACTCCATAATAATATGATACCAAACTATCCTAGCCCCCTCAGGGAGCCTTGTAGCCCCCTCTTGAAGCCGTGGGCCTTTGTATTGGCCCAAAACACAAGCGTCTCCTTTCTTTAGAAATACATTAACCCTTTCACAAGGGATATCCATGTCCAGAACATTGCTAAATACTTTAGCTGTATCTGCGTGCCCAACAGCACTCTCAAACCCTCCTTTCATCAACAGCTCTTTTGCTTGATTTTTATTAAGCTCACAAAACCTCACATTCCCCTCATTATCAGTCACCATGTTAAAAGAAAATGCATTAACGAGCTTCATATTCCTGGACACGTTTTAAAAGAAGGGAGGATAACGTGTAACCTCTTGGTTTTATTATTAAACCGGAGATTCTATAAAAATATACACCATGTATATTTCTTGGTAAAACATTTAGGAATCGAACCTAAACATGCTTCTCCAAAAGTGTTTTAGAGTTGCCACTTTACTTTTAACGAAAAAGAACGTGGCCAAGAAACAAATATGTGCCCTATATAAATTCTTTCTCAGAAAGCCGACACATAGCTTATGAGATCACCGTATCTTATACTAAGTTTTCATTATATCGGATACGTACAACATAATGAGATTATGTTTATCCTCATATGTAAAGAAATATTCCTTATATGGTCTACAGATAAACTTAGAGAATCATTTAGGAATCGAACCTAATAATATACAGATGTATATTCCTCTCCAGAGAGAATGATTCTTATCTTTTTCTATTTAACCGGGGAAAAAGATATTAAACCCGGTATGAAAATTATCCGCAGTGCTCTGGCCCCCAAGGACCATTCCCTAAACAATTTCTTGCGGGATGGTCACTCCCGCAATTGCACCTCCTTTCTGATAGAATGTTAACCTGCCCACACTCAAAACATCTGTATTCATATTCAATAACTAGATTTTTCACCTCCTTTTCAGTTTCGGCGCAAATACTTGCACAGTAATCACAAAGTACATCATTAGAATGGTTGTTCATTTTTTTCCTTTGGAATTTTAGAGATATTCTTAGCGGACATTCTGGGAATCGAACCCAGCTACAAATGGCTTATAAAACCATAGCAAACTCCAGCTTGCCCAATGTCCAAACTTTTTTTAACTTTTTTACCAATAAAAAAATATATCTATAAGGACAATCAATTCCTATCAGAATGAAAAAGATGTACCAATTATCATTAAACAACCGAATCTTGAGGGCTCGCTTCATGCGACTAAGAGCTTACCTCATATAATGATTCATAGCGTTACCTAATGATTACCAATACTTCTGGACACTTTTATGATATAAAAAGATTTTCCGGTAACATCATAGGGTGCTGGCAACTTTAATACATAATGCCTAAAACATGACCCATGATAACAACTAAAGATAAGAACAATCCCTCCTAACTCCTGCATTAGGGTATAAAAATTTTTTGTCTTTATTATTTAAATATTCCTAAGTATAAGGAATCATTCAGCAATTATATTGCTATTTAATCTAAGAAAAAGATTAAAAGCCTCTCCTGGTGAATTACAGAAATGTATCTCTTCTCCTTCCCATACGGTAGATCCAGCTAGAGAGTTTCCTCCCCAGCTAGCTCTGTTATTGGATAGCTCTCTGGCTATCCTTATTGAGGAGCTAGAAACTACTCTAGCTCCCACTACACAACCATTGTAAAATGATCTTCTCATAGCGAGCATATAAGGAATTGAACCCTATATATGAACTATTAGTTATTACCGAATAGTTCATACCTATACCTATAGATACTCCCAATATCCTCTTTACGGGGAGAATATTAAAACCCGGACTGTAAAAACCTAGAAAGATAACTCTATCTCTTCAAGAAGGCCCCATAGGGCCTTCTCACGCTCATCATCCTTATCATCAGGGAAGTCTAAACTATACTCTAAAGCCTCCTTTCTTTTAAAGAGATCGTTAATCTTATTATCTACCCATCTACGGACAGAATCCATTATCAATTTTTTTCTTTTACAATGGAGCCTTTCAATATCCCATTCTAGCTCCCTCCACTCATCAATATCCCATTCTAGCTCCCTCCACTCATCATAATACTCTTTCTCCCTCTCCTCCCAGTCTTTCTTGGAGGAGACCTCCAAGAAAGACGAAAACCTATCCACTCTGTAGATAGATCTAAAATTACTGGCGAGAGAGAAATTGATATCCATCATAGCTTTCCTTTTTTTATCTATGCGGAATTACACAGATATTTAGCGAGCATCCTGGGAATCGAACCCAGCTCCAGATAACTTATAAAAGTTCCGGCAAACACCAGCTTGCTCAATGCTCTTTTTTTTACTTTTTTTTACCAATAGTTATATATATTAGTAAGAACATTCAATTCTTATTTCGAAGTCAATATGGTACAAGCATCATTAAACAACCAGAATCTTGAGGGCTCCCTTCATGGGACTAAGAGCTTACCTCATATAATGATTCATACCGGTTACCTAATGATTACTTATACTTATATAGCTCCTTTGATTAGAAAAGAATATTCCGTAACATTGTAGGGTGCTGGCAATACTCATATAGAAAGCCTAAAACACGACCCACAATAACATTAAAGAATTAAGGGCAACCCCTTTTATATAAACAAAAGGGTATTAAATTTTTTTTTCTTTATTATTATATATATCTCTAAGTATAAGAAATCATTAAGCTATTTTAATTACTCTACATCCACTCTGCTAAACATTCACTTAAAGAATGTTTGAGTTCCCAATTACCTCCTTTCTTCAAAACTCCCCAAGCTTTCTCAACCGTAAAAACCTCCTTATCTTCCCACCATAGTTTTATCTCTCTCTCATTGTGGGGTCCTGCCCTGTAAATTTCCCCACAATAGGGTTGACATTCCCCTTCCTCCGAAATCCACCAAGTGCCGAACATTATGTTGTTATTTTCATTATTTGTATTGTTGTTCATTACATAATCCTTTTTTTATCTATGCGGAATTACATAGATAATTGGTGGGCGTTCTGGGAATCGAACCCAGCTAATAGAAGTTTATAAGACTTCCGAATGCTACCAGCTTATCTTAACGCCCATATCTTAGCTTTTTATCCCGAAAGCTTAAACGGTGAAAAGCTTAATTATATCCCGCGCTTAAACCAAAA
>Ga0102958_1000201_pt1 | contig 13909 bp, 13 predicted proteins | sample SalPonF2_B_D1_MG_FD_84513 | JGI IMG/M metagenome (GOLD analysis project Ga0102958, IMG submission 84513) | Salt pond soil microbial communities from South San Francisco under conditions of wetland restoration - Salt Pond MetaG SF2_B_D1_MG ...
CCGTCTCGTCAACCGTGGTCACCGCGCCGGCGCAGATCCGATCCGCCGCGCCGTAGTAGAGGGTCAGCGTGCCGTCGGCCTCGGCCACCAGCCCGTTGGAGAAGACCGTGTTGTTGAACACGCCGATCTTCTCGTAATCCGTCTCCGGCAGCAGCACCGGCCGCGGCGAGCGGCACAGCAGCTTCTCGGGGGCCTCCAGGTCGCTGAGCATCGCGCCCAGCGCGTAGCCGTCGGGCCCGCAGGCGTGGTAGATCTCCAGCCACCCTTCCCCCGTCTTGATCGGCGCGCCGCCGCAGCCGACGCGCTCGGACTCCCACGTGCCGGCCGTCGGCGCGAGCGTCATCTTGTGCCGGCCCCAGCTCAGCAGGTCCGGCGAGTACGCCGTCCAGATGCACGCGTCGTTGAACTCGTTCATGTACGGCCGGTGCCGGCAGACGTACAGGCCGTCCTGGTTCTTCTCCGGGAAGATCACCACGTCTTTCTGGTACGGAGGGAAGATCAGCCCGTGCCGCTCGAAGGTCACGAAGTCCGTCGTGCTGGCCAGGCCCACGCACACGCCGTACTCGCTGACGGCCGTGTACGTGATGTAGTACCGCCGGTCGATGAACGTGATGCGGGCGTCCTCCACGCCGAAGGCTTCGTACTCGTTGGCGGGGGTGAGGGCCGGGGCCGGGTCGAAGGTGAAGTTCCGCCCGTCCCGGCTGCGGGCGATGCGCAGGTGCGAGAGGCTCGTCAGCAGCATGCGGCCGCGGTAGAAGTACTTGCGCGGGTCGGAAGTGTCCAGCAGCGGATCCTCGTCGCCGATATCCACAATGCGCGTTTCGCCCGCCTCCGCGTCGTGGATCACCGCGGCGACCTGCCCCTTCTCCCGCCGGGCCTTCTCCGCCACCCGCACCAGCAGCAGCGTCTCGCCATCGACCTTCACGGCCGCCGGGTTGAGCGTGCACATCACTTCCAGGTCGTCCCGCGTGGGCTGCACGTCGGCGGGGGTGAGGATCGGGTTCTCGTCGAATCGCTTCATGCGCGAATCGTATGGTCCCGGCCCATCGGCATCAAGCGCGGGCTATTCGGCGTTCGTTCCCGCCTCGACCGGCCGGACCTTCAGCGACTTGCGCAGGTCGACGATCAACTGCTCCTTCTCGGCGAGGATCGCCCGCTGGAGGTCTTCCGGAAGCTCATCGCCGCGCATGAACACCTCCACGGTGCGCCCCTCGGGGCTGGGCACGCTGAACTTGACGAAGAACGGCGCGCGGTTCCGCGCCGGCGCTGAGGTCGGCTCGTTCTCGCCCCGCAGCAACGGCCCGGCCGACACCCTCAACCCGTCATCCGTGGTGACGAACTGAAGGCCGGTGGCGCCGCTGATCACCTCCAGCGCCTGGGCCACGGAGGCGTCGGCCATGATCAGGTTGAAGTTCGTCCGCGTCTCGCTGGGCAGACGCTTGATGACGCCCGGCTCCAGCAGCAGCATCACGCGGGCCTGGCGGGCCAGGTCGTGCAGCACGTTCACCAGTTCGGCGTTCTGGTACCGCAGGGAAACCAGCGTGTTGAGCTGCCGCCGCAGTTGCGTCTGCCGGTCGACGATGAGAATGTCGTCGCCCCACAGGTACCACGTCCACCCCTGCCCGTGGCAGAGCATCTCCAGCCAGGCCGCGCCGGTTCCGGGCAGGGCCTTCTCCGCCCGCCGCATCGCGCGCTGCTTGTCCTCGTCGGCGGCGATCACCTGCCACCGCATCTCCAGGTCCTTCGCGCCGGTCGCCCGGCAGAGTTGGTCCAGCACGGGCCCGCCCTCTTCGGACGGCTTGAGCGGGGCCGTCTGCATCGCGGCCAGGGTGCTCAACTCGTCGTAGGTCGCCCGCCGGCCGATGCGATACAGCGCCTCGGAGGGAACGATGTGAACCGCATCGGCCACGATCTTCCATTCCAGCGCCAGCCCGGAGAGCATCGGCCCGAGCTTCCGCCGGAGCGTGGCGTTGGCCAGCTTCACCGACAGCCGCGTCTGGTCGCCGTACGGCAAAGACTGGAACGTGTCTTTGTGGACCTCGATCTTCGCGCCGCTGGAAGCGGCGATCAGGTCGAAGACCTGCTGGATCGTCGCGTCCGTCACTTGCAGCGTGACCGGGCGGTCCAGGGCCTGTTGCAGGCTCACGTCCCCCGCGGCCTGGCTCAGCACGGCCGACAGGGCCAGCGAACTCATTCTCATCGCCATGTTCAGCATGATCTCGTTCTCCCGCTATCGGCGGCCGGGGCGCCGTGGCGCCGGCCTTTGTCAGAATTCCAGGAACATCGCCTCCGCGCCGGCTGCCGGGCGGGGGGCTGCGTCTTCGCTTCCGATGGACACCAGCACCGTGCCGGCCGGCGGACGGTTTGGCTGCCGCGCGGCGGCCTGTCTTTGGGCGCCGGCGAGGCCGGCTTCCCGCCAGTCCAGCCGCCGGGCCACCACCGACACCTCCACCTGCTCGGCGGGCGGCGCATTGGCCGGCAGCACGCGGGCCGTCGCGGCGCCTTCCACCGGCCGGTCCACGCGGCGGAACATCCACCACGCGCTGACGGCGAACACCGCCACCGCCGCCGCGGCCGCCAGGCCCGCCGTAATGCGGAACACCGGCCGCAGCGCCACGCGCCGCCGCGCGCCGCCGCGCATCAGGGCCTGGCGCTCCAGCACGGCCAGGATGTCCGCCCGCTGGGCGTCGTAGTCCACGCCGGCCAGGTCTTCGGCGGCGATCTCTTGCAGCGCCCGCGTCAGCCGCTCGTAGCGCCCCGCCTCCGCGCGCAGTTCTCCGTCCGCGGCGAGCCGCTCGTCCAGTTCGCGGGCCTCGCGTTCGTCCAGGTCGCCGTCGGGGCGGCGGCTGAGAAGCATTTCCAGCTTCTCGTCCGGCGTCAGGTTGTGCGGTTCTTCGCTCACAGCTGGTCCTTCAGTTTGTCCTTGAGCTTCTTGCGGGCGGTGAATACGTGCCACTTCACCGCCTCCACGCTGCAATCCAGCAACTCCGCCACTTCCGCCTGCGGCAGTTTTTCGATGCTGAACAGCACCAGCGCCTGCCGCTGCTTGGCCGGCAGGGCGTCGATCTCCCGCCGGAGGATCGTCTTCAGCTCCGCGGCGCCGGCCGCCTGCTCCGGGCGGATGGCGTGCGGGTCCGGCCGCGCGGCCGACCGTTCGCCGTCGGCCGGGTCGCCAAAGTCCAGGCTTTCGGCCTTCCGCAGCGCACGCGAGCGCCGGCGGTTCAGCGACAGGTTGCTGACGATCCGCAGCAACCACGGCCCGAACCGCTCCGGTTTGCTGAGCGTGCCCAGCTTGTCGTAGGACTTGAAGAATGCGTCCTGGACTACTTCCATGGCGTCGTCTCGGTTGCTCAGCAAGCCGTACGCGACGGCCGTCGCCTGCCGCTGATACCGGCGAACCAGCTCGTCGAACGCATGCAGGGCGCCGCGCAGGGTCTGCCGCACGAGCTCCGCGTCGGAGCCGTCCAGCCGGGTTCTCGCCTTCCTGGCCGTTATGGCGGACACCTCTTCCAAGGGAACGTTTGCGGCCGTCTGCCGCAATTTACACAAGAATAACCACCGGCCGCCCCGGCCGCAAATGCCGGTCGACCGCCGGTGCAAAATGCTCTAGAGCGGCAGGCGGGAATAGCGTATCGGATGCCGCCAGGCGAAGCGGCGCATCTTCTTCCGCAAGCGGCGGCGCTCTTCGTCGTGGCCTTCGGCGGGCAGGTCCCGAAGTAGCTGTGCGTTCAACCACGGCCGGATGAAGTACTTGAAGTACCGCCGGGCCGTCTCGCTGAATTCCCGGTCCGGCATGGCCGTGAAGTTCACGCCGATGCCCGGCCAGGCCATGTACGCCACCTTGCTCCAGTCCAGCGAGCGTTGGGTTTCTCTCGGCAGGCTCTCGTAGATGGCCGTGCCGGGCAGCGGGGCCAGCACCGTGGCGCCGATGACCTCCGGCTTCATCCACCGCATGAACTGGATGGTCTGTCGAATCCCCTCGGCCGTCTCGCCGGGCAGGCCGATCATGATGTCCGCGAAGATGCGGATGCCTGCTTCCCGCAGCAAGCGCACGGCACGGCGGTTTTCCTCCGCCGTGGCGGCTTTGCCGATGCCCCGCAGCCCGGCATTGTGGCCGGACTCGAACCCGCACTCCACCTGCACGCAGCCGGCGGCCTTCATCTCCCGCAGCAGTCCGGCGTCCACCTGATCCACGCGGAGGCAGCACTCCCACTGGAGCTTTTCCGCCAGGCCGCGCTGGCGCATCGCCCGGCAGAGGCGGATCAGCCGGTCGCGGTCCGCCCCGAGCGTGTCGTCCTCGAAACGGATGCCCCGCACGCCGAACTGGCGGGTTACGTGCTCCAGCGTATTCGTGACGCGCTGCAGATCGTAGTGCCGCACCCCGACGCCCGTGGCCACGTGCCCGGCACAGAACCGGCAACGGTTCGTGCATCCGCGCGACGTGCGGATGTTCGTCGCCGGCAGCATCAGCCAGCGCACCATCCACCGGTCCGGCGCGGCGTACCACGCCATGTCGAACATGCTGTAGTCGATCGGCGCGAGCGTGTTCAGGTCCGCAATCGCGGGGCGCGGCTCTCCGCGGCGAACCTCCTCGCCGTCTCGCCAGGCGATGCCCCGGACCGACAGGCCCGGCCCGTTGGCGGCGAGATCGACCGCCGTTTCCTCGCCCTCGCCGATGACGATCACATCCAGCGAGGGGCAGTCGGCGAGGGTCTCTTCCGGCAGGGCCGTCGGGTGCGGACCGCCGGCCATCACGAGCACGTGCTCGCCGCAGATGCGTTTCACCCGCGAGGCGGCCCACTCCGCGTCCTCCAGAACCGCGCTGGTCATGGACAGGCCCGCCATTTCCGGGCGGAACTGCTCGATCTCGGCCAGCAGGTCCGCGTCGGCGGCGGCGCGGTCGCCGCTTCGCTTGACGAGATGCTCCTCCCGCACGTGGATGCGGACGTCGTGGCCGGCGCGCTGAAGGGCCGCCCCGACCATCGCCGCCCCGGAAGGCGCCCACCGGCTGCGGAACAGCCCACGCGGAAACTGCGTGGGCGGCGGAATGGGATGGATCAGCAGGATTCTCATTGGACCTTCAGCAGTTCCCGGATCACCTGGCGGCGGAGCGATGCGCCCCAGCCGCGGCGCAAGACCGTGCCGGCCGGCAAGGATAGCCTCGCGACGCGCGCCGTCCAAGCCGTTCGCACCCGGCCGGCCATCGCGCCGCACGCCTGACAGCCCAGCAGCCGCCCGGCCAGGTGCAGCGCCATGTGCAGCGAGAGGCCGGCGCCGGTGCGGTCGAGGGCGTCCGCAAGCCACGGCTCGTCGACCGTCCCCGCGGCCCCAAGCGCCGCCTGGCGAATATCGACCAGGGGCTGGAGGCGGTCGAAACGGTGGCTCGTGGCGGCGTGCACGGCCGCGACGAGCAACAGAGAGGCCGGGCTCGCTCTCCGCAAGCCGGAGGGTGCCCCCTCCAATGCCAGATCGTCCAACACGACCGACACCCCGCGCCGAATGCCCGGGGCGTTGACGAGGTCCCAGTGAATCTCCACGTCGCCGCGCGGCCGGCCCTCGGGCGGCATCCATCGCTGCTGCCCGTATGCGCGGCGCCGGGCGAGTTCCTCCGGCACGTAGCCCAGGGCCCGCATGACCGCGGCCGCGACGGGCAGGGCGTCTGTCCGGATGAGAATGTCAATGTCCGTGAACGGGCGGAACTGCGGCTCGGGGTACAGGCGGTCCGCGAACTCCGGGCCTTTCAGCACCACATGCTCCACGCCGCGGCTCGTCAACGCGCCGCAAGCCTCGGCGAGCTGGCGTCGGAGTTGCATGGCGACGGCCGCCTCGCCAAGCAGCCGCTCGCGGAAAGAGCGCGTCGCTTCGGCGGCTCCGGCAGGCAGGCCCACCTGCCTGAGGTTCGCCAGCACGGCCGGCAGCACGCCGTGGACTTCCGCCGCGGCGCACAGGGCTTTCACTTCCCCAGAGTTCCACCCCCCCGCCGGCAGAGGCGCGCGGGGCCCGTCGGGCGCGGCCAGCAGCGGAAGCCGGCGCCGGACGTTCACGCATTCACCCACTTCTCGAGCGCCTCGCGCAAGGTCGTGGGGTCCGGCCCGGCGCTCAGGCGCATACACGGCACGGAGGAAACCAGCTTGCCCATCGCGGCGAAGCTCCCCTTCGCGCCCTGCAGCCCGGCTATCGTCAACACGCGGACGTTCTGCCGCGTAAGCTCCGCGAGGGCATCGGCCGGACAGACCGGCTCCACGCGGTGGCCGACGCCGTTGCGTTCGTCCAAAAGAACCACCGCGGCGGGGGGGAATTCGGCCCGCGCATCGGCGGACGGCAGCGAGTCCATCTCCACGGACACTTCCTCGCTCCGGCGGCAAGGCCGCCTCGGCAACCGGGCCAGCCACGGCAGCAGTTGCATCGTGTTGGGGTGCACCTTGCACGGGCGCCGCAGGCCCCACAGCAGGGGCCGGCCCCCCTCCAGCCGGACGAGCGCCGCGTCGTCCGCGATGAGCGGCCAGCCGGAAGCGGCCAGCGCCAGGCACGCGGTGGTCTTGCCGCGTCCGCTGTCCCCGGCGAGGAGGGTGGCCTTGCCGGCGCAGTCCAGCGCGGCCGTGTGAATGGCATGCTGCCCGACCGTCGCCAGCATCCAGCAGAGCAGGGGCGTCAGGCAGCCGCTCTCCCATGCCCATTCGCTGCCGGGCGCGACGGAGACGCTCCCCGCTCGCCCGGCCGGCGCCATCTGAACGCAGGCGTGGCCGATGAGCTCGAACCAGTGCAGGCCGGCTCGGGAATACGTCGCGGCCGGCAAGCCGCCGGGGGTCTGGCCGCTCCAATATGGCTTGTCCGGGGCGCCGAGAGATTGTGCGGCCGACGGTCCGCAACGAACCTGCAAGCGCCAAGCTCCGGCAGGAGTCTCCGGGCAGGCAAAGGGAGCAAGAAGGCAATCGGCGGATTTCACCAGAGAATCGGCGAGAAAATTAAACTGCACAAAAAGGCCGTGAACGTCGTAGTGGCGCAGTGGGCCATCCATGCCGATAGTGCGGTCGACCAGGCAACTTGCTCGCCGGCTCATACGGTTCCCGCCCCACGGCGCGGAGCGGCGGCTGCGGGGTCAGCGCGGAAGCCGGCAGATTGCCGGATCAGCCAATGGCGCCGCTCGTGGTCTGGGCGGAGCCTTCGACCACGTCGCGCAGCACCTCACGCTGTTCGAGCGTGGGCTCCGTGTAGGTTTCTCTTTCTGCGGATTCCATGCCAAAGCTCCTTTTCTCAGTGGTCCGCGATCAGCTTGTTTGCGCCGGTGCGCCTTCCACGACATCGGCAAGCTGCTGGCGTAGTTCCAGTGTCGGCTCCACGTAGGCCTCGTCCGGTCGCGTGTCATTTTCACTCATGCGGATACTCTCCAAGCTCGTGTCGGCGCGTTTCCCGGCGCCGACTGTGCATGTATTGTAGCTATCAGGCGCGTTCTGTCCACAAGACCGTGAGCGTTTCTTCGGGCGGCTCTTCCTCGCCAATCCCGTCGGCCACGACGTAGCAGTGCCCGTGCATCCGCTCGGAATCGCTCCGCGGGGCATAGACCCCGAAGCGGATCTCGGCCGGGATGCCGGCAAGATTCAGGAAATGCAGCAGCAACAACCCCCGCCGCAGACAGGCACGGCGGACCATCATGCGGGGGTTGCGGAGGCGCCGGTCGATCGCCCGCTCGATCTCCACGGCCGGGATGCCGGCGTAAGGCCGGGCCCTTCGGCGGGCCGCCAACCACCGCACCAGCGGGCGTAGCGGCATGCTGCGCACCAGCAGCGGAGCCAGACTGGCCGCCACGGAAACATGCACCCGCAGGATGGCGAGCCGCACGTTCACGCATCCGGCTCGTCGGCGATCGTCAAAATTCCGCCATCGATCAGCCGCCGCGCCATGGCGGCCATGTCTGAGGCGATCTTCTCCCGCGGGGCGTCGTAGCGAGCCGCCAGAGCGTCCAACACATCCGCCCACACGCCCTTCCGCGAAACCGCTTCCAGCAGCGCGCGGGTGGTCTTGTTGCACGTGAAGAGCTGGCCGGACTCGAAGGAGAGGATCACCGCCTCGCCCTCGTCGCCGATCGGCTGAAAGGAGGCGTCCTCACGCACGGCGAGCCTCGTTTCGGGTGAGATATGCTCAGGCATTCCCGCGCGCTCCCCCGCCTTCGTGCTGCATGGTGCGGAGTTTGTGCTTGAGGCCATGGATCTGCCGGCGCGCGAGGCGCAGTTGCTTGTGGTCGCCAGCCGCCATCGCTTCGTCGCGGCGGGACTTGAGCGTGCGGATGGCGGCCTTGATCTTCGGCTTCTCGGCGCCGACCGCCGCGTGATGCTCGTGGATGTCCAGCGCCTTGCACAGGGCCGGCAGCAGGTGGTCTTTGTGCATCGTGGCGGAGCCCTGCACGGCCTCGTGGTCGATCGTCTCGGCGATCTCCCGCAACTGGGCCACGTTCATCTTCTTGAGTTGCTCGTAGGTGTATTGCTCGGCCATCGGTCTGCCCTTTCGGTATGTCCCGTACGGAATTGCCCCTTCATGATAGGTCCGGCGTCCGGGGGAGGCAACCGCCGTCTCTTGGCATGCCATGGCGAAGGCGAAGGCGACCTGCCGGATGGAAGTTCGCCAGGAGGCGCCGGCATCGCGAGCCAGGGGGACCTTCCGGGCGGGCAGGAAGCCGCCTTTCGCCTCTTGCGGCTCTTGCCGCCGGCCCGGACTGCCGATACAATCCGTGTGCGTGCCGGCCGGGCCGCGGCCCCGCCCCAGCGCACGAACCGCGGGCGTAGCTCAATGGCTAGAGCGTCAGCCTTCCAAGCTGAATGTTGTGGGTTCGACTCCCATCGCCCGCTTTCCCGCCTTGGCCCTCGCCACTTGGCGCCTGGTCCTTTTCAGATCACCGCGAACGGGTCGATGTCTTTCTTCGAGACCGCCACGGAGAGCTTCCCGCAGAGCTTCTCGAGGCGCGTGGCGAGCTTGGCCAGCGCGATACGCTCGGAGTTCGAGTGCCCCACGCACACCACGGTCAGCCCGGCCTGCCGTGCGGCCAGCGCGTCGTGGTGGCGCATCTCGCCGGTGACGTACAGTGTGGCCCCGGCCGCGACGGCCGAGCGGAACAGCCCCCCCGCCGAGCCGGCCGCGCACGCCACAATCTTGACCTTCGGCCCGGCGGCCTTGCCCTTCGGCCCGCCGGCCACCTGCACCTTCGGCACGCCCAGGGCCTTCTTGATGCGCGAGATCAGGGCGGAGGCCGTCACGGGCTTGGCCAACTCTCCCACGCGGCCCATGCCGCAGCCGGGGGGGTACTGCTCCAGCGGCAGCACGTCGATCCGCGGGGTCTCGTAGCTGTGGGCCGCCTGCACGGCCGCCACCACCGCCGGCGCCAGCCGGCGCGGGGCGACGGTCTCCAGGCGCATCTCCTCGATCGCCTCGTGCCGGCCGGGCTTGCCGAGGCTCGGCCGCGCGCTCGGCTCTCCGCAGAACACGCCGATGCCGTGGCAGAAGAACGCGCAGTCGTAGTAGTTGCCGATGCGCCCGGCGCCGGCGGCGAAGGCCGCGTCCGCGATGGCCGACAGGTCGTCCGGCGGCGCGAAGACCACCACCTTGCACATGCCCGGCAGGTCGCGCGGCTCCAGCGGTTTCGGCGCGGCGATGCCCACGGCCTCGGCCAGCACGTCGTTCGTGCCGCCGGGCGCGGCGTCCAGCGCGGTGTGCATGGAGTAGACGGCCACGCCGGCGCGCACGGCCTCGTACACGGCCGGCTGGAGGTCCGCCCGCACCCGCTCGACCGGCTTGAAGATCGGCGGGTGGTAGGCCATCACCATCTGCGCCTTGACGGCGCGGGCCTCGGCGAGCACCTCCGGCGTCAGGTCGATGCAGAGCATCAGCTTGCGGACCGTCTTGTCCGGCTCGCCGATCAGCAGGCCCACGTTGTCCCACTCGGCCGCGAGCTGCGGCGGAGCGATCTGGTCCAGTGCGGTCGCGATGTCACGTACTTTCATGGGGAAGCCTCCAATGCCCGAATCACGAAGCCGGAATGACGAACCCATGCCGAATGACCCAATAGCAAACGCTCGCGCCGCAAGCCGTTTCGCTTCGGGCATTCGTCATAAAAGCATGGATTCGATCTTCGGACTCCCGCATTCGTCATTTGCTGTTTTCGCTCGTTTCCTTTTCCACCAGTTTCTCATACGCCTCGCGGATTCGCCGGGTCACCTCGCCGGGCTTCTCGGCCCCGACGGCGTGCCGCTCCACGCGGACCACCGGGCGGATGCCCATCGTCGAACTCGTGAGGAACATTTCCTCGGCCGCCAGCATCTCCCGCACCGTCAGCGGCGTCTGGCAGTCGCAGGATATCTCCAACTCGTCGCAGACCTCCAGCACCGCCTCCCGCACCACGCCGGGCAACACGGGCGTGTCCCGCGGCGGGGTGAACACCTTGCCGCCCGCCACGAGGAACACGTTGCAGAAGCACGCCTCGGCGAGCCGGCCGTCGGTGGTGTACCACAGGGCCTCCTCGAAGCCCTTGGCCGCCGCCTCCTGCCGGGCGAGGATGCGCGGCAGGTAGCAACCGGTCTTGTAGCCGAACGTCGGGTCGCCGGGGAGCTGCTTGAACGTTGCGACCACCACGCCGATGCCTCGCTGATACCACTCGGCCGGGTAGTCCGGCAGCGGCTCGGCCGTGACGAGCCGCGTGGGCTCGCCGCCGGTCAGGCTGCCGGGCGTGAGCGTAAGCCGCACGCGGGCGTCGGTCAGGCCGTTTGCCTCCAGCACGGCCGAGACGGCGCCCGTCAACTCGGCCGGGTCCACGGAAATCGCCAGACCCAACAGGCCGGCCGTGTCCGCCACGCGCTTTAGGTGGCGGTCCAGCCGGAACACCCTGCCATGCCGCGCGAGCATCGTGGAGAAGGTGGAGGCCCCGTGCAGCAGGCCGGCGTCATCGATGCGCACGTGGGCCTGCTCGGCCGGCACGATCCGTCCATTCCAGAACACCATTCGCTCATCCATGCGCGACACCATACTCGCAGCCCCGCGGCGCGGCAACTACCGCCAATCGTATCTACGTGCCCGCGCGGCGACCACCGGCCGCATTCGAACCGTTTACGAATGATATACTTGCGGCCCGGCCCCGGCCGGGTGGACAAGTGGGCGGGCCGGAACACCACCCCGCGCGAGGGGGCGCCACCGGCGGGCGCCACCGGCGTGTCCTCACGCCCGTAAGGCACGGGCGCCGGAGACACCCGTAGCGCCTCACTGCGCTACCCGTGGGGGAGGCCCGCTCAATACCTCACCCGCGCCACGTCCACGCCCGGTCGGGCCTTGCAGACGAAGAAATACCGCAGCGCGTCGATCAGGTGGTCCGGGCCATCCTTGACCGGCTTCTCCGGGTCGGCGGCGCTGCCGGGCGGAGGGTAATGGTACGCCTCGAACGCGGCGATCAACCGGCGGCACTCCGGCGCGATGGCCAGGCGCGGCGGCCCCTCGGCCGGGGCCAGCGCCGCGCGGATCAGCTCCAGGCCATCCCCGATGGCGCTGAAGACGCACCGGCAGGGAATCCCCGCGCGCTGCATCGCCTCCACGCACGACCGCCCGCTGGTGGCCTGCTTCTGCCGGCCGGCCGGGTCTACGAAGGCCGGAATGCGGCCGTATTGGGCTCCGGCCAGCGCCTCGTCCTGCCGGCGGATTTCCTGGGCGTGCCGCTCGACCGACCGCCGCGCCTGCACGTACTCGGCCAGCACGTGCACCACGCCGTCCGGCGTCACCTGCATCCACAGGCACACGAACGGGTCGGTGTAGCCGAAGTCCACCCCCCGGTACGTGGGCCAGTGCGCCTCGAAGCTCAGCGGCCGCACGTGCCGCGCCCGGTCGAACTCGCCGAAGACCAGCCCCTCCGCCCGCACGCCCTTGCAGAGCATCTCGCTCTCCCAGGCGGCGCGGCTGGAGCGGGCCTGGATGGTGATCGCGTCGGCGATGGGGAAGAACCCCTCGGCGTCCTTCGCCCGGCCCCGGCAGTCGGCGGCCAGCGGGCAGTCCGGGCATTGGCGCCAGGCCGGGCAGCGCTCGATGACCTCCCACAGGCACCAGTGGACCAGTCGGTAGCCGACCGGGGAATGACGAAGGCCGAAGACCGAAGGACGAATGGAGTTCCCCTCGCCGCCGTCATTCGGGGATGGCTCCTTCGATAACGCCGGTTGCGCCTCCGCCACCAGGCCGTCCATCAGCCCGCCGGCGCGGTGCAGCGTGGAGAGCACCTCGATGCTGCCGCGCGCGGCGCCGTCGCTGCGCGTGGCGAACTGCGCCGCCCGCCACACGTCGGGGTCGAACAGGTCCACCTCGTCGCAACGAATCTTCTGCACGTGCTGGCCGCGGACGGCCCGCTGGCTCTGGGCGAGCATGCGGATTTCCGAGCCGCCGGCCAGGCGGATGCGCTGCTTGGTCATGCGGCCTTCCAGCAGGTGCGGGCGGTCGAGGAGGAACGTGCGGATGTGCTCGGCGAGGCGGTCGGACTGGTCGAAGCTGCCGCCGAGGACCAGCAGCTTGGCCGGGGCGCGGTACAGCCCGTCCAGCAGCGTGGCGACGGCCGCGGCCATCGTCTTGCCGCCGCCGCGGTTCGCCCAGACCAGCAGGTCCTGCTGATGCAGGAAGCTGCCGGCGAGGTAGTCCAGCGGCGTGGCGTGCCCGTCGCACAGGGGTTTGCCGGGCAGGCGGACGTCGAAGAGTTCCCGCACGACGCGGGCGAGCTGCTCGCGCGTGCGCGGTTCGGGGGGAAGGCTGGGCATGTTGTCTCCTTGCTGGGGGTGTGGGCCGGGCCGCCCCGGCGAACGTCAAGCGCAAGACGGGAAGGATGCGGCGGCGCGGCCGGTGGAGTCGGCCAGGTAGTACGTGTAGCCGCCGCGCCGGCCGGGGTATCGGCCGATGCGCTCCATGCCGGCGCGGCGGAAGAAGGCGTGCAGGTCGCCCATGGCGGCGAGGGCTTCGACATACGGCGTGCGGGCGGCGGCCAGGGCGTGGCGCACCAGCCGAACGGCGAGCCCGCAGCCGCGATACACCGGATGCACGATCACCCGGCTGATGCACTCGATATCGGCATTGAGTTTGGCCAGCGCGGCGCGACGGTCGGGGCAGAGGTAGCGTTCGCCCAGGGCGGCGTTCCGGCCGCGGCAGTTGCGAAGCGGCGGGCCCACCACCAGCACCGCCGCGACGGCCGGGCCGCCGAGCCGCACCTCCGCCGGGTCCGTGCGGACCACGTACACCCGCTTGTGCGCCGCGGGCCGGGCCGCGAGGTAGTGGAACGCCGCCAGCGCGTCGTAGTCAAGGAGGGTCCCCCGGCGGACGGGCCAGCGGTGCGGGCCGGGCGCCCGCCCGCGCCACACGGGCGTCTCGATGCTCGCCGGCCCGCCCAGCGGCTTGCGGAGGACGCGGTCCGGGCGGAGGGCGTCCAGCAGTTCCGCCCGCGGCGTGGCCACCAGCAGCGCGACGCGCGAGCGGCGTATCCACCGGCGGATGCCCATGCACAGCACGCGGGCGGTGGGCGTGTCCAGCGGCGTGCAGAACTCATCGGCCACGGCGAGCGTGGGTTCGGCACGGCGCGAGGCGGCGTGCAGCATCCGCGCCAGCGCCAGGCGGTGCCGCTGCCCGCCGGAGAGGCTTCCGGCGGGGGTCACCAGCGCCGCGGCGTCGGCCAGGCCGCAGCGGGCGAGCTGCCGCAGCCGCTGGTCCCGCGTGCCGCCGCGCAGGGCGCACGCGGCCGGCGCGCGAAGGCCGGCGCGGGCGGCGTCCAGCCGGAGGGCAGTGGGGTTCTGGCGAAGCACGGCCTCCAGCAGCACCGTCTTGCCGGCGCCCGAGGGGCCGGTGACGGCGAAGATCTCCCCCGGCCTAATGCGGACCTCCAGCCCGTCGTAGAGCGTCTCGGTGTGCG
>Ga0102958_1000202_pt1 | contig 13880 bp, 12 predicted proteins | sample SalPonF2_B_D1_MG_FD_84513 | JGI IMG/M metagenome (GOLD analysis project Ga0102958, IMG submission 84513) | Salt pond soil microbial communities from South San Francisco under conditions of wetland restoration - Salt Pond MetaG SF2_B_D1_MG ...
ATGTGGGGTTTGGCTATTTTGTGAGTCTCGGAAGCATGGTGGATGTGGACTTCGGGGATATGATAGATTATCTGGGAGGAGATTATAACGTTGGCGGTATTGTCCTATATTTAGAAAGCTTCGGCCGAATTAGAAATTTCATGAGTGCGGCCCGGTCGGTTTCGCGAATAAAACCGATTATCGTCCTCAAATCCGGTCGCACAACGCCGGGGGCTTTGGCGATTGCTTCTCATACCGGCCGGCCCGGCGGAGAAGATAGGGTATATGATGCCGCCTTTGAACGCGCCGGAATCGTTCGAGTTAAAACCTTTGAAGAACTTTTCGACTGTACAGAGCTTCTGTCCAAGAAACCGCGCCCAACAAAGCCAGGACTGGCCATTGTCACCAATGCCGGCAGCCCGGGGGTTATGGCGGTAGATGCCCTCTCTGATTATGGTGTCGATCCGGCAATATTAAAACCCGAAACCATCCAAAAACTCGATGAATTTCTTCCCTTCGGCTGGAGCCGTACAAACCCGGTGGATATTCTGGGAGACGCCGCTCCTGAAGACTACAAAAGAGTGGTGGACGTCTGTCTAAAAGATCCCGAGGTGAACGGGTTTTTGATAATCCTCGCCCCCCAAGCCATGACCCGGCCCACGGATATGGCTGAATCTCTGGTGGACTTTCTTAAAGGAAAACCGTATCCAATTTTCACATCATGGATGGGGGGAAAGCGCATGGAAGACGGACGGGAAATCTTCAAATGCAACGGGATCCCAACCTTCGACACGCCGGAAAGAGCGGTGAGGGCATTTATGAACCTTTATCGGTATTCAGAAAACCTTAAAATGCTCCAGGAGATTCCGCCCAAACTTCCTAAAAAGATGGATTTCGACCATGAAAACGCACAGACCTTAATTCAAAAGGAGCTGTTAAATAAAAATTTGTCTTTGGATCCGGAGGCGTCGAAAGCCTTGCTTACCGCTTACGGAATACCGGTTGATAAAACAAGAACATCTTGTTCTGACAAAGGATTAGACGGGGATGGTTTAAGATATGAACTGGCCATAGGGTCCAAAATGGATCGAGATTTCGGGCCGGTTATTTTCTTTGGCGCCGGGGGAATGATGGCCGAAGTCATCGAAGATCGAGCGGTTGCCCTGCCGCCGCTAAATCGGCTCCTGGCCAGACGGCTTATGGAAAAATCAAAGATCTATCAGCTGCTCAAAGGGTTCGAGATCCAGTCGCCGGAGAGTTTGACGTGGATTGAAGAAATTCTGATTCGACTGGCCCAGCTGGTAACGGATTTTTCGGAAATAGAGGGAATCGATATCAACCCTCTGGTGGTCGGCAAAAACGATGTTTGTGCGATGAATGTCCGTATCCTCTTACGGCCGGCCAAAGTTCCGGCGCCCCATCATCTGGTTATAAGTCCTTATCCCAACCAGTACGAAACGCGAACCGTACGGGAAGGTGTCGGCGAATTATTTGTCCGGCCCATAAGACCTGAGGACGCGCCGCTTTTGGTTCAGCTTTTTGATTCCCTTTCACCGCAAAGTGTTTATTTTCGATTCTTCAGCCCCCTTAAAATACTTCCGCACCGCATGCTCGCGCGTTTCACTCAAATTGACTATGACCGGGAAATCGCACTGGTGGCGCTTTGGGGAGCGGAACCCAATGAAAAAATGTTGGGAGTTGCCCGTGTGATCAGGGATGTTTACAACCAAAAACACGCGGAATTCTCAGTGATCGTTGCAGATTCCTGGCATGGAAAAGGTATTGGCGCCGAACTGCTGAAGCGCTGTCTGTCGATTTCAAAAGAACGGGGAATTGAAACAGTGACCGGCATTGTTTTGCCTGAAAACACACAAATGCTGGCACTGGGGCAAAAATTGGGTTTCAGTGCCAAGCGGATTGTCGGGGAAAGTGAATATAAGTTGAGTATCGATTTGGCAAATCTTTGATTGGCGGAAATTGTCAACATGATCAGAGAGTTTAATGAAAACTTTCGAAATTTATTAGTTTTTCAGAATGTTATTAAGGAATTACGATGAAATGAAAGGAGAATCTCATGTTAGTAAAGAATTGGATGAGTAAACCGGCAATTACCATTGATGCAAACGGTTCCATGAAGGATGCAATCAAATTGTTTAAAGAACATGATATTAACATGTTGCCGGTTATGGAAAAGGGTAAGCTCGTTGGAATCGTCACGGATCGGGATATCAAAAGGGCCTCGGCTTCCGATGCCACCAGCCTGGAAATCCATGAACTTTTATATTTAATTTCTAACATTAAACTTAAGGATATCATGACGAAGAACCCCGTCACGATTCCATTCGACTACACCATAGATGAGACTGCGGAGATACTTTTGAAGCATAAATTATCCGGAGCACCTGTCATGGGTCCTTACGGTGATGTCCTCGGTACGATCACCCAACATGACATTTTCAGAGTGATAATTTCACTGACCGGTTCAGAAAGAAGAGGGATTCAATTCGGTCTGGATGTGGAAGATCGGCCGGGGTCCATCAAGGACGTCGCAGACACGATTCGAGAATATGGTGGGCGTATGGCCAGTATTTTGACGTCTTACGATTTGGCCCCCAAAGGATTTCGCCGGTTATATATTCGCATGTACGGTATTGACCGGTTCAAACTCAACAGTCTCAAAGAAGCCCTTAGAAAAAAAGGGACACTTCTTTACATTGTCGATCGCCGTGAAACGACTCGCGAGACCTTTTCGCCCGGAGATGATGCCGCAAAATAATTGTGCCATTGGGTGGTAATCCGACATTCAAAAAATACTCCATCGGCATTGTACCCCATTGGGAGACTTCTAACGCCTGCTCCGGGTGCCCTGAAAACTCGTTCCGTCCATGCGGCGGGCAGAAGTTCAGGCCGCGTTCCTGGGGTGGGCCAGAAATTTTCACAATTAGGGTGCAATGCCGCGTCAGAAACTCCTCTCCATGTAGCGTGACTTTAATCCCATTGGAAAGGCAAATACCGTTGTGTTCGGGTACGTGCTCAGTATCCATGAAATGGTTAGGTTTTGGTTCAAGTTCTGTAATGTACCAAGGCTCAGTTCGTAATTCAGATGTCTCCGAATATCTCAAAACACCGTCACCTTATTTTCCATTAACTTTCCCACCGGTTCGATGATCTATAATATCTGTCTTTTACAGAGTGTAAAAATATCTGACACAAATTCCTTGTTACGATAATTTTTGGGTCCGGTTCTCTAAAATGTTTCTTAAAAATATTAGTGGGTTAAAGAGATGGTTTTCTTAACTTTGTCTGGCACAAACATTGCTTTTCAACATCATAAGTCATTGTCGAAAAATTATCGTTTTCCGGAACGTCGATAAAACGGACTTTTTTAAAATAACCAAAAGTAATTCATGGAAAAGAAATTTAACATATTAATCGGTGAGCGAAATCCACATATCCGAGAGTTTTTAAAGCGGGAAATGGTCACCGAAGGCTACAATGTTCAATTGGCAAAAAACGGCAGGGAGGTATTGAAGTTGGTTTACAGCTCTACACCCATTGATCTCGTTATTGTTGATCCCGATCTTCCGGATGCAAGCGAATTGAATCTGTTTAAAAGTCTTGAAGACCGCATCCCAACGTTGCCGCTGGTGGTCCACGGTTATGGCTTGGATAATCTCGACTATTTCCTGAGATTAAAACCAATGATGTTTGTTCCAAAACAGGGAAACAGCAGCGAAACCTTGAAAAATATCGTCAGCGAACTTTTGTTAAAATCTTATCCCAAAAGGTTCAAAACATCTGAAGAGAAAAAAACAGTTAAAAAGACGACCTGATATGGCCCCGGCAAAAAATAAAAACAACGGCTATTACCGATTGTTAACCCGAAAAATGATCCTGACCATTATCATTGTGTCGTTTACACCCATGATTCTGGTTAGCAGTTTTATCCTTTATCAGTTCCGGATTTCCTACCATGAAAAACTCCAGGCTCACCTAAAAGAGCTGGTTCTGAAGCAAAAACAGAACATCGATAGTTTTTTAAAAGAAAAACTGGGGGATATTCGATTCCTTGCGGAAACCTTCTGTTGTGAGGAGTTGAGTGATGAGTCTTTTCTACAGGACCGACTGGAGATGCTCCAGCAGGAGTTCGGGCCTGTTTTCGTAGACCTCGGCGTCGTAAACGAACGGGGAATCCAGGTGGCCTATGCCGGGCCTTTTAGGCTCGGGAAAGCGATTTACGCCGATGCCGACTGGTTTAAACAGGCCATGATATCCAAGTATTTTATCAGTGACGTTTTTCTGGGTTTGCGGGGCCTTCCTCATTTTATTGTGACGGTCAGAGATAACTGGAAGGGAGAGCTTTGGATTCTAAGGGCGACCATCGATTTTGTGGCATTTAATACCCTCGTCCAAAACATTCGAATCGGCGAAACAGGATTCGCATATATCCTGAACAGAGAAGGAGAACTTCAGACCAAGCCTTTCTTCGACCTCACCCCGAGAAAAAAGCCTTACCGGGATTTTTTAAAGATAAAGGAAGACGATCCCCAAAAGGTCCATATGATCGAAAAGAAGGATGAATCCGGCAAAAAAAACATTTACGTTGCAGCCTTTCTCAAGAATGGGGACTGGCTCCTGGTTTACCAGCAGAATGCCAGGGATGCATATCTGGATCTTAACAGAGCCATCGGGATCGCGATCATTATCGTCTTGTTGGGCGCTTTTGGAATTATTTTCACCGCAGTGATTCTTTCAAAAAGAATGGTGAACCGCATCGTCATGGCAGACGAAGAAAAGGATATGATGAACAAACAGATTATCGAAACAGGAAAACTGGCATCCGTAGGCAAGCTGGCGGCCGGTATCGCCCATGAGATCAATAATCCTGTGGCGATTATGGTTGAAGAAGCCGGCTGGATCAAAGACTTGCTGGAAGATGAAGAATTCCGTGAAAGCGAAAATCTAGATGAATTCGAAAGGGCCCTTAAACAGATTAAAACCCAAGGGCAGCGATGCAAAGAAATTACGCACAAGCTGCTAAGTTTTGCCCGAAAGACAGACTCCAGGATTCAGGAGACGGAGATCAACGACGTGATTGATGAAATCGTTGCACTGTCAGAACAACGAGCAAAATATGGTAAGATAAGCATCCATACTGATTTTCAAAAAGACCTTCCCAGCACCTATCTGGCCCAGTCAGAAATGCAGCAAGTCCTTTTAAATCTGATCAACAATGCTATCGATGCCATGGAAAATGAGGGCGGTACCCTGGACATAAGCACCCGATTGGATTCGGATGCGATTGTAATTCAAGTGGCTGACGACGGCCCCGGAATTCCCGAATCAAACCTTCCCCGAATTTTTGAACCGTTTTTTACCACCAAACCGGTGGGAAAAGGAACCGGCCTTGGCCTGTCCATCTGTTACGGGATCATTCAAAAAATGGGGGGCGAAATTACTGTGGACAGCATCGTCGATTCGGGAACTACTTTTCGGATCCGGCTTCCGGTAAAAGGTCCTCCGGAGAGATGAAGTCTTGGGTTAAAAATTATTGCAGGAAAAAGTCATGTCTAAGCACGCCGACAAACAGATTAAGCTCCTTCTTGTTGATGATGAAAAGGGCTTCGTGGATGTCATCGCCAAGCGGATGTCCAAACGAAATATTGACGTAACCAAAGCATACAGCGGTACAGAGGCTTTGAAGGCACTGAGGATGACGGATTTCGATGTAGCGGTTCTAGACTTGAAGATGGAGGATATGGACGGCATCGAAATTTTAAAACTATTCAAAAAGATAGTTCCGGATCTTCCCGTTATTATGCTGACAGGACACGGATCCGAAGCGGCGGCCAGGGACGGAATTAAATTCGGCGCTTTTGATTATCTGACAAAACCGTGTGATTTTGAAGAATTGATTGTCAAGATCAAAGAAGCATACCAACACCAGATCTGAAAGGAGAAAAAATGTTTTTAAAAACTAAAACGTTCCAATTATGTTTTGCAGTTGTGCTCGGTATTGTTGTGCTTATGTTACCCAGACCGGAAGGAACAAAATTTAAAATAACCGGCGATAATAACCAATTACTATTGCAGAGTATCAGTCGACACTTTGCCCTAACACCGACTGAAAAGCCGAATGTTAAAGAATATGTCGTAGAAGCACTACAGCCCAAAGGCCCGGAATCTACTGCCCAATATCTGAAAGATACGGCGGTTCAGCTGAAACTCAAAGGCGTTGAGGTGGATTATGTCAACGGCCTTTCACCCAAAGCCAAGCGGTTTCTATCGGTGCTGGTTGTCCTTATATTTTTGTTCGTGGCGGAACCGATCCCTCTGGAAATCACGGCCATTTGTATCGGTGTCTTTTTGGTCATCATGGGAATCAGTGACGTGAAAGATGCCTGGGCGCCGTATATGCATCCTGTGGTGGTTTTTATCATGTGCTGTTTAATTTTTGCCATATCTCTGGACAAAGCCGGGATTACCAAACGACTCGGATATTTTATTGTCAAAAAAGCGGGAACCAGTGTCACGAAATTCACGTTTATCATTGCCATCAGTCTGGGCCTGTCTTCTTCGTTTATGCATGATGCCGCCGCATGCGCCATCGGAATCGTAACCATGCTTCCTTTGATGCGGGCTGCCGGTATTGAGCCCCACACGAATACGGCCAAGTTTATGATGTTGTCTCTCCCCTTTGCCTGTTCTTGCGGCGGTATGGGATCGCTGATCGGCGGCGGCCGATGTATGGTGGCGGCCGCTTTTCTTAAGGAATTTACCGGCATGGAGATCAGCTTTTTCGACTGGATAAAGTACGCCATGCCGGCGGCCCTTATTACCGTACCGGCGGCTGTTATGGTTGTCTATTTTGTTTTTCGGCCGAACCCAAAGTATCAATTGCCTACATTTGACGAAGCCATCGGTCCCTGGAGCGCTTTGGAGAAAAAGACACTGATTATCATTGGGCTGACATTTGCCCTGTGGTTAACCAAAGGGTTCCATGGAATTCACTATTCGATTACCGGAATGCTGGGCGTTGCGACCTTGGTCCTTTTCGGCATTTTGAAATGGGAGGATATCAACGATAATCTGGAATGGGGGACGGCGCTGTTTATTTTCGGCGGCGGGATTTCCCTGGGACTGGCCATGGGGTATTCCGGCGCAGCCACTTATTTTGCCAACCTGTTCTTCCCGCTGATTCAAGGCGGCGGCTGGTTGCTGCTGTTTGTCGGTGTGGCCGTTTTCGGAGCGCTGGTTACCAATGCCATGGCCAACGTGGCTGCTGCGGCCTTGATTCTGCCCATCGTGATACCGATGGCGAGGCTGGAAGGTGTCAATCCTACAGTCCTTGCGCTGTGTCTCGGAATGGCCACTTCATTTGCAATGCTTTTGGTGATCGGTTGCCCCCCCAATGCAATATCCTATAGTTATCGCTATTTTAAGGCTTCTGATCTTACGAAGGTAGGGGCCGTCGCCACGCCGATTTTACTGGTTATTCTATCCATAGTGGCGGCCACATGGTGGAAAATATTGGGGTTGGTTTGATCAAATTACAGCTTCCGGAAATCGTCGAATCGTCGAGTGGAAAGTGCTTGCTCAGGGAAATAATAACTGATAATTTTATAGGTCATAATCATCCGGACAACGAATTCTAAATTTCCAATCGGAATTTAAATTTTTTAATCCGTAATTTCCAGGCGGGAAAACCATATATGAAAAATATACGCCTTCTTATTGTTGACGATGAGGATGATTTCCGAAAGACACTTGCGAAGCGTCTCACCAAAAAAGGGATCGTCCCGGAACAGGCTGAAAACGGAAGAAAAGCACTTTCCATTCTTGAAAATAAACCCATCGATATTGTCGTATTGGATGTTAAAATGCCGGGCATGAATGGTATTGAGGTCCTTAATCATATCAAAAAGAAATATCCCAAGACGGAAGTAATTTTTTTAACAGGCCATGCTGCGACTCAGGATGGGGTTGAGGGGATTAAGACCGGCGCTTTTGACTATCTGAGCAAGCCCATAGAATTTGAACATCTTTTTGGTAAAATCAATCAAGCCTATGAAAAGATAGAGCGGGAAGAAGAAAAATCCAGGGAAGCTGAATTCAGAAAGCGCATGGAAGAGCAAATGGTGACGACTGAAAAGTTGGCCTCCCTGGGAACATTGGCGGCCGGTGTGGCCCATGAAATTAATAATCCACTGGCGATTATAAACGAGTCTGCAGGCTGGCTAAAGTTAATTCTGAACAAAGAAGAAATGGCGGGAATTCCGCGTAAACAGGACCTTGAAAAGGGCCTCGATAAAATAGAAAAAGGGATTGACAGAGCCCGAAGAATTACCCATCAGCTTTTGGGGTTTGCCAAAAAAGATGATCCTATTTTTGCTGAAGTCAATCTTAGAGAACTCGTGGATGAAGCCGTTCATCTTGTCAACAGGGAAGCGGCAAACAAAGATGTTGAAATTATGCGAGAGATGGACCCTGACAAAAGCATCGTCTGGAGCGATCCCTATCTGTTAAGACAGGTGTTCATCAATCTGTTGACCAATGGCATTTATGCAACCGGTGCTGGCGGCACAATTACCATCCGACTCGAAGCCGTGGGCGGAGAAATTAATCTCACCGTGCGGGACAGCGGAAAAGGCATCCCAAAAGAAAACTTAAAAAAGATATTCGAGCCTTTTTTTACCACCAAACCCCCCGGTGAAGGGACCGGGCTGGGGCTATTTGTTACCCGCGGCATTATCGAGAAACTGGGCGGAACGATCGCAGTGGAAAGCCGGTTGGGTCAAGGGGCCAGCTTCACCATCAAACTGCCGAAATACCGTAAAATAAAAGAGAATCAGGATCAGGATGAACGCATCCGTTTTTTAGACCATTTAGCCAATCAAAGCAAATCGGTACCATAAACATATAAAGGAGAAAAAACATGATCAAGATACCAGCAAAGGTACTCTTAGTCGATGATGAAGAAGATTTCGTGGAAATGCTTTCATTGAGGTTAAAGGAATTGGGGGAGAAGGTCTCTGTTGCTTACAGCGGCCAGGAAGGACTCGATACATTAGAAAATACCCATATCGATGTGGTTATTTTAGATATCAAGATGCCCGGGATGGATGGTATCCAGACTTTAAGAGAAATAAAGAAACGATTTCCCCTGGTGGAAGTCATCATGCTTACGGGACATGGAAGTACCGAAACTGCCGTTGAGGGCATGAAATTGGGGGCTTTTGATTATCTTTTGAAGCCGGCGGATTTCAGTGATCTTTCCACCAAGCTGGAAGGCGCGCGGAAGAGAAAAGACGAGCAGGAAGAAAGGATTCGAAAAGCGGAAGCCAAGCTTCTTGTCAGAAGAAGCGGTGGTTTTTTCTCCGACCGGTTTGTTTAAATTTTAATACAAATATGGAAACTGACGGCGCCTTTGATTCATAATGTGATGGAGTAGTTGGAGAACTGTCCTCTACTCCATCATGTTACCGTTCAACCTCTCAACAAAATCTCCATTGAATTGCCATCACCGTCGGTTATTTCTTTACCGGCAGGCCCCAGAAACCAAATTTTAAGTCGTCGAATAAAAGTGAAACCGGTTTCAAGAACACCGAACATCTTTCCCGGTCCACGTTGTTTCGATTTTTTTACAATGTGTAAATAAACCTGACAGACATTTCTTTGCCTCAAATCCTCAAAAATTTTCTATTTCTTAAAACTTCGCTATCTTTAGGGGCTTAGGCCGAGCTTTTTCTTTCCTTTTTTTGGCACACTCATTGCTTTTACTGTCGTATGCCTTTACTCGAATTTCTCATGAAATCCGGTTGTAAAAGATTTTTTGGAGACCATGGGCGGTCGTATCGATGTGGAGAGCAGGCCGGGTAGGGTAACCACCGTTACATTTTTTTATCCAGCACCTCGTCCCAAGGATAAAACATGAAGTCGAATCATTTTTCAACCATAAGAAAAATTCTTTTTAACTGTATGATCCTCGTCCCATTGATTCCCTTTATCCTGGTTTTGGGCACCGGCTATTATTACTTCAAAACGTCGATAGAAAGCACCACAATAGCCAGCATGAAAAGAATTGTGGAAGATCACCGGCATATGATCGAGTCCTTTCTTAACGAGCGGGAAAATGATTTAAAATTTATTCTTCACTCCTATACATTCGATAATCTCAGCCAATCTGAAACCTTGGACACCGTCTTCGATCACTTGCAAGAAGAATCCCAGGCATTTGTTGATCTGGGGGTCTTCAACCAAGACGGACTCCATGTCGCCTATCGCGGTCCATACAGTTTAAAGGGCAAGGTTTATAAAGACACAGACTGGTTCAAGGAAGTCATGAAACATGGGTATTACATCAGCGACATTTTTTTAGGATATCGCCAGGTGCCCCACTTCATCATCGCTCTTGCCAAGGAAAAAGAGGGTGAAAAGTGGGTGGTTCGCACAACCATCGATACCGTGAAATTTAACAATATCGTCAAGGGTGTCCGAATCGGTAAAACAGGAGAGGCGTACATTCTCAATGTGAACGGTTTGTTACAGACAGAACCGCGTTCCGGCGGAAAATTGATGGAGAAACATACGGACTCCGTTAAATATCCGTCATCCAATACCGGTATCGAAACCTTCATTGATCAGGGATTAAAAGGAGAGGCATATCTGTACACCACCACCTGGCTGCAGAACAAAAAATGGCTGCTGGTGGTCAGGCAGGAAAAATCGGATGCCTTCAGCGCGCTGACTTCAACCGTTTACCTGGTTCTTCTCATCACTGTTATCGGCGGCGCGATTATCGCTGTTGTTGCGTTTTACCTCACGAACCACATTGTCGGCCGGATGGAAAAAATGGATGTGGAAAAGGAGCAGTTGAACCAGCAACTCATCGGCGCGAGCCGGCTTGCAGAGTTGGGCGAAATGTCGGCGGGTTTTGCCCACGAAATTAACAACCCCCTTCAGATCATGAAGAACGAGCAATCTCTCATGGAAATGATATTGTCCGACCTGAAAGAAAGCGGCCAGATAAAGGAATCGGAGTCTTTGACAGAGTTCGAGGATTCCATGAATCAGATCCAACTTCAGATTTCCCGTTGTGCCAAGATTACCCAGGCGATTTTAAAATTCGGCAGGCAGGACGAGCCCAGGCCCCAAAATATAGACCTTCGGAATTTCATTCCGGAAGTGATCGGTATGGTGGCTAAAAAGGCGATTGTTCACGGGATCTCCATCGAACAAAACCTCGATGAAAATACGTGTCCGATTCATGGAGATCCAACACAATTGCAGCAGGTTTTCCTGAATCTTTTTAATAATGCAATGTATGCAATTCTTGAACGGCATGGAACTTCAGGGGGAAAACTGGTGGTCAACACCGAACCCGGTGAAAACAAGACCGTGGGAATCGTGATCAAAGACAATGGCTCCGGGATCAGCCCTGAGAATTTAAATAAAATATTTTCCCCGTTTTTTACGACAAAATCGGTCGGTAAAGGAACCGGGTTGGGCCTTTCGGTGTGCTACGGAATTGTTGACAGTATGCACGGTACACTGGAGGTCAGTAGCGAGGTAGGTGTCGGGACGACATTTTCCATCCACCTGCCGGCCGTGGAGTAAGGTATGGAAAGAATGAGACTGCTATTGGTCGACGATGATCAGAAATTTTTATCAATCACCAAAAAAAGTTTGGCAAAGCAAGGTCACATTGTCCAAACCGCATCAAAGGGGTCTGAAGTCTTTGAAAAACTTCAGGCACAAAACATTCATGTGGTTGTCCTGGATGTTAAAATGCCCGGGATGTCCGGCGGTGAAATTTTAAAGGAGATCAAAAAAAGCTCTCCACTGACTCAGGTGATCATCCTTGCCGGACACGGAAGGGTGGGAAATGCTGCGGAGAGTCTAAAATTTGGCGCCATAGATTACTTAATTAAGCCCGTAAGCATAACAAAACTCCTCCAAAAAGCCCAGGAGGCTTTTGAGAAAAGAAAGTGTTTGGAACAAAAGATTCGTGACATCCAGATCAGAGTATTGGAATGCCAATTCAACTGAATGGATTCCAATTTTAACGATATTATAAATCGATGTTTTGGCCGTTTGCCCAGATTAAAGGGAGAAAATCATGGAAAAGATGAGAATGATGCTGGTGGACGATGAGGAACGTTTTTTGTCCACCACCCAAAAGTTGCTTGCAAAAAAAGGGTACGATGTCGTGACCGCCTCAGGTGGGGTCGAGGCGTTGGAAAAAATCCGGGTTCATAACATCCATGTGGTGATTCTTGATGTCAAAATGCCCGGTATGGACGGCAATGCCACTTTAAAGGAGATCAAAAGGCAATTTCCTTTGGTTGAGGTGATCATGCTGACCGGACATGCCACAATGGAATCGGCCATCGACGGTTTAAAATCAGGGGCCATCGATTATTTAATGAAACCCACGGATATCGATGAAATTATCCTTAAGGCGGAGGAAGCCTTTGAAAAGAGACAGGGTCTGGAAGAAAAAATTCGGGTGGCCCGGATGCGAAAGTTGGTGAAATCACCCAGCGAAATTATCCGGGAATCGTAAGACTTTTGGGGCTGAGAAGTTACAAAGATCGAATTTTCTTATTTCCGGAGCGTGAGAAAGGGGTAAAAGATGGCAGCAAAAAAAAAGGTAAAGGCGACCGGGTATGACAAATATGTCGACTGGAAGTTATTCATTTTTCCCGTTGTTCTCTTTGCACTCGTCCTGATGATGCCGACACCTTACGGAATGAAGGATGTGGGTACGGAATACCAAGTGGGGCCCAAAGTGGTTGTGAATTTTATAACACAGGAGCTTTTTAATGTAAAAAGCGCTGACGCAACCCAGTGGCAGCTCCTCACCGCGCATATGATGGAAAGAAATATGCGGATGGGCGCACTAAACGTTAAACGCTTTTTAAAACGAGATCTGAAATGGTGCAAAAAATACAAGGTTCAGGCGGATTCAAAAAACCTTGAAAGGGCACAGGATTATATTAAAAAAAATGTTAGCGCCGAGTCCTTTGAAAAGGTTATGAAGGCCGCCATGGAAGTTCGTAGGAATACACTCAAATATGAAAATTTGACCGGAAACGACAAAAAAGCGGCGGATAAAGGGGCCTGGCATATCAAGGTGTCGATTGCCATGACCGTTTTCGTTGTTTTCTGCTTTGTGACGGAATGTATTCCCCTTCCGGGGGTGGCGTTTTGTATCGGCTTGATTCTTGTGTTTACCGGTGTGGTCAGCAGGCAACAGGTGGCAATGCTTTACTGGAGTGATGCCTGCTGGTTTATCATGGGAAGCCTCATGTTTGCGGCGGCATTTGTAAAGACAGGGGTGGACAAGCGGGTCTGCTTGATCATGTTCAGAAAACTGGCGGTCCCCAATGTGAGGTGGATTACCCTGATCTTCTTTGTCATCATCGCTCCCCTCGCGTCATTTATCTCCGACCACGCCTTGGCCGCCATGTTTCTTCCCATCGGCATTCTTTTGTATCAAAACAGCCTGACAAACGAAATACCCGAAGATCCCGAACTGGCAAAGATGCTGATGATCGCCATTGCCATGGCCTGCAACATCGGTGGATTCGGCGCGCCGTCGGGGGGTGCCCGCAATGTCATCATGATGACTTACCTGCAGGATATGTTCGGATTCGACATCGGTTATTTTCAGTGGGTCAGCTATGCCATGCCCTTTGTCATCTGCATGATTCCCATCACCTGGCTGGTGACGAACTGGCGGTTTAAACCCAAAATTACCTCTCTGGCGCCGGCCATGGAACATTTAAAGCATGAAATCGGCAAGATGGGCGGCTGGAACCGGCAACAAATATATGCCCTTATTATTTTCCTGATCATGTTATGGGGCTGGTTCACGGAAAAGATCTTCTATAATCTGG
>Ga0102958_1000204_pt1 | contig 13869 bp, 17 predicted proteins | sample SalPonF2_B_D1_MG_FD_84513 | JGI IMG/M metagenome (GOLD analysis project Ga0102958, IMG submission 84513) | Salt pond soil microbial communities from South San Francisco under conditions of wetland restoration - Salt Pond MetaG SF2_B_D1_MG ...
AACAGACTTTTTCCGCTGGGTCGCCACTGGGCGATTGCGGCGCTGGCACTATTGCTATTCAGCACGGCGTTCGGCGCCGAGCCGCGACCGGCGCGAGCGGCGATCGCAACTGCGCACCCGCTGGCTACCGCGGCCGGCATGGAGGTGCTGGAACAAGGCGGCAATGCCTTCGACGCGGCGGTCGCCGTCAGCGCGGCGCTGGCGGTCGTCGAGCCGAATGGATCCGGGCTTGGCGGAGGTGCGTTCTGGCTGATGCACAGGGCGGCCGACGGGCTGGATGTGATGGTGGACGGCCGCGAGGCAGCGCCCGGCGCGGCCACCCGCGATATGTATCTTGACGCGGCGGGCAATCCTATTCCGCGGGCATCCATGGACGGCCCTCTCGCCGCCGGGATTCCCGGTCAGCCGGCAGGACTTGCCCACATCACGGAGAAATACGGCAATCTCAGTCTCGCGGAAAATCTCGCGCCCGCGATACGAATTGCGCGCGACGGCTTCCCGTTGTACGCGCGGCTTCGGGCAGGCCTGAGGTTCAAGCTGGAATTGCTCAAACGCTGGCCAGCGGGGCCAGAGGTGTTTCTGCCGGGCGGCGAATTGCCGGAACTGGGTTTCGTGATCCGCCAGCCCGATCTGGCGCGGACGTTGGAGGCGATGGCGGCGAACGGCGCAGCGGGTTTTTACGACGGCGATGTTGCGGCCAGGCTGGTAGCAGCCGCGCGCGCCGAAGGCGGCATCTGGACGCGTGAAGATCTCAGGTCCTATCGGGTTGTCGAGCGTGAGCCGGTCGTTGGCGAATATCGGGGCATGCGGGTCATTTCGGCGTCGCCGCCGTCGTCGGGCGGCGTTGCATTGATAAACGCCCTCGGCATGCTGGCCGGCTACCAGCTGGAAACGCTCGACCCGGTCACCGCGCAACATCTGATTGTGGAGGCGATGCGCCGGGCTTTTCGCGATCGTGCCGAGTATCTCGGCGACCCGGATTTCGTTGATGTGCCGGTCGAGCAGCTGACTCACCCGTTTTATGCCGCGGGGCAAAGGGCGTCGATACGCTTCGACAGGGCCACCCCGAGTGCCGATCTTCCCGGTATTTTGCCCGCGGGGACTAAGGGTACCGAGACGACGCATTTTTCGGTCATGGACGCGGAAGGCAATCGTGTCGCGGCAAGTCTGTCGCTGAACTTCTGGTTCGGGTCAGGCTTCATGGCGCCCGGGACCGGGGTATTTCTGAACAATGAAATGGATGATTTCTCGATCAAGGCAGGAGTTCCGAACGGTTATCAGCTGGTCGGTGCCGACGCTAACAAGATCGTGCCGGGCAAACGCATGTTGTCGAGCATGACGCCGACATTCCTGGAGTCCGACCGCGGTATCGCGATACTGGGCACTCCGGGCGGTAGCCGGATCATCTCCATGGTCTTGCTGGCAAGCCTTGCCTGGCACCAGGGCGCCAGCGCCGAGGAGATGGTAAGCCTGCCGCGCTACCATCATCAGTATCTGCCGGATGTGGTCAGTTTCGAGCCCGATGCCATTGCGGCGGAGCGCCAGGCCGCTCTCGCCGAGCTGGGGCACGAAGTCAAAGCGCTGACGCGCCGCTATGGCAACCTGCAGGTCGTTACGTGGGACTTTGCGAGCGGTGAGGTCGAGGCCGCTTCCGATCCACGTGGCGAAGGCGAGGGTCGGGTTTACTAGTCGTCAGCGCTGGCACGCGGGACAAAAGAAGGTTGCGCGCTGACCGAGCCAGCGCCGCCGGATCGCGGTGCCGCAACCGGAGCATGGCTGGCCCTCCCTGCCGTAGACATCCAGATCGAACTGGAAGTAGCCAGGTTCTCCGTCTCCGCCGACGAAATTTCGCAATGTCGTGCCTCCGGCTTCAATGGCCTCGCCCAGAACTTCGGTTGCCGCGCGGGCGAGCCGCGACATGCGTTCGGCGCCGACTCGCCCGGCACCCCTGGCGGGGTTTATCCCGGCGCGGTACAGAGCTTCGTTTGCATAAATATTGCCGACCCCGACCACGACCGACGCGTCCATGATGAACTGCTTGATGGAGGTCTTGCGCCGATGCGCGAGACGGCGCAGATAATCGCCGCAAAAAACCGGATCGAACGGCTCCGGCCCGAGCCGGGCAAGGCGTGGATGGCGCAGGGGGTCGGCACGGGTCCAGAGCAACGCGCCGAAACGCCGTGGATCGTTGTAGCGCATGCGATAGGGCCCATCGAGAACAATGTCTATGTGATCGTGCTTTGCCGGCGGCGTATCGTGAATAACCATACGCAGGCTGCCGGACATCCCGAGGTGCATTATCGCGGTACCGTTTTCGGCCGGGAAAAGCAGGTACTTGCCGCGCCGTTGCGGCGCGGCGAGGATGGTTCCGCGCAGCTCCGCCGGGAGTCGTCGCGGCACCTCCCAGCGCAACCGGCGTTCGCGCACGACTACATCGCGGACCGTCCGTCCGGATATGTGCGGTGCAACACCGCGACGGGTGGTTTCTACTTCGGGTAATTCAGGCATGGTGAATCGGTTTGCGGTTGTCTTTACAGGTCTGGCGGCGCATGGCGTGGCGGCGGGTCAGAGCTTGAACCAGTTCTTTGCTGGGGTTGTACCCGATCCGGTATAGTTGCCGTCTAGTCATTTCGTCCGGGGGGGCACTCCCCATGCAATTTCTCTACGATCACATGTACGGGCTGATCGATCTCAGTTTCTGGGGTTACGTCATTATCAGTCTCGTGATGCTACAGGTCACGGTTACCGGGGTCACGTTGTACTTCCATCGCGATCAGGCCCACCGCGGCGTCGATCTGCACCCCGTGCTGCGTCATTTCTTTCGCTTCTGGTTGTGGATGGGAACCGGCATGACGACCCGCGAGTGGGTCGCCGTGCATCGTAAACACCATGCCAAGTGCGAGACCGCAGAAGATCCGCACAGCCCGGTCGTGTTCGGCCTCAAAAAGGTTCTGCTGGAAGGCGCCGAACTTTACAAGGAGCACGCGGCCGATCCGGAGACCCTGGAAAAATATTCTCGTGGCTGTCCCGATGACTGGCTCGAGAACCAGCTCTACTATCGCCATTCGTATCTCGGAATCTTGATTTTCGTTGTCGCGATGTTGCTGATGTTCGGCGTTGCCGGCGTGATCATGGTTGCCGTCCAGATGTCGTCGATGCCGCTGCTTGCGGCAGGTGTGATCAACGGGATTGGTCATCACAGCGGCTATCGCAATTTCGAAACCGAGGATGCAGCCACCAATATCGTGCCATGGGGTGTCTTCCTCGGTGGCGAGGAACTGCACAACAATCATCATGCGTTTCCGAGCTCGGCGAAGTTTTCGATGCGCAGCTGGGAGTTCGACATTGGCTGGATGTGGCTGACGATTTTTTCCAGCATCGGTCTCGCCAGGGTCAAGAAGGTAGCGCCGAAGCTGAAATTCGAAGACGAGCGCGAACAAATCGACCTGGAAACGGTTCGGGCGGTGATTGTCAATCGCATGCACATTTTGCGCGAATACACGCGCAATGTGACCCTGCCGGTATTTCGCAACGAGTTGAACCGCGACGGCCTCACCCGCCGCGCCCGGCGTTTGCTGATCCGGCGACCGCAGTTGCTCGACGAAGCATCGCGACAACGGCTGCGCGCGTTGCTGGCAAAGAATCCGAAGCTCGCCACGGTCGTGGAATTCCGTGAGCGGCTGCAGGCGTTGTGGGAGGGGCGGCACGTCAGCAACGAGCGCCTGATCGCTCAGTTGAAAGAGTGGTGCGCTCAGGCCGAGGCCAGTGGAATCAAGGTACTCCAGGATTATGCGCGAGCGCTGAAGCACTATACCGTCGCGCCAGCCTGAGCAGTTTTCCGAGCAACAAAAAAGCCCGCTACAAGCGGGCTTTTTTGTTATTGGAGCTTCGACCGGGGCTTTACTTGATCTTCGCCTCTTTGTAGGGCACGTACTTGCGCACCCGCGGGTCGAACTTACGGACTTCCATTTTTTCCGGATGGTTCCGCTTGTTCTTGGTCGTCGTATAGAAATGCCCGGTTCCGGCAGTCGATACCAGTCTTATCTTGTCTCGCATCGCTTAATCCTCCGGTTCAGACCTTTTCGCCACGGGCACGAAGATCGGCGACGACGCTGTCGATGCCGAGCTTGTCGATGATCCGCAGACCTTTGTTGGAGACACGCAGACGCACAAACCGGTTCTCGCTCTCGAGCCAGAAGCGGTGCGTATGCAGATTCGGGAGGAAGCGGCGGCGGGTCTTATTGTTCGCATGGGACACATTGTTCCCTGAGACCGGGCGCTTGCCTGTAACCTGGCAGACTCTGGACATTGGTTAAGCCCTTGAAAAGCTTGTGATTTCTATATCATCGGCCGCGCTTTGCGGACGACGCGAAGCCGCGTAATGTAGCAGCCGGGGCGGGCGAAGTCAAAACCCGTCACAACAGCCCTCTCTCGGCGAAAGATACGCAATTGCCGTCGCCGACGATCAGGTGATCCAGCACACGAATGTCGAGCAGGGCCAGCGTGTCCCGCAGGCGCAGCGTTATCCGGCGATCCGCGTCACTGGGCTCGGCCACGCCGGAGGGATGATTGTGGGTCAGGATAACCGCGGCGGCGTTGCGTCTCAGTGCCTCGGTAACGACCTCGCGCGGATGCACGCTGGCGCCGTCGATGGTGCCGCGAAACAGGATGTCGAAAGCCAGCACGCGGTGGCGGTTGTCGAGAAACAGGCAGGCGAAGACCTCGTGGCGGAGGTCGCGTAACTCGGCCAGCAGAAAGCGGCGGGTGGCTTCGGGACTCTCGAGCGCCGGGCCCAGCCGCAACGTTTCATAGTAGTAACGGCGCGATACCTCGAGGGCAGCCGGAAGCCGTGATGCGCGCTGTGTGCCAATCCCGGGGCATCCGCTAAGAGAGGCAAAGCCGGCACTGCAAACTCCGCGCAGACTGCCGAAGCGATGCAATAGTTCCGCCGCCAGCGGACGACTGCCTGCCCCAAGAAGCTGCGCGAGAAGTTCGGTATCTGAAAGCTCGCGCAACTTGTCGTTGCCATCATGCGGCGCGAGCGGGGTTGGATGGTCGGCTGTACTCAAGGTCTGCTCCGTTGCTGCCTGCGCATTTTCGGATGCGGAAAAACCCGGCTCAACCCGAGTTTCGGGGGAATTCTTCGTGCTATCCTGCTGCTCCGTTTGATTTGCGGCGGCAGGCGATGACAGAGGCAATCCCCGTCAAGATACTGCTCGGCGTCACTGGTGGCGTCGCGGCCTACAAAGCGCCGGACCTGGTGCGGCGGTTGCGCGAGCGCGGTGCCGAAGTACGAGTCGTGATGACCGCCGGCGCAGAGCAGTTCGTTACCCCGCGCACTTTCCAGGCCGTTTCCGGATCGCCGGTGCGAACCAGTCTGTGGGACGAGGGCGCCGAGGCGGCGATGGGACACATCGAACTCGCCCGGTGGGCCGACAAAATCGTCATTGCTCCGGCCAGTGCCGACTTCCTTGCCCGGCTGACCGCCGGCATGGCCGACGATCTTCTCGCCACCTTATGCCTGGCCGCGGAAGCACCGCTCTACGTTGCGCCCGCGATGAACCGGGTGATGTGGTCGAATCCCGCGACTCGCGACAATATTGTCCGGCTCGGCGAACGCGGAGTCACGCTCCTCGGTCCGGCGCTGGGTGACCAGGCCTGCGGCGAGACCGGTCCGGGACGGATGCTGGAACCGGAACATATCGCAACCCTGGTTTTGCAAAGCGGCGAGGGTCAGCTTGCCGGGATGAGTTTTGTCATTACCGCCGGGCCAACCCGTGAGCCGATCGATCCGGTCCGCTACATCACCAATCGCAGCTCCGGCAAAATGGGGTTCGCGCTGGCCGAAGCTGCAGCCGCGGCGGGTGCGAGGGTCAGGCTGGTCAGCGGACCGGTTGGCCTGGCGACACCGCCCGGCGTCGAGCGGTTCGATGTGCAGACCGCCGAGGACATGTATGCCGCGGTGCACGAGCAGTTGTCGGGCAGCGACGTATTCATCGGGGCAGCGGCCGTTTCCGACTATCGTCCGGAGCAAAGCGCCGAACACAAAATCAAGAAGACTGAAGAGCGGCTCGAGCTGAAACTCACCAGGGCGCCGGACACGTTGCGGAGTGTCGCGGCCCTTGCCGCGCCGGCGCGTCCGTTTACGGTCGGTTTCGCGGCTGAGACCGAGCATCTCGAAGCGCACGCGGTGCAGAAGCTCGAGTCCAAACGCCTCGATATGATTGTCGCCAACCTGGTCGGCGAGGGCCGTGCATTCGATTGCGACGAAAACGAGGTCGTCGTTTTCTGGTCCGACGGCAAGCGCGAAATCGGGCTCGCCAGCAAACGCGAGCTGGCGCGCGAACTGGTTGAACTGATCGCCACGCGAGCTCGCGCTGCCAGCCGCTCGGATGCGGCCTGACCGCGCCAGCCCTCTCACGCCCCCCGTAGCCGGAACCCTGACAAAGATGCATGTTATCCAGTTGAAGATTCTCGACCCACGGCTGGGAACCGAGTTTCCCCTTCCCGACTATGCGACGCCGGGTTCCGCGGGCATGGATCTCCGCGCCTGTATCGACAAACCGGTGCTGCTGGAACCCGGATGCAGCGAGCTGATCCCGACCGGGTTCGCCATGCATATCGAAGATCCGCAGCTGGCAGCCGTGCTATTGCCGCGCTCGGGACTCGGTCACAAACACGGCATCGTCCTCGGAAACCTGGTCGGACTCATCGATTCCGATTACCAGGGACAGGTCTACGTGTCGTGCTGGAACCGGAGTCCGCATGCCTATGAGATAGAACCGGGCGCGCGGCTGGCGCAAATGGTTATCGTGCCCGTGGTACAGGCGCAATTCGAAGTGGTAGAGGAATTCTCGGAAAGCGATCGCGGCGCCGGGGGATTCGGCCATACCGGCAAGCACCAGGCTGTGCGCTACTGAGAGTTTGAGGCGTTGAGGCCCTTGAGCTCGCGGAATCGTTTTATGTCTGCGGCAAACTGGGCGTTGATCCTGGTTTTGCGGTCTTCCAGAGCCTCAACGTCGTCGCGATAGGTCTGCGCCTGCTCGAGCGTTCTGGCGTAATCGAGGAGCAGATCTTCCGGCGCCGCGGGCAGGTCCGAGTCGGATTTGACCGGAAAATTGTACTGCGCCAGCTCGGTCTTGAGATCGGTCAGCTTGCTCTCCTGGCCGAAAGCCAGCGCGCCCTTGACCTGGATCTGGGCGTCGAGAGTTTCGACACGTTCGTTCCGCAGCCGCTCGATTTCCTCGACCGACAGGAAGGTCTTCACCAGGTAAGTGTCGCGCTCGAGCTGCTTGCGCTGGGCATCGTCCTGCGCCTTGAGTTCCTGTTCTTCCTCGGGTGTAAGGTAGCGAATCGTCTCGGTGACGACGCCGGTCTTTTCATCGATAACGAAAATGACCTTGATCCGCGGATCGCGCACGGGCATCGCGTGGGCGTACTGGGTGTCGCCCGAATCCGGATCGGTCCATTTGTAGACTTCGGCCATTGCCGGGGCCATGGCCCCCAGGCCAAGCAGTACCGAAGCTATCAACATAATCCGGGTCATGCCGCGTTTATAGCATAGCCGGGAGCGGCCGCAGCGATACGAAGCCGAAACTGAGAACCAGCGCTCATTAATCGGTTTGCACGCCGTATTTTTCGCGATATCGCTGCATTGCAACAACCCCTTCGTCGCGACCGATCAGCTGTAGATAGGCAATCAGATCGGCAAGACCGACGATGTTGGCAATCCCGAGACCGAGCTGTTGTTCTACTTCCTGTACTGCCGAGAGGCTGCCCTGGCCGCGTTCCTGCCGGTCCACGGCGATGGCAACGCCAACCGGTTTTGCACCATGTGATTCGATGATGCCGATGGCCTCACGGATGGCCGTCCCGGCTGTAATTACATCGTCGACGATTAGCACGCGACCGGCGAGCGCCGCGCCGACGATTTTGCCGCCCTCGCCGTGGTCCTTCGCTTCCTTGCGGTTGAACGCATAGGCGACATCGCGCCCGTGTTCGCGGTAAAGCGCGGCGGCGACCAGGGCCGCCAGCGGAATGCCCTTGTAGGCCGGCCCGAAAAGCAGATCGAACTCGATGCCGCTGGCTACGATTGCCGCCGCGTAGCAGCGCCCGAGCGTATCCAGAGCACGCCCTGTGTTGAGCGAGCCCGCGTTGAAGAAATACGGACTTACCCGGCCCGATTTCAGCGTGAACTCGCCAAATTTCAGTGCACCCATTTCGACCGCGAGGTCGAGAAAGTCGGTTTGGTAGACCTGCATGTCCGGCTCCCGTTGCTGGCGCGCGAATTATCGCATCGTTTGCCCGCGTCGCGCTGACCTTATGCAACAATGCAGCCCCGGTTGCCGCAGTGGCGGAGGAGTTGATGGCGATCCGTGTGATTTCGTTGAATTGCAATGGCATTCGCGCGGCCGCGCGCAAGGGCATGTTCCAGTGGCTGGAGCGTCAGCGCGCCGATTTCGTTTGCCTGCAGGAGACCAAGGCACAGGAACATCAGCTCGAGGATGAACAGTTTCGGCCGGACGGCTACCACGTGTTCTACGAAGATGCCGAGAAAAAGGGCTACAGCGGGGTTGCCGTCTATAGCCGCCACAAACCGAAGCGCGTGGTTCGCGGATTTGGTTCCGCCGAATTCGATGCAGAGGGTCGTTATCTCGAGGTTGAAGTGGACGGTCTCAGCGTCGTTTCGCTTTATCTGCCTTCGGGCTCCTCGAGCGAGGCCAGGCAGGAGGCCAAGTTTCGCTTTCTCGACCAATTCGCCGACACGCTGCGCCGGATTCGCCGCCGCAAGCGCGAATATGTGCTGTGCGGAGACTGGAATATTGCGCACCGGCCGATCGATCTGAGGAACTGGAAACAGAATCAGAAGAACTCGGGTTTCCTGCCCGAGGAACGGGAATGGATGGACCGGCTGTTTGGTTCCGCCGGTTTTGTCGATGCATTCCGCCGGATCAGCGCCGGCCCATACCAGTACACGTGGTGGTCCAACCGGGGCCGCGCGTGGGACAACAATGTCGGGTGGCGTATCGACTACCAGGTCGCCACGCCGCGGTTCGCGGAGACCGTTCGTGCCGCTGCCGTCTACAAGGACCAACGTTTCTCGGATCACGCACCACTGATCATCGACTATGACTTCCCCGATCTCTGATCCGCAGACGTCCGGCCGTTTCTCCGGCTGGTGGGACGCCGTCGGCGTTTACCGCCACCGCCGCGTGCTGGCGATGTTATTCCTTGGTTTCTCGGCCGGATTGCCGTTTCCGCTGGTGTTCTCGACGATGTCGGCCTGGTTGCGCGATTACGGTATCGACAAGGCAACGATCGGTTTTTTTGCCTGGGTCGGCCTGATGTACTCCATCAAGGTGCTTTGGGCCCCGCTGGTTGACCGGGTGCGTCTGCCGCTGCTCGGCCGTTTGTTCGGACAGCGCCGCTCGTGGATGCTGCTTGCCCAGTTCGGCATCGCAGCGGGCCTGTTTGCGCTGTCCCGGCTCGATCCCTCGGCCGATATCGTCAGCGTGGCGCTGATGGCGCTGGTGGTTGCATTCTCGTCCGCGACCCAGGACATCACTGTCGATGCCTACCGCATCGAAGCGGTCGAGGAATACCGCCAGGCGGCAATGGCCGCGAGCTACAATTTCGGCTATCGCGCTGCGGTACTGGTGGCAGGCGCCGGCGCGCTGTATCTGGCCGATTTCTACGACTGGTCGGTCGCCTACCTCGCAATGACGGCTTTGATGGGTGTCGGGTTCGTGACCGCGCTGATCATCCGCGAGCCCGAGCACAAACGTGACGACCAGGTGGCGGCAATGGAGGCCGAGATTTCGGGCTGGATGTCCGGGCATGTCGGGGGCGGTGGCGCACTGAGCAGGGCAAGTGCCTGGCTGGGTGCGGCCGTGGTGTCGCCGTTTGTCGAGTTCTTTCGCCGCAACGGGCGGTTCGCGCTCGTATTGCTGGCTCTAATACTCTGCTTCAACATCAGCGATCGGGTGCTGGGCATCATGGCCAACCCGTTTTATCTCGATCTCGGGTTCACCAAGTCCGAAATTGCCAGCGTGTCCAAGATTTTCGGTTTCTTCATGACGCTTCTGGGCGCGGCGCTCGGCGGTGTGTTGGTTGCGCGATGGGGAACATTGCGCACGATGTTGCTGGCGGCGGTGATGCTTGCGATTACCAACCTGATGTTCATGGCGCTGGCCTACGCCGGACCTGACATTCGTGTGCTGGTCTTTACGATCAGCGGCGACAATCTGAGTATGGGGCTGGCGGGCGTGGCATTCATCGCGTATTTGTCGAGCCTGACGAATCAGGCCTATACGGCGACCCAGTATGCGTTGTTCAGCTCTCTGATGTCGGTCCTCGGCAAGTTTATCAGCGGCTGGTCCGGAGTAGTCGTTGAGGCCTTTGGCTACCCGACTTTTTTCGCCTATGCGGCAGCGACCGGTTTGCCCGCGATTTTCCTGATCCTCTACATTATTCGCAGGACGGAGCGGCAATCGGGCACCGGTTCCGGCGGTCCGCCCGCTAGCGGCGCTGCAACCGTCACTGGCGCGGTCTAGTGCAGAGCCCCGTCCGCGGGCTCTGCCATGGGCGGTTCTGACGACGCATGGTGGGCGCAGATGGTCCAGCCGGCGCGGTTGCGCCGATACACGTTGGTGGCAATAACCGGGGGTTGCGCCGGGTGGTCGGGACGATTGAAATGCTCCCGCACCACATGAATCGCATGATCCGGACGGGCCAGCCGGTAAACGACTTCGACTTTGAGATCGACCGGGCCCAACGCGGCCAGAATTTGTTGCCAGCTCATCATTATCTCGGCCGACGTCTGCATCAATGGGCCGCCCGGGTGGACACAGACGATGTCCTCGTTGTCCCAGGCCGCGCGCATCAAGTCGAAATTGCTGTCAGCGAACGCCCGGTAGAAGGCAAGCTCCGCTTCTTGTGCGGTTGTAAAATCCATAGACCGAATCCTCGGGGTACCTTGGACATATTCGAGACAATGGTCGCTCGGGATGCAAATAAGTAGGGTCGAAATCGATGCCGGCTCTCTGGCCAGCCTGCCGGATCCCGGTGCGCGCGAGTTCGTGTTGCCACCCAACGGATTCGCATTCGGCGGTTTTGTCGTAGTGTGCCAGGGACAGGTTCGCGCCTTCGTCAATCTTTGTCCGCACGCGCGGCGGCCGCTCAATTTTTCACCGGACGTTTTTCTCGACCGTAACAGGCCGGAAATTATCTGTACCGGTCACGGCGCGAGATTCAACGCTGACAACGGCATTTGCGTAAGCGGTCCGTGTATCGGGCAGCGTCTCACTGCACTCGATGTCCGCGTGCGCAACGATACGCTGTTAGTGAGCTGGGATAGTTCTGCCGTCGCGGGTGCTCGCAACAGGCCCTAGTCGGAGCGGTCGATGTAATCGAGATGACTTGACCAGTCATGCGGCCGGCTGCCGTCGCGATCCACCGCGATATCCTCTCGCGCCATGTCCACAGATCCCGACCAGTCTTCGGGCGGCTCGGCGGCCTGCATGGCCATTTCCTCCCAGCTGTCGAAATCCAACTCCTCAACCGTGCCGTCGAAATACTGGATTTCGATCGTTGCATCCGATTTATCGAGCGCGACCACTTCGAGCAGGTCGCCGGTCGAGTTGCGATACCAGTCGCCGATCACCGGGGCGATGATGGACATGATTGCAGGACCTCTTTCTGTGTGTGGCGAATACCTTCGGGTTGTGAGCCGTTACCTACCTTATAGCCTATACCCCAACCTGTGCAAAGGAATACGCCTGAATTCGCTGCAAAGCACAAAAAATCAGGGGAGTTTTTGGCCGTATCTGTGCGTCGATGCCTATTTGCCGTGCAGATAAATCGAATCGTCGAAGCTGGCGACCCAGTGCGGGCGCGCAACAACCAGCCCCGTCATGACGAAACCGTTGATGAAAGCCTCGGGATAGGCGTAGAGAGGAAGAAACCGGGTGAGCGCAGCCGTCTCGGGGCCGCTCACGCCACCATCGAGACGCCACAAAAGAAACTGCGCAAAGGTCGCTGCGCCAATGGCCAGGGCGGCGCCGAGGAACGCGCAAATGAAGATGTAAATAAAGAAATTATGGGGCAGCCGTCGCAACGAAAGGCGGTAGATCTGCCAGCTGATTGCCACCGGTACCGCGCACTGACTCAGAAAAACCGCCGCTGTCTGGTCCCATGCGGCGAGCCCGGCCAGAGGCGAGCCCAGGGTGACAATTGCACCGGCGACCAGCGCAAGCGGCCAGCCAAACATCAGCGTTACTGTCGTTATTCCAAGCAAATGGAGAGTTAGCCCGGACCCGAAATCGACCTGCATGGTCCAGAGCATCAGCATTGCGACGCAGGCGCCAAAAAACACGTGCTGCGCCGAGTCGTGCGCCAGCGCGCGCCAGGGTGAGCGAAGCAGCGCTGCGGCCAGCACCGGGATGGCCAGAGTCAGCGTAACCAGGGACATCGAGTATTCCTCAGCTCGTAGCCGCCGTTCGCAACTGGCGCGATTCGGCGATCAAGAAAAAAACGGGACCGCGGTTTCATGCCGGGTCGGGGTGGCGTTGGCCGGGACCTGTTTCGCTTCGATTGCGGCGGCATTGCAAATCCCATACCTGGTGGCCAAGGCGCTGGCCGCGGCGTTCGAACTTGGTTTCCGGACGGTCGTGCGGGCGCGGTACGAATCCGTGATCGGTGACTACATTGTCGAACCAGCGACTTTGGTTGATCGTTTCCAGCATGTATTCGGCATACGGCTGCCAGTCGGTGGCCAGGTGCAGCAGACCGCCCGTGCGGATTTTTGCCGCGAGCAGCTGGAGCAGAGCAGGCTGCACGATTCGCCGCTTGTGATGGCGTTTTTTTGGCCATGGGTCCGGAAACAGGATCAAAACCTCGTCCAGCGCCTGGTCGGCGATGTCGTCGCGCAGGATTTCCACCGCGTCTCCCGGAAGTACCCTGACGTTCCCTATTCCGTCGCGTTGCAGTTGCAGCAACAGATGCCCGATTCCCGGTTCGTGTACTTCAATGCCGAGATAGACCTTGTCAGGGTATCGGGCGGCAAGCGCCGCCAGCGTTTCGCCGTTGCCAAATCCGATCTCCAGCACGAGCGGCGCCTCGCGGCCGAAGATACTGCGCGCATCCAGCGGTCGCGGCGCATCCGCCACGCCGTATGTCGCCAGCAACTGACCGAGCGCGCGTTGCTGCGCGCGAGTCGTGCGTCCGCCGCGCTTGACGAAACTGCGTACGGCTCGGTGTGGGGAGTCTTCTGCCATGCGTTGTCCGACGCGAAAGTTGCGATGTGTCGTTTAATTCTACAGCCGGCCGGGTTCCGCCTCACGCTGGCGGGAACGCCCGCTCAGGACCCGCCGAGACCCATCAAAGCCCTGAGGCCGTAAGAAAAAACCAACCACACGGCGAGACTCGCGAAATAGAACGCGACGAACCAGCCCAGACGGCGCAGTGATTTACGCCGCGGTGCCGGGGGTTCTGCATTGGGTTTAGTGGTGATATCCGGCATCGGCGCTCATCTTGCCGCGGAATATCCAGAACACATAAGCGGTGTATCCGAGAATGATCGGCAGCATGATCACCGCGCCGATCAGCAGCAGACCCTGCGATTTCGGTGCCGCCGCTGCTTCGTAGAATGTCAGTGAATAGGGCACGAGATAAGGGAAGATCCCGATCAGCAAACCGACAAATCCAAGCAGAAACAGTGACGAGGCCCACATGTGCGGGGCATAGGTCGCGCCACTGCGGATACTGCGGATCAGCTGCCAGAACGCGACCGCGACCAGCAGCGGTATAGGCAGCAACGGTGCCAGCCGTCCCCAGTCAATGTCGGGGTAGCTGATGCCCCAGCGCTGGGCG
>Ga0102958_1000206_pt1 | contig 13802 bp, 7 predicted proteins | sample SalPonF2_B_D1_MG_FD_84513 | JGI IMG/M metagenome (GOLD analysis project Ga0102958, IMG submission 84513) | Salt pond soil microbial communities from South San Francisco under conditions of wetland restoration - Salt Pond MetaG SF2_B_D1_MG ...
CTCGCGTGTGAGCGTGCAGCGGCGGTCCACCACCACGCTGCCGTTGACGGGCGCCGGGCCGGTAGGGGCGGGGGGGGGCTTCGGCTCTTCCCCCCGGGCGGTGGTCACGGGCACCCGCGGGCGGTCCAGCAGCAGCCCGGCCAGTTCGTCATCGCCATCCTCGGCGGGGCGGGTCGTGGGCTGCTCGGCCGGTTGCGTGGCGGCCGTGCGCGGCTGCTCGAACTGCTGCATCCACGCGCGGAACTGCTGGGCGGCCTCTCCGCAGCCGCCCAGAAGCAGCGCCCCGGCCAGCAAGGCTCGGCGGATTGTGAACAGGTTCGCTCGCATCACGTCAGATCCAATCCCCGGCGGCCCTTCAGTCGTCTCGGCGCGCCGGAAAGCAGCGGGCCAGTTCGTCCGGACTCGGCACGGTCTCTACGTACGCCGCCCCGGCCGGCCGCTCGGACACCATCATCTCGATCAGCGGCCGCCAGAACGCTCCCACGCACACCAGCGGTCGCTTCGGCAGCAGGCGTTTGCACATCAACTCCCACACCATCGCCAGTTCCGCCAGCGTGCCGGTGGCGCCGGGAAGAACCACGTAACCCGCTCGGCCGATCTCGATCAACCGTTCCAGACGCTCCGGAAGGCTTCCGGTTCGCTCGATATCGTCAATGTACTTGTTCGGGCGAGACTTCCAGATAGAGCATACCACACCCACCGTCCGGCCGCCCGCTTCCTTGGCGCCGCGGGCGGAGGCTTCCATCACCCCGCCGTAGCCTCCGTTGGCGATGCCGTAGCCGCCGGCCGCCAGCACCTTCCCGGTCCGCATCGCCGTGGCGTAGGCGGGGCTGCCTTCCTCCGGCACAGACGAGCCGAACACCGTGATGATGGGCTGCCGGGCCGCCGTCATCCGCCCGCGTTCTCCCGCGTGTAGTTCAGCAGCCCGCCGGCCGCGAGGATCTTCCGCTGCCGGGGGGCGAGGGTGATCTCGCATACAAAGTCGAAGCCCTTCGTCTCGTTCCGCACGACAATCGCGTCGGCCGAGCGGATCGCCGCCTCGACGCCCTCGATCAGCAGTTCGTCTTCGGCGTCCAGTTGGGCATAGACGGCCGGGTCCGCGAAGCGCAGCGGCAGGATGGCGAAGTTCACCAGGTTCGCCTGGTGGATGCGCTCGATGGTCTGGGCGATCACCACCCGCACGCCGAGGTACATCGGGCACAGGGCCGCGTGCTCGCGGCTGGAGCCCTGGCCGTAGCTGTCGCCGGCGACAATGACGCCCGCTCGCCCGTCGCCCTTGACGGACAGCGCCCGCTCGGCGAACGTCGGCTCGCCCGGCTCGTTGAAGCAGTCGAACACGTACTTGGCGTACTCCGGCACGTTGGAGCGGTATTTCAGCAGCGCCCCGGCGGGCATGATGTGGTCCGTGGTGATCTTGTCCGTCACGCGGATCAGCACCGTGCCGTGGAGCGTATCGGCCAGCGGCTCGCCGGCCGGCGGCTTGACGATGGTCGAGCCGCGGAGGATTTCCGCTTCCGCCGCCTGCTCTTCCGGCAGCGGCGGCTGGAGCATGTTGTCGTCGATCAGAAAGCTTTGCGGCGCGTCGACCCGCGGGCAGGGGATGCCGCACTCGGTGAGCGTGCGGGGGTCCGTCACCACGCCGGTGATCGCCGCGGCGACGGCCGTCTCCGGCGAGCAGAGGTACACCGTGTCGCCTTTGGTTCCGCTGCGCCCGGCGAAGTTGCGGTTGAACGTGCGCAGGCTCACGGCGCCCTCGGCCGGGCTGAACCCCTGCCCGATGCACGGCCCGCAGCCGCTCTCCAGCAGCCGCGCGCCGGCGGCGATCAGGTCCGTCAGCGCCCCGTTGGCGGCGATCATCTCCAGCACCTGCTTGCTGCCGGGGGCGATGCCGACCTCCACGCCCGCACAGACGGTGCGGCCCTTCAGCGCCGCGGCCACGGTCATGAGGTCCTGGTAGCTGCTGTTCGTGCAGGAGCCGATGATCACCTGCGAGACCTTCGTGCCGGCCTTGGATGCGACGGGGTGAATGTTGTCCGGGCTGGGGGAGATCGACGCCAGCGGCTCGAGGGACGCCAGGTCGATCACCACGCGGTCGAAGCTGACTTCCGCGTGGCCGTCCTCGCCGGCCGGGCCGACCTGCACGCCCTCGCAGTAGCGCCGGATGTTCTCGATGGTCGCCGCGTCGTTCTCCGCGTGCAGGCGCTTGGTGATGCGGTCGTAGCTCGCGCCCTCCTCGGCCGTCAGCTCGCGGTATTGCTCCCCGCGGCCCTGGGCCTGGAGGAACTGCCGCGTGTTCTCATCCGACGGGAACACGCTGCACGTGACGCCGAGCTCCGCGCCCATGTTCGTGCAGGTGGCGCGGGCGGGGACCGGCAGCGACGCCACGCCCTCGCCGCAGTACTCCACCATGCAGCCGACGTTGCCGCGCGTGGTCAGCACGCTCAGCAGGCGGAGGATGATGTCCTTGGCGGCCACCCACTCCGGCAGGCGGCCCTTCAGCTCCACGCCGATGACCCGCGGCCAGGCCGTGTAGAACGCCCCGCCACCCATCGCCACGGCCACGTCCAGCCCGCCGGCGCCCATGGCGACCATGCCGATTCCGCCGCCGGTGGGCGTGTGGCTGTCGGAGCCCAGGAGCGTCTTTCCCGGCGCGCCGAACCGCTCCAGGTGCACCTGGTGGCAGATGCCGTTGCCCGGGCGGGAGTGCCACGCCCCGACCTTGCGCGAGATGGACTGGAGGTACAGGTGGTCGTTGTGGTTCTCCGGCCCGAACTGGGCCAGGTTGTGGTCCACGTAGCTGACGGACACCTCCGTCTTCACGCGCGGCGCGCCCATCGCCTCGAACAGCAGGAAGGCGGTGGTGCCGGTGGCGTCCTGGGTGAGGGTCTGGTCGATGCGCAGGCCGACTTCCGCGCCGGCGGTCGCCTCGCCTTCGACCAGGTGCTCCGTCAGTATCTTCTGCACTGCGTTCCGCGGCATGGGGGCTCCTGTCAATACGAACATCTCGCCATCGTCCCGAACGAGACAGGATAGCAGATGCCCGCCCCGTGCGGAAGAGCCGGACGGCGAACGCGATTGCGGGGGTGCGGATTGCGGAATAGACGGCCACAACGCTCGCTTGCGGCAGGCGAGCGATGCGGCTGCGCCTGTTGCCTGGTCCCAAGCGCCAAGCGCCTTGCCGTTGGCGAGGCTGTGGCCGCACCCCTATTGCCCTGGTTCCAAGTTTCCGGCGCCTGCCGTTGGCCAGTCGCCACGGGCGTGTCCTTAGGCCCCCGTGGCCGGGGGGTTCTTCTATCCATGACACTGACAATGCCTTAGCGAAACTTCAGCGCAGTTTATATTGGGCGCTCAATCCGGCTTAACGGGGCAGGCTTACCATCCATGCGGCAAATGGGTCAGCGGAAGATTCATCGTACGTACGTCCGGTCTGCACTCCGCGCGGTAGCAGCGCGCGTGCGGCCGGAAGAATCCTGACCGGCCCTGCCTACAGAGACGCAGGGCCCAAGACACTCGAAGGGGCACAGAAGGTGAACTCGACCATGAACCGCAAGAAGGCATTTACCCTGATTGAACTGCTCGTTGTCGTCGCGATCATCGCGCTGCTGGTCAGCATCCTGCTGCCGAGCATCAACGCCGCAAAGAAAATGGCCCAGACCTCGACCTGCGCGGCGAACCTCAGCTCCATCGGCAAGCAGATCGCCATCTACAGCGCCCGGTCGGACCGCTACCCGCCGAGCTACGTCTATCCGAAGGCCGATGGAACCTGGGGCTGCAACCCCAACGAGCAGGACGCCTCCAAGGCCAACGGCTATCAGCACTGGTCTCACCACCTGCTGGGGTCCAGCGGCCTGACCGACAAGGCGTTCAGTTGTCCGGGCCATCAGGCGGGGGGCGCTCCCCGCACGAACCCGGGCTCCGACGGAACGTAGCAGAGCGGCCAGGCGGATGACGACGGCAACACCGGCGGGGGGCGCATTGCGGACCGCCAGGCGGACGTGACGGCCTTCACCGCCAACGCCGCCATCATGCCGCGCAACAAGTTCCCCGGTTACTCCACCGGCCACCGCGTCAACCGCCTGGTCTCCCCGGACGAGATCGTCCAGGCCGGCAGCACCATCCTCGTCACCGAGTTCTTCGAAGACTGGCGCGCGGTCGCCGTGGAAAGCGGCGGCAAGCTCAAGAGCAAGAGCCACCGCCCGGTCAACCCGTTCTACCACGTGGGCACCGGCTACGACGAATACGCCACGGATTCCCCGGGCTTCAAGTACGAGGCGGACGGCGACAACTTCAACCTCCTCAAGATGGAGACGCTGAAGCAGAACCCCCTGGGCGCGATCGACGGCGCCCGAGGCACGGAGTTGAACGCCGTGGGCCGCCACCACATCGGCCGAGACGAAGCGGACGAATGGGGCGATTACACGAACTTCCTCTTCTGCGACGGCCACGTCGTCACGGAGAGGCTCCTGAAGACCCTGGAGAATCGCCAGTGGGGCGAGAAGTACTACAGCGTAACCGGTCACAACGAGGTCAAGTAGGGGCAGCACGAGGCCCCGGAAAGGAGGCGCCTTTCGCACGAGAAGCCCTGTCCGTAGAGCAGAGATTGCCGGAGTGAAAACCGAGGGAGTACGGGCCGCGCAGTGGCGCGGCCCCCAACCGAAAAGAGAGGTCCCCAGAGGACCCGGAAAGAGAGCCTGAACATGATAGGACTTTCGAAGAAACTGACGCTGGCCGTCCTGGCCATGACCGTCATCGCCGGCGCGGCCTCCGCGCAGAACATCACGCCCAGCGGCGGGCAGGTGAACATCAACGGCGCGACGCTGTTCGAGAACTTCTTCCGCGCCGCCGCGGCGACGAACGACTGGATCGATGCCGACAGCAATGGCATCTACGGCTTCGACTCCAACAGCTTCGCCCTCCAGCAACTGGCCACGACGTACACCGGCAGCGCCATTAGCCCGGTCTGGGCCGTCACCTACCGCGGCGTCGGCTCCGGCAACGGCCTGGCCGCCCTGGACACCTGGTACAAGGCCGCGCCGACGTACACCGACAGCGCCGACCCGGGCATCACCAACCGGTACCAATGGTCGCCGAACGCGGGCGGGACCAAGGTGAATAATGTGCCGAGCACGATCATCACCGCCGGCCCGGCCGATATCGCCGTGATGGACGTGCCGACGACCTGGTTCGTCCAGAACACCAGCGCCGCCGGCGCGTGGAGCAAGAAGCCCACCCAGGCCGGCTACGGCACCAACGCCGCCGTCAGCACCACCGGTCAGAGCCAGAAGATCAAGACGCTGACCAACCTGACCACGACGCCGGGCCAGTACGACGCCAGCGATCCAACCCAGCCGATCAGCGTCTATGACACGCCGATCACCTTCGTTCCGATGGCCATCATCGCCAACCGCGGCACCGGCCTGGAGAACGTGACGCAGGCGGAACTCCAGAGCCTCTTCGTCACCGGCCGCATGCCCAACGGCGAGAACCTGGTGGCAGCCACCCGCGACAGCGGCTCCGGCACGCGCAACGGCTCTATGAACTCCATCGGCGTGGACCCGTCCTACGGCGTGGGCGACAATGTCGGCGCCAAGGAGAAGGACAGCGGCCTGGATGCCCTCGGGCCGGACCACAAGGTCAACAACATGAGCAGTTCCAGCCGCATGGTCGCCCGCCTGGCGAACAACCGCATGGCCGTGGGTTACCAGGGCCTGGAAGGCAAGGGCGCCGTGGGCCAGAACAGCGGCAAGTTCGAGATTCTCAACGTGAAGATGACCGGCGACGCCAATTACGTCCGTCCGGGCGTTCAGACGATTCTGGACGCGGAGTACCGCATCGGCGGCCCGGAGACGATGGCCACCGCGGGCAATCCGTTCGCCGACAGCACCGATGGCGACACCGACGGCTACGCCTGGGACGCCTCCACCAACACCGTCGCCGCCAGCGGCACGGACCAGCCCATGAAGAACGTGGAAGCGGCCAAGTACATCATGAACATCGTCCAGTCCCTCCGCGACTTCAGCGGCAGTCCGGGAGCCGACGAGCAGGGCAACATGCCGGGTGAGTATCTGGCGAAGAACTTCTTCCCGACTGACGCCCTGACCAAGGCCCCGAATCTGACGGACCCGACGAGCTGGGCGACGAACAGCACGTTCAACCAGAACCTGTACGACTACATCGCCGCCAACAACAACCTGGGCCTCGGCGTTGACGGCAGCGGCAACCCGATTCCGCTGGCCGGCTACGGCACGGTGAACGCGGCGGGCCACGTGCCGGCCCGTAAGGCGCTGACCGGCGGCGCGACGTACAGCGACGGCACCACCGGCGCCTACTACATCGACGCCAACAGCGACCAGGTTGCCTCCGGAGACCTGGCCGCACGCAACGCCCTGATGGGCGACTTCAAGTACGACAGCGTCCGTGACGCCTATGACGTCGAGAAGATGATCTCCGCCGTCAAGAACCCCCGCGGCTTCGAGGCGGGCACCAATCACGGCGGCGCCGCCGGCAGCCAGAACGGCGACTACGTGATCGTCGAAGTGATCGGCGACTTCAACGGCGATGGCGACTTCGACGCCGAAGACGTGCGCTACTTCGCCGACGGCCTGGCGATGGTGGATGAGAACTTCAGCACCACCGTCAACGGCACGACGGTCGAGAACTCGGCCGACAAGAGCAGCCAGTTCGGCAAGTGGCTGGACCGCAAGGTCGGCTTCACGCTGGTGGACCTGGCCGACGCCGCCAGCAACGGCACCGGCAACTACTTCGGCACGACGAAGGCCAACGGCACGTACGCCGCCGGCGACTCCCGCGCGGACATTGCCGGCAGCGTTGCCGGTCCGTCCATCGGGGCCGCCCCGACCGGTGCGGATAATGTTATCAACGGCTACGACATCAGCTACCTCCAGCAGAACATCCACAGCACGACCGACCTGACGGACATCGATCAGGCCGTCGGCACGGATGGGTCCTGCGACCTGAACGACGACCTGGCCGTCAGCGATGCCGACCTGCAGGAGATGTTCGGCATCCTGGAGACCGTCATGGGCGACGCGAACTTGGACGGGCAGGTGGACCTTCAGGACTTGACGACGCTGAAGGGCAACTTCGGCACCGGCACGTACTGGGGCGAAGCCGACCTGAACGGTGACGGCCAAGTCGACCTTCAGGACTTGACGACGCTGAAGGGCAACTTCGGCAGCAGCTACAGCGACGAGTCCGTCACGCCGATCCCCGAGCCGACCACGATGCTGCTGGTGGGCCTGGGCGGCGCCGCGGCGGTCATCCGCCGTCGCCGCAAGTAGTTCCCGGATGCACCAACCGCTGCCTTTCCCCGGGCCCTTCGGGGCCCGGGGATGGGGGCGAGAGAAGCGATCGAGAGCCGTGAATGCAGTGTGAGCCTGCTGTACTCGAGTGAATGGAGGCTTGCGGGCAGGTCGGAGGCCCGAAAGCTACAGACGATCGAAACTCCGGCAAGAGCCTTGCCCTCCGCGTCATGGTGATGCGGCGGGTAGAACCAACCGGTCCCTGAGGGACCAAGGAGCGGAAGAGATGAAGAAGCTGATTGCTGTGATGGCGATTCTGGCGATGGTGGCTGTGGCGAATGCGGGCACGATCCAGAAGTATGATCTGGAGTTGGTGATGGATTCAGAAGGTGTATTCTCTCTGCACAACACCACGGATAGTGCGGTTCGCTTCTATGCCTATTCGATCGAGTCGGACGGCGACAAGCTGTCTCCGACTGAATGGATCTCAATTCAGGACCAGGCGGCAGCAGACATGATGGGCGTGTTTGGCGTGTTGGGTATGGGTGGAGTCACAATGGGCGAGATGAACCCGACCAGCGGCGCTCTGGCAGAGTACAGCTCGAGCGAAGCGGTGCTTCAGGCGGGTGCTTCCTTCGCAATCGGCAAGCCGGCCACGGGCCTGCATGACCTGAAGTTCTATTGGGCGAACAACGATACACCGACCGGCGACCAGTACCAAGGCAACGTGGTCCCCGAGCCGGCGACGATGGCCCTGCTGGGCATCGGCGGCCTGGCCGCGATCATCCGCCGCCGCAAGGCGTAGCGTGTGCGGCATGCAGGGCGGGCGACTTGCTTGCCCGCGGAATGAGGTGGGCGGGTTCCGATAGTGACGGGAACCGCCAAAGATGAACGCTCCAACCTTTTCAGCGCTTCAATTCGCTCGAAAAGGCTCCCACTGGCCGGCGTCCGTTCCCCCGCGGACGCCGGCCGTGTTTTGCGCCGATGACGAGGCGCCGCACCCGAGCCGCGATGGATTGCCCCGGAGCGAAGTGAGCGCCAGCGGCCTGCCGCGGCGCAGCCGAAGGCGAAGACGGGAGCGGGGCCGTCTCGATCGCCGATTGCCGATCGCCGATTGACGATTGGCGGCCCTTCCTTCGCAGTCGCGGTTCCTCCGAAGCGCCCCGCGATGCCGGTATCTCCGGGCCCTCTGTGGTTCCCGTCGTTGCCGTTGCCGTTCCCGGCTGCTCCGCCGATTACCGCGTCGTGAACGTGTTGAACCCCGCCTCATCCAGGTCGCGCGCCGCCTTCGCCGCCGCCGCCACCAGCGGATCGTCGGCATTCACCAGCTCGTCCAGCAGTTTCTCGGCATGCCTGGCATCGTCGCTGTCGTCGGCCGTGTAACGAACCACGCCCAGCGCCAGCACCGCCTGCACCTTCCACGCCCGGTCCTGCTCGTTGGCCACCACGTTAAAGATGTCCCCCGGGTGCGGCTTGAGGCTCCAGACCACTCTCTGCTTGTCCTCGTAGAAACTGCGCATGGCGGAGAGGGCGTCGGCATAGTTCTGCGCCGCGGACACCTTCTCCGGCGGGGCGTTCGTGAGCCGGTAGACCGCCAGCAGCCCGTCCAACGCGGCCGCCTGCGCCAGAATGCCGTTGCGGACCATGTGGACCCGCGCCCGCTCGTTCATCATGTGCCGGCCCATCACGAGCTTGTCGGCCAGCACGGCCGCGGCCTGCTCGTGCCGGCCGGCGTCCACGTGGGCCTTGGCCAGCAGGTCCATCGCGTCGGCGACGTTCGTGAGGTAGGTCGCCGGTTCGCAGAGAAAGCCCACCTCCATCTTCTCCGGCGTGTGCACGAACACGTAGCGCATCTCGCGCTTTTGGGCGCCGGCCGCCACGTGCTTATGCATCTGCTCCAGCAGCCCCATCACCGGCCGGTAGTCCCGCATGGTAGAGAGCTTCCGCTCGTTGGCCTTGAAGACGGCCACGGCCTTGGCGTAGTCGTCGGCGGCGTTGCCGGGGGCGCTCGGCTCGGCGCCCAGCACGGCCGAGAGGCTCACCGAAGGCTCGCGCAGCTCCATGAATCCGGACTTGCGCGTGGCGTGGGTCGGCTCGCTGGGGCTGGTGATGAGCGTCAGCGACACGATCACGATGACCAGGACCAGCAGCAAGGCGCCCGCGATAATCCAACCGAGTTTGTTGCCCACGATAGCGGCTCCTGAAAGAGGCGGCGGAAAGCCGGGCCGCGCGGCCCGGGGAATATCATCTTAGCAGGAGCGGCGGATCGCTTCCAGCAGGGCGCGAGCCTTGTCCAGCGTCTCGGCGTACTCCGCGGCCGGGTCGGAATCCGCGACGATCCCCCCGCCCGCCTGCACCAGCGCCCTCCGCCCATCGCAGACGACCGTGCGGATGGCGATGTTCCACTCCGCGTCGCCGCCGAGGCCCACCCAGCCGATGCACCCGGTGTACACCCCGCGGGCCACCGGCTCCAGTTCGTCGATGATCTCCATCGCGCGGATCTTCGGCGCCCCGGTGACGGACCCGCCGGGGAAGGTCGCCCGCAGCAGCGCCGCCGGGCCCACGCCGGCCCGCAGCCGCCCGGTCACCGTCGCCGTGCGGTGGTGCACCGTCGGGTGCTCCTCCAGGTCGCCCGCCCGCGCCACGCGCACGGAGCCGTACTCGCACACGCGGCCGAGGTCGTTGCGCAGCAGGTCCACGATCATCGCCAGCTCCGCGGCGTCCTTCTCGCTGGCCTGGAGCTGTCGGGCGGCCTCGGCGTCGGCCGCGGCGTCGGCCCCGCGCCGCCGCGTTCCCTTGATCGGCCGGGTGGTCACCTGTCGGCCGCGCACCCGCAGGAACAACTCCGGCGAGCTGGACGCCACCGCGCACGGCCCGCCGGACGTCTCGAAGCCCAGGTACGCCGCGTGCCACGCCGGGTTGGCTTCCCGCAGCCGCTCATAGAGCCGCAGCGGCGGCGGGGAGGCCGCCTCGAACCGCTGAGAGAGGTTCACCTGGAAGATGTCTCCGGCGGCGATGTACTCCAGGCAGCGCCGCACGGCCCGGCGGTACTGCTCCGGCGTGAAGTTGGACGCGGGCTCATCGCACGGCCGGCAGTCGGTGTCCGGCGGGGGAGCGTTAAGGCGGCCCTCAACGGCCGCCCGCAGCGCCTCGGCCGCCTCGCCCGCGCCAGGCGGCGGGGCGTCGAACGCCAGCTCCTCCAGTCGCCAACTGTCGTCGGCCGCGTCGTGCACGAGCACCGCGTCGTGGAAGGCCAGCCGCAGGTCCGGCAGGGAGGTGTCTCGCACGGCCGCTTCCGGCAGCCGCTCGATGAGCCGGCCGACCTCGTAGCCCACGTAGCCGATCCAGCCCGGCCCGTACGGCCCGCCGCGCGGGCCCTGGAGTTTCACCGCCTCCAGCGCCGCCTCCAGCGCGGGCCAGACGCCCACGCCATCCGCCAGCGCCGCGCCGGCCGCGTTCCGCAGCACGCCGCCGGCCAGCGTGAGCACCTCCAGCGGCCGGCATGCGTAGAGGGAGTAGCGCCCGTAGAGTTCGTGCCGCCGTGCGGATTCCAGCGCCGCCGGCGACGGCTCGCCCGCCACGGCGCGGAGGATCTCCGCGCGAGACGCTCCCGGCTCGAGGATCGCGGTTCGGACGTGCGCGCCGGAAATGGCCTGTGGCGTGAACATGGCGTCCTGGGGGCGCTCCTACTTGCCGGCGGGCGAGACGGCCCGCACAAACATCGCGCCGAGACTGCGCGGGTCGTAGAGATACCGCGGGGCGCCGGCCCAGTTCGAGGCCTCCCCGCCCCGCGTGGCGAACCGGGCGAAATTCACGCGCCACAGATCGGCTTGGCCTCGCTCGCCGAAGGCCTTGCGCGGAATGGCCATCTCGACGATCCAGTGCCCATCCTGCCGCCCGACGGCCACGGCCGCGCCCGACGGCCAGGGCTCGGACCTGCCCAGCGGCGGGCGCGTCTGAACGCCCCGGCTGGCCACAAGCACGCCGTTGGCCTTGACGATCAGGTGGAAGAGGTCTTGCGGCCCCTTGGCGCCGGCGCCAGGGTCGAGCACTACCTCCACCAGGTCTTCGCCGTGGGCCATCAACTGCTCGTAGCGGATGACATTGCTCGCCCGGGCGACGATCCGCTCCGGCGTCGGCTCGGCGCAGCGGAAGGCGATGTACAGGTTTTCGGCGTCGTGCAGGACAAACGCGGAAGTCCGGCGCGTCGCCAGACCGTCGCCAAGCCGGCCGCGACGCCCGATGAGCCGGAAGTCCGCCGCCGAATTGCCGAACCGCATGGGCCAGTCGTCCAGCTCGCCGTCGATTGCGATGGGCTGGTCCACCACGCCGGACAGCAAAAACGCGGCGCGCACGTTCAGCGTGCGGGCATCCCGCATGTCCGTCACCATGCGGACGGGCAGGGGCAGCCGACCGTCCGGGCCGGTGGGTATGCTGTCTCCCTCGGCCGAGAGCGTCACGGTCTTGCGGGTGGCGGGGGGGAAGGAGGCCACCTTTACGGCCCCGCCGACGTCCTTCCAGCCCTCGGGCAGATCGCCCAGGCTCAGTTGACAGTCCACCTCGCGGGCGTGCTCGTTGTAGAGGTCCACGTATATAACCGCCCGCAGGCGCCGGGCGGTTTCACTGCCCGCGGCGTCCTTGTGCTCGATGGGCGCCACGCCGCAGCGCACCTGCTCGACGCGCACCCGGTGAACCTGCGCGTTGAAGTGCCGCCAGGCGAGTCGCTGCTCGCTGAGCCGCCGGTTCGGCACGTCCGACGGATGGATGGCGTCGGTCACTTCCTCGGCCAGCAGCCGCCGGGCCAGGCGCCAGGTGGCGGGGGGGCGCACCCAGCCATCGAGGCGCGGGTCCAGGTAGTTGTCTCCCATGGCGGCCAGGCCGGCGTAGCGGGCCATCGAGTCCAGCATGGCCCGGGCGACGGCGTCCCGCTCTCGCTGGCTCAGCAGCCACAGGTAGGCCAGGTCTTGCAGGCCGCGACGGAGGCGCTTGAGCCGCACGGACGGCACGGCCCCCTCGATTCCGTACGGCGTGCCGGGGTGAAAGAGGCGCGTGCGGGCTTCGGCTTCGCTCGCGTCGGGGCCGCCCCAGTGCAGCACCTCCGGCAGAAACAGGCCCGTGCAGCGGTACTTCATGGCGAACCAGGGAACCGCCCGCACGTCGGCCGGGCTGGCGATCACGCCGAGGCTTCCGAGGTACGGCGGTGTGCCGGGCGAGAGCCACATGCCCTGCAGCGGGCGGGCGGCGTCTCGCATGTCCGCCGCGAGATACGGCCGCAGCCACTGGGCGGGCGGCGCCTGGATGGTCGCCAGCCGGTCCATGTCGGCCGGGGCAACCCAGCCGGTCGGCCCCGGCGGACGGGCCGGGAGCCGCGAGAGCACGGGCGTCTTGCCGTCGGCCGCCAGGGCGATCCGCGCCAGGCGGGCGAATGTCGCGTAGCCGGCGCCGGTCACCGGGCCGCGATACGGCCAGGTGAACAGCCTGCCCTCGATCTCCGGGTCGGCGGCGAGGCGCCGGCGGCATTCGGCGGCAAGCTGCCCGGCCGTGTCCAGGTAGGCTTCGGATTGCGGCCCGCCGTAGAGCCGGGGCTGGGGCCAGTCTTCACAGAAGGGCGTGGGCCAGGCCGCCGCGCCGATGCCGTCTTCGAAGGCCGTGCCCTTCAGGTACGGCATGACGATCGCGTCGTAGTCCGTCCAGTCCACCTGCACCTTGCCGAACATGTCTCGCTTGACGACCGGGCGGATGCCCTTCTCGAACAGGTCCAGCCGGTGGCGGTGGGCGAGCTGCATGAGTTGCCGCATGGCCGTCAGGCCGCGGATCACCAGCGGGTGGCGGCGGTCCAGGTGCGGGGGGATGTAGCCTTCCCCGTCGCGCTGGATGAGCGTGGAGAACACGTCGCGATGATCGAAGCCGCCCACGGCCGCCAGGGGCCGGGTGTCCGGCAGCACGAAGTCGTACACCTGCGCCCGCATCGTGAGCCGCCAGGGCTTGCTGTTGCGGGCCCGCACGCTCAGCGTGCCGGTGTAGGCGCCCGGATGCGCGCCCCGCGGGATGGATACATCCACCCACAGCGCGAGCCGCTCGCCGGGCTTCAGCGCGAAAGGCTGGCCGGCCTTGGGGGCGTCGATGGGCGCCAGGGCGTCATAGAAGGTGGCCGGCCGCGGCGGCGCGTCGGTCAGCCGCAGATGCCACGGCGGGTATTCTTCCACGCGCACCGGCATCATGCGGAAGGCGGACACGTGGGCCGCGGGAATCGTCTCCTTGCCGGCCGTCAGGTCCGTCCAGGCCAGCTCCAGGCCGCTCTCGCCTTCCGGCCCGGCCTCGATGACAAGCTGAAAGCAGAGCGTTTCGTTGGCCGCGCCGAAGAGCTTCACCGTGCGGGCCTCGGCGTCGTATACGTCGGGCGCGTTCGTCGGCGGCGTGCGGTCCGTCAGGTTCGTCATTTCGTCGGCGACCCAGGCGGACAGTTCCCTCTCCGGCTCGGGCAGGAAGGAGATGTTGAGGCGCCGGCAGCCGGACAGCAGCCCGGAGATCAGCACGGTC
>Ga0102958_1000207_pt1 | contig 13785 bp, 12 predicted proteins | sample SalPonF2_B_D1_MG_FD_84513 | JGI IMG/M metagenome (GOLD analysis project Ga0102958, IMG submission 84513) | Salt pond soil microbial communities from South San Francisco under conditions of wetland restoration - Salt Pond MetaG SF2_B_D1_MG ...
GACCCGCGCCAGGTCGGACAACCGCTGCGTCTCGGTGGCCGGATGCTGGACGGGCGTTTCAGTCCGAACACACGTGGAATACTGGTGCGAACCGATGGCTGGTTGCATCTCATCGCGCTGACCATGTCGGGGCCGTTGACTCGGGTCAGCATGCCGCAGAACGGTTCCTCAAACGGTTTGCCCGGGTTTGCCGATCGCGCCGGAGAAAGCCTGGTATTTCCGCCGTTATCGGCCGACGCCGCCCCTGTCACAATCGGTCTGGACGGGTCGCCCGGCGCCGCGGTAGCCGGAGATGCTGGCGAGTTGCGGGCGCTGTGGCAGCAACGTTTGGGATTAACCGTCGGCGTTGACGGCGGTATCGAACCAAGGCGCGAGCGCGCTCGTTAGAAAAATTCTGAAACTGCGAACTGGCGCAAGTAACGTCGTTTTTGTTTCGGTAGAGTTCACATAAGCCGGATGGACCGATATGGGGCTGTATTAAGTGAAGCCGCTGAGATTGCTGCCAGTCTTTCTGTTTTTGTACGCCTGTGGTGCGGAACCGCCGCCGCCGCGTTCGGTGGATGAGTTCAAGTCCGATCGGGTCATCCTCGATGCGACTCTCGCGCGCTGTAACGGCAAAGGCAGCGAGACTGACTTCGAGAAACGCGAATGCAACAATGCAAACAAAGCAGTTGAGATGCTGTGGCGCCAGCGCGAGAGGGAGCTCAAGGCAGAGCGCGAAAAGCAGTTTGACGCGAAGCGTGAGGCGTTGCGGCTGCGGCAGGAGAGGGAAGAAGCATTGCGTCGTGCTGATGAAGCGGAGCAACGAGCGCGGGCATTGGATGTTTACGGTGGCCAGGTTTTCGCCGAGACCGCGGAAGGTATCGATAGCAACCTGTCCGGTGGCGCGGCGATGGGTCAGGACGCGGCTTCCGCCGAGCTGGAATGGAGCGATTCCGCGGCCGGCAGCGCCGACGTGACGTCACAAGAGAACGCAATTGGAGACCAGGCTTCCGCCGGGTCTCCGGATCTCGAGAAACGTATTCGGCGCCTGGAGGAAGAACTCAGGAAACGGCGGCTCGAAAATGTACCTCAGCAAGAGGCAAGCCCCGAGGATAGTGGTTCCTGAGGCTCCACACCCGGCGCGACTTTCTCGCCGCACAAGGGCCACCCGGACCAGCAAAATCGCTTTCTAGCCGTCGACGACCGGGGCGCGCCGATTACCCGGCTTTGCCAGCAACATCTGGACATCGCTGATGTGGCGTTCGTCGAAGCCGCCCTCGCAGTAGCAAAGATAGAACTCCCACATGCGAACAAACGACTCGGGATAACCGAGTCGGCGTACCGCGTCGCGCTCGGCCATGAACCGGGCACGCCAGTGCCTCAGGGTCTCGGCATAGTGCGGGCCGATGTCGTCCATATGAAAGACTGTCATATCTGTCTTTCGGGTCAGAGCATCCGATATTGCAGTAACGCTGGGAAGGAAACTCCCGGGAAATATAAACCGCTTGATGAAGTCCACCGTTTTGCGCGCAGATTCGTATTGCTGATCGTTTATGGTGATCGCCTGCAGCAACATCAGCCCTTCCGGCTTCAGCAGCTCGCTGCAGCGCCGGAAGTAGGTATCCATATACTGATGCCCGACCGCTTCGATCATTTCGATCGAAACAATCTTGTCGTATTTGCCCTGTAAATCGCGGTAGTCCTGCAGTAGCAGCGTTATTCGGTCGGAAAGGCCTGCAGCCTCGATGCGTTCCCGCGCCAACGCATGTTGCTCCTTCGATATGGTCGTCGTCGTGACCCGGCAACCGTAGTGACGCGCGGCATGCATTGCAAATCCGCCCCAGCCCGTGCCGATTTCGAGCAGATGATCGGCTGGTCGGAGGTCCAGCTTGCGACAAATCAGGTCATTCTTGTAATCGGACGCTTCTTTCAGCGAGGTGACACCGGGCGCGAAGATCGCACACGAATACATCATCGTCTCGTCAAGAAACAGGGAGAACAAATCGTTGCCGAGGTCGTAGTGCGCGGAAATATTCTTGCGGCTGCCGGAGATGCTGTTGCGATTGAGGGCATGCGCGAGATTCAAAGCCGGTTTCGACAGCGTCGCCCAGGCATTGTCTATTCCATACAGCACGTCCTTGTTACGAAGCAGAATTCGCACCAGCGTCGCGAGGTCGTCGCAATCCCAGGCACGGTGGATATAACCTTCGCCGGCGCTCACACTTCCGCCCAGCGCGAAATCGGCATAGAACTGCGGGTCGTGAACCACTACCCGTGCCTGCAGTTCGCCCGGCATGAGGTTGCCGAAACGGTGCAGTTCGGGACCGTCGATCAACTCGATGTAACCGTGCTCGATTCTTCCGAGTCGCTTTAGAATTGCACGCCGCGCAGCGTTCTGAATGATTCCGGGGCGGCGCCGGGCAGGGCCGTTTAGTTCGCGCGGAATAATACTGCTTCTCATCGATAACTCTCCGGTTGCGGTGTAGGTTGGGAGTGTTTCGGATGGGGGTAGAAAGGCACTCGTTTTAGCCACAGTTTCAACGCTTGCCAGTGTATCGCCAGTACCACTCTCACCGTCATCAGCGGAAAGCGCAGCAGAATCCCCGCCATCGACGCCGCGGTTAGCGATTTGCGACGCAGGTCGAGGGTGACATCGAATTTGGAAGCCCCGTCGCCGCGGTAGTTCTGCATATTTACGCCCAGACTGTCGGCGGGCCGGGAAAATCGCCATTTGTACTGCATGTCCATCGGCAGGAATGGCGATACGTGAAACTCCTTGTCCAGACGCCATTCCAGGATATCGCGATCGACGCCGGCCCCGGTTCGCGGTAACACATACATGTGCCGTTCGCCCCAGGGCGTGTTGTTGACTTCGGCGACGATAAAGTCGACACGGCAATCGGATTCGTCAAAGCAGTAGTAGAAACTGACGGGATTGAAGCAGTGGCCAAAGTAGCGCAAATGGGTAAGCAACCTGATGGGTCCTTGCGGACGAATCCCGGTACGCTCGAAAACCAGCTCGCGAATCTGCTCGCCGAGCGGCCGTTTTGGATCGCCGTAATGGTCGGAACTCCTGAACGAAGCGATATTGGCCCGCTCGCAACTCCATAGCCATTTCTTACTGAATACCCCCGGCAACTCGTCCAGGTCCAGGTACATCAGGAACAATGGATAGGAGAAGGAATGCCGGGTCGGCTCCTTGCGCGAGTGTCTAACTCGCCCGCGATAAATACAGCTTTTCATCCCTCGACCATTCCTTGAGTTCCTGCAGCGCCTGCAGACCGCTGACCATCCCGTCCTCATGAAATCCGTAGCGCCAGTATGCCCCGCAATAGAAACTGCGGTTGACGCCGCTTATTTCGCTCCGTCTTTTCTGCGCCGCGATTCCGGCTGCGGTGAATACCGGATGGTGATAGGTGATGCGTTCGATAACCCGTTCGGGCGCTATCGCCTGATCGTGATTGAGTGTCACGCAATACGTGTCGGGCGCTTCCAGACTTTGCAGAATGTTCATATTGTAGGTGACGGCAACCCGCGACGTATCGTATTTTGGCACGTGATAGTTCCATGCCGCCCAGGCCGCTTTTCGACGCGGTAGCAACGAGCTGTCGGTATGCAGGACGGCTTCGTTTTCCTGATACGGAAAGGCCGACAGAATGTCGTGCTCCGCGGCACTTTTGTCTGCAAGCAGATTCAGGCTCTGATCGCTATGACAGGCCATAACCACCGCGTCAAAACGCTCGCGACCGCTGGCGCTTGCGATGTCGACGCCAGTTTCGAGGCGCGACACCTGTTGCACCGGGCAGTTGAGCCGGATGCGGTCGCGAAAGGGCCGGGCCATGCGCTCGACGTATTGACGCGAACCGCCGGGAACGACATACCAGTCCGGGCGTTTACCTACTGTCAGCATGCCGTGGTTCGAGAAGAAGCGGACGAACGAACGCGCCGGGAAATCGAACATCGCGCCGGGTTCTGCCGACCAGATCGCGGCCCCCATCGGAATGATGAAGTAGTCGATAAATTCGCGTGAGAATTTGCGCTCGGCCAGGAAGTCCCCGAGTGTGCATTCGCTGGCATTTTCTTCCAGCAATCCAGGTGCTTCGCGATTGAAGCGCAAAATGTCGTTGATCATCCGCCAGAAAGCAGGCCTGAAAAAATTGCGCCGCTGGGCGAAAAGCGCGGCACGAGACGCGCCGTTGTATTCCAGTCCCGTGCGTTCGCATTTCACGCTGAAACTCATGGCAGAGAGTTGTGGCTCGATGCCGAGTTCCGCCAGCAGGCGGGTAAAATTCGGATAGGTGACGTAGTTGAATACGATAAAGCCGGTATCGACGGCGAGCGGGCCGGATTCTGTTGCCACGTCGATGGTATTTGTATGCCCTCCAACATGAGAGCCGGCTTCGAACACGGTAATGTCGTGCTCGCGGTAGAGCCCGCGCGCAACTGTCAGACCGGAGATTCCAGAGCCGACTATAGCGATTCTTTTTCTCACTGTGGTTCAACCTTTGACAGTAAATGTTGAGACCTTACGGGGCCGCGCCGCGCGGCGGGCGCGCCGGGCCGCGCGAATGCGAACTGCACGGTCCGCATGGTCAGGAAGGAGCGGTGCGAGAAATAGCGATGGGAGAAAGCGATAACGGCGAAAATGCGCAGAAAGTAGGATCCCAGGGCCGTGATCACGACGACGGGGCTCGCGCCAACCCAGAACACGCCGGGGACCGTCAGGGAAACGAGCAAGAATGGAGTTTCGCGAAGCCAATCGGTCTTCGCGGGCTGCATCACATTGATCTGCGGTTGATCGGCTTGCAGCCGAGCTCTTATGAACGAAACCGAGCGCAGCAAATTGCCGCTGCGACGGTTACCTGCAGCGGCGCCTCCGGGACTTCTCTCAGTCAACTCGTAGTGCTCCGTTCCAGGACCGGATCGGGCGGGCAAGTTGACCCGCCAGCGCTGTCACGACCGCCCTCCGGTCAGTGCGCGTCGAAGTTTTTCGCTGCGGCTGTCAGGGTGCAGCCAGATATCCAGCAGAGCCGGCCCGAAATCGGGATCCGTTATCGTGCCAATTTCGCGTTGATTAAAGAAGAAACGTGTTGGTCCGCCTTTTTCGACAATCGTAGTAATTTGATCTCCAGGGCTGACGTCCGGCCAGATCAGCGCAACCTGCTCGCACCACTGCTCTGTTCGCGGGTCCCGAATGCCCAGTCGCTGCCATTCGGTGCGCGCGCTATGAACGAGTTTGTCGCTGGGAATATTCCGGGCGTAGTCAATAATCAGCGCCACCTGTTGGTGACGGTTCACTGCGTCGAATTGGCCCTCGGGCGTCCACAGGCTGGCCTCATAAATCGACAGCCCGAACCACCTGAGCTCGCCGCTTCCCACCAGATTCAGCGACTCCGTGCCGGGGGATGGCGGCAGCATTGCACGTGCGCTGCCGAGGCTGAAAAGGGCGATACCCGCCAACATCAGCGTTCGGCCCAGTCGAGACGGATAATTGGACGAATCGTATGGCATGGTTGCTCCACTCGTTCGATGAAACTCCGGCAGACGCGTAATTATGCGTCCCCGGGAACTTATTCGCGACAATGAGCAGCCCGGATTCGCGCCCGTTGGATTCAGTTGGTGTTGTCGCTGGCGGGAACGACTGGGACATGGAGTGCGGCCGCCACTGCGCGCAGTAATTCGCGCTCGGAGACCATGACCCTGCCATCTGCTTCTATCGTGACCACGGCGGCTTGCAGTAGCCGGCGCTTATCGCGAAACGCCAGTCCGTCGAGGGTTTGCAGCGCGCGATCGAGGCGGGCTGCCCAACCCGCGGTTGCCGGTTTGTAAGCCGCCATCGCTACTGACCTGCCAGTAAAGAACTGGTTGAAACCGGCCTCGGCGGCCTCGCGCTCGCCGATGCCGTTGGTATGGCTGTGAGCGGCGAGTGTGTGGAACAACACTGTGACAGCTTCCTCTATCTCTACCCGGCGCGGTTTTGGTGCTTGCCTGTAGCCGCCGTTCAACAGGTCCGAGCAGAAGGCATCGACCAGTTTGAGCAAAGCGAATTCAAATGCGTCGATCGCGTCATCGGCTTCGGCCAGGCGTCGGATCACGCGCGCAAATCCCTTGATCCGTTGCACCGGATAGCGGCGCAGCGCGGGCAGGCAGATCTCAGCGATCGGCAGCTTTAGCTCCGGGTCAACGTCTTCCAGAAGAGTTGCTCCCCAGCGCACGCCGTGGACATCGTTGTCGTCGAATTCTTCGGCCAAAATACCGATTTGCCTGGCACGAATCGCGGCCTTTCTGTCAAGCAGCAGGGCCAGCAAGATCTGCAACGCCCGATCCGTGGTTCGCGCGGCGGCGGCAAGGACAGGCGGGATTGCGGCGCGTAGCGCCGCCGCTGCGCCGAGACTGACCGCGTCCGGTTCCGCTGCCTGGCGTGCCAGTTGCGATACCTCGGCAAAGCTGAGGGCAACGTCGGTTCCGCCGTGAGCCGCCGCTGCGGACGGGCCGGAAAGTGGAGCAAGGCCGGAAATGGCCGAAGCCGGCGCCGCGGCCGCGGGTTCGGTCGCTGTTGCGGAAAAGCTGGGATCAAGGGCTCGAATCCGCTCGACCAGCGGCGGATGGGTCGAAAGCCAGCCCGATATCGCTTTGCGTCCGGAGCCGAACAGCATGTGTCCGTATTGCTCCGGATCGGTGGCAATCAGTCGTGTTCCTTCGCCGAAGCCGCCAATTTTTTTCAGTGCACCGGCCAGTCCAGTCGTGTCCCGGGTGAATTGTACTGCCGAGGCATCCGCGAGAAACTCGCGCTGGCGGGATACCGCTGCCTGGATAAGACGCCCGAAAAACAGTCCGATGTAGCCGACAATCAGCAACGCAAGACCGGCGATGAGTGCGACGACAATAATGCCGGAACTCTGATTGTCGTTGCTGCGCAGGCGACTGTATTGCATGCCGCGTAGAACGGAGCGGCCGATCAGCGCGATTACGAGGATCCCGAACAACAATCCTACCAGTCGCAGGTTAAGTCGCATGTCGCCATGCGTAATGTGGCTGAATTCGTGCGCGATGACCCCCTGCAACTGGGCACGGTCGAGCGTCTCCAGGGCGCCCCGCGTTACCGCGACCGCCGCATCCGCCGGGCTATGGCCCGCGGCAAAAGCATTTATCCCCGGCTCCTGTTCGAGCACAAACACGTCCGGGACCGGCATTCCGGTCGCGATGGCCATTTCCTCGACGACGTTATAGAGCCGGCGCTTGTCAGGGTCGCGGGTGCTCGGGTCGACCGGGACCCCGCCGAGGGCGCGCGCGACCGTGGCGCCTCCGCTGCGCAGGCTCAGCGACCGCAGCAGACTCGCGATCGCAATAAGGCCGATGACCCCCAGGCTAAAAACCGCGAGCCGGGGCAGGTTGGCCGAAAACCACTCGGGATCTGGCCAGCGCAGGGCCAGCGTCTCGCCGTCGAGGCTGTTGACAACGACAACCAGGATGACGTTCAGCACGGCCACCAGCACCAGCAGTGCAACGATAAACAACAGGATCAGGCGCCGGCTTGTCTTGCGCGCCTGATCCTGTCGGTCATAGAAGTCCATGCATCAGCAGTGTGTTGGACTAGTCGAAAGAGACCTTGGGAACCTCGCGTTTCTCGACCGACTCGATCTGCAGGAATTCGGCCGCCTCGAAATTGAAGAACCCGGCCATCAGATTGTTCGGGAAATTCTCGCGGGTGTTGTTGTACTGCAGGACCGCATCGTTGAAAGCCTGCCGCGAGAACGCCACTTTGTTTTCCGTGCTGGTCAGTTCTTCCTGCAGCTGGATGACATTTTCGTTGGCCTTCAGCTCGGGGTAGGACTCGGACAGCGCGAATAGCTTGCCGAGCGTACCGGTGAGTGCCGCCTCGGCTCCGGCCAGTTCCTGGATAGCTTTCGCGCTCGAAGGGTCGGCCGCGGCATTCTTCAAACCGGCGACAGCAGTATTGCGCGCTTGTATGACAGCCTCCAGCGTTTCACGCTCATGGCCCATGTAACCCTTTACCGCTTCAACCAGGTTCGGAATCAGGTCGTGACGCCGTGTCAGCTGCACGTCGATTTGTGCAAACGCGTTCTTGACCCGGTTGCGCAGGTTCACCAGCCGGTTGTAAATACTGATTGCGAAAATTACGACGCCAGCAATCAGTGCGAGCAGAATCCAGAATCCCATCTGTCCAGCCTCAGCGATCAGTCAGACGCCGAGCATAGCCCGTGGCCGCAAGCCGCGCCACCGGGCCAGAGCTGCAGGCGACCCCGCAAAGCCCTATTATGCGCGGCGAGATGAGGCCAATCGGGCTTGACTATGCGCCGTTTCAATATTTTTCTGCTTCTTTTCGTTTTGTTCGCGACCGTTGCCCGCGCGGAGTGGGTGTCGGGCGACCGCGCGATCATGGGCACCGCCGTCCGCGTCGAATTGTGGCATGAGGATCCGCGCAAGGGTGCCGAAATGGTCGAGGAGGTGATGAATGAGATGCATCGCATCGATGCGTTGATGAGCACCTACAAGGAGGACAGCGAAATATCGGCGGTAAATCGCGACGCGGCGCGCTCGCCGGTAAGTGTTAGCGACGAACTGGCGTCACTGGTCTTGAGGTCACTGGAGATGTCACGCCTGACCGGCGGCGCGTTTGATGTGACCTATGCCAGCGCGGGTTATCTATATGACTTCAGGGCACGCCAGCGTCCGCAAGCCGGGCAGATCGAAGAGGCCCTGGCGGCAATCGATTTTCGATTGGTCGAGGTGAACGCGGACCATTCGACGATCGCCTTCCGGCGCAACGGTGTGCGAATTGACCTCGGCGGAATAGCCAAGGGATACGCGGTTGAAAGGGGCGCGGCCATATTGCGTGGCAATGGAATCGAGCATGGCATCGTTACCGCGGGCGGAGACAGCCGCATCGTCGGAGACCGGCGCGGCAAGCCTTGGGTAGTAGGCGTGCGCCATCCGCGCGATAAGCAACGTGTCATTACGCGCATGCCGTTGCGCGACGAGGCGATCTCTACGTCCGGGGATTACGAGCGTTTCTTCGAGGAAGACGGCGTTCGTTACCACCACATCATCGAGCCGGCTACCGGTCGCTCCGCGAGCGCCGTTTACAGCGTCACGATAATCGGACCCGACGCCACGATGACGGACGGCCTTTCGACCAGCGTGTTTGTGCTTGGCGTTGAGGCGGGTCTCTCGCTGCTCGAAAAACTGCCCGAGTACGAAGGGGTCATCGTCGATAACAGCGGAGCGATGCACTACACCTCCGGCCTCACCGCACCGCAGTGACGGCGCGGCTTGTCAGTAAATAGCGACGCAGATATTTCAGAACTTTCAGTAACTTAGTAAATAACGTTCGTCAGGTGTAGCCGGACGCAGACAGTCATTCCCGTCGTCCAGATAAAAAATATAATATTATTTCGAGAAAAAAATCATAAACCATTGAAATAAGTATTTATAAAAACTCTGGCACGCGCCTTGCTTTGGGTACGACGTACTTTCTCATCTCGGTACTGCAACGCGTTTACTCAATCGTTGCGGGCGCCGGACCGGGGCCCGGCTGGTCGCGGTCCGGGCGCGCATTTTGCGCTGGCAATTCCCGGGGCGTGCTTGTGAGAACCAGGTCACATGCACCCCCCGGGCGTTATGTCAGACTCGCAATCGTGCTGAGAAAGGCAAACCCGCCGAAAGGTGGGGACGCAAAGCTACCGGTCTACGGGGAATCCTATGACAGCGGGGCCGCCAGCGTGACTGACAGCGCTCGAAAAACCGAAGCTGTGGTCGCACTCGGTCCGGTTCCATTCGCTGGAAGGTCGCTTCTGCATCCCCCTCGTGGCAGGTCGGGACAGGCAATTGTGGAGTGGCCGGATGGCGAATCGTCTCAAGTCGGTGTTGATAGTCGCAGTGTTGTGTACCGGCACCGCCATCGGTGCCGCTGATTCCGGTGTTGATGCGCCCAATTTCGCGCTCAAGGCACTGGATGGAAAAAACCACCGGCTGAGCGAATACCGCGGTGAAGTGGTGTTGCTCAATTTCTGGGCGAGTTGGTGCGGCACGTGCCGCTCGCAATTATCCGGCCTGCAGGAATTTCATCAGCGTTATCACGAAGCAGGGCTAACCATTCTCGGTATCAATATCGACGAACACGACCATGACGCAGTTGACCTTGCGGGCGGCCTCGAGTTTCCGATTTTGCGCGATACCAGGCACGACGTCAGTGAATTGTACGACCTCAAACGCCTCCCGCTAACCGTGTTGATCGATCGCGATGGTGTCGTCCGGCATGTCTACGACGGCAAGGACGCACGCAGCAGCGACGCCTATCTCGCCGATCTGCGGGAGCTACTTCGTGAGTGACCAGTCATCCGGCATGAGGCCGGCAAACTACGGGATCAGGAAAATGTATCAAGCGCTAGCCAATCTTATTTTTGCTGTCGTGACCGTGTCATTGCTGGCGGTGGCGCAGGCCGATTCGCCGGAGCAGGCGGCCACCGATGGCACAGTCGGTCTGGACGAGCAGGTACAGGCTCTCAAGAAAGAGGTCATGGATCTCAATCGTGATCTGTTCATTCTCGAGGAAGAGCTGTTGTTTCCGGCTAATACCCAGGTCGCCGTTTTCGTCTCAATGGACGTTGGCGAGTTTTTCGCGCTTGACTCGGTGCAGGTAAAAGTCGACGACAAGGAAGTCGCCAATTACCTCTACACCGAACATGAAACCGAAGCGCTGCACCGTGGCGGCGTTCACAAAATATTTACCTCGAACCTGCGCAGTGGCGAACACGAGATCGTTGCTTTTTTCACCGGTGTCGGACCGCATGGGCGCGACTACCGGCGCGGTGCGAGCGTCAAGTTCGAAAAGGGTATTGGCGCGAAGTTTCTCGAATTGACGATTTCCGACAAAGCGGCGAAAGCGCAGCCGGAATTTGTCGTGCGTGAGTGGGAATAGGGACCAAAGTTGCAACGAACGCCTCACATGTACCGTCTTTTCCGGAAGTCGATCCTGGGCATGACCGCAGCGCTTGCGCTGGCGGTGGTGGCGCCTGCCCACGCCGAGCCCGGCCCGGTTGAAGATCTTCACTATGGCGAGGTTCTGTTCTATTTCTACAGCGAGGACTATTTCTCCGCGATTGTGCATTTGCTGGCTGCCGACGAGTCGCAACGGCTGAGTCGCAGCGAAACGGAATCCCAGGTCCTGCTTGGTGGTCTGTATCTGTCCTACGGTCTCCATGACGAGGCGGACCGGATTTTCCATAGCGTGCTGGACGAGGCCGCCGATCCCGGAGTACGCGATCGGGCATGGTTTTTTCTTGCCAAGATCTGGTATCAGCGCGGTTATCTCGACGAGGCGTTGGCGGCGCTGGACCGCATTGGTAACGAGCTGCCCGGGGAGTTCGAACAGGAACGGCACATGCTGGGTGCGCAGGTGCTGATGCGGGCAGGGCGCTACGAAGAAGCGCTCGCCAGGTTGCAGGACTGGGATGACAAGTCGGACTGGTCTGAATTTGCCCGTTACAACATCGGAGTGGCGCTTGCGCGGAGCGGCCGCGGCGACGAAGCGCAGGACATTCTGGGCCGGGTCGGCAGGATGCGTGCGCGCAACGATGAGATGCTCGCACTGCGCGACAAGGCCAATCTGGCCTTGGGCTATATGTTGCTGCAGGAAGAGCAGCCCGAGCTTGCGAAAGAAGCGTTGCAGCGGGTACGACTCGAAGGACCGTTTTCGAATAGTGCACTGCTCGGTGTTGGCTGGGCGGATTCGGCCGAGGGCGATTTCCAGCGTGCCCTCGTACCGTGGATGGAATTACGCCATCGCAGTGTCGCCGAGCCCGCCGTTCAGGAGTCTCTGCTCGCGATTCCCTATGCGATGGGCAAACTCGACGCCGGTACCCAGTCCGCCAGGCATTACCAGTTCGCGATAGATGCCTTCAGCGAGGAGATGGGCTACCTCGATGTAGCGATAGACCGAGTGCGCAATGGCCTGCTCATCGAGGACCTGCTGGCCGCCAACGAAGACGACCGGCGTGGCTGGTTCTGGCAGCTCGAAACACTGCCGGACAAGAGAGAAGTCCGCTACCTCCACCACATGCTTGCCAACCATGAGTTCCAGGAGGCATTGAAGAACTACCGCGACCTCGAATTCCTCGCGACCAACCTCAGCAATTGGAGCGAGAGCATCTCTGCGTTCGAGGACATGCTTGCGACACGCCGCGAAGCTTATGCGGAGCGCCTGCCGCGCATCGAGGAGGCACTCGACGACGTTGACATCGGGGCGATCGATGCGGCCCGCCTGCAACTGGAAGGCGAGGTCGCGCGAGTAACGGATCAGCGCGATGTCCTGGGGCTTGCCGATGGCGGAGAACTGCGCCAGTGGCAGGAGCTCGACGCTGCCGCCCGGCGCCTGGAATTGCTGCCGGACTCCCCCGATGTGAAGGCGTTGCGCGATAAACAACGCATACTCGCCGGTCACCTGTACTGGCAGTTGAACCACCAGTATCCGGCCCGCTCATGGGAGACGCGCAAATCTGTCAGGTCGCTGAATCGTATCGTCCGCCAGGCGATGCAGCGCCATCATCGGGTCCAGGCCGCGCGTGAGGCCGTGCCGCAACAACTTTCCGAATTCGAAGGCCGGATTGCCGCAATCTCTCCACGCATCGATGCGCTGCGCGGCCGCCTCGCCGCCTTGCTCGATGCGGAGCAGGAACATGTCGAGATGCTCGCAGTGCGCGAACTCTCGCTGCAACAGAACCGCCTCCAGACCTACCTTGTGCAGGCGCGCTTCGCGCTGGCCGCAATCTATGATCGCTATGCGGAGGTCAGTCCCTGATGCAGCCGCTTGCACATCTGGTGTTGCTTGCCTGGTTCTGGCCGTTTGCCGGTGACGGCAACGACCCCGAAACGATTGACAGTCTCGAGAAGAAGTCCGTCGAGATTCCGGCCGCCGAACCGCTGCCGCATGGGCGCGATGCCGCGATGGCGAACTACCGCGAGTTTCTGGAAATGACTTCGGATGATCCACTCTTGCGCGCCGAAGCCATGCGCCGGCTAGCGGACCTCGAACTGCAGAGCAGCGAGGATCGCCAGACAGAAGGTGAAGCCATGGCGCTGGAGCAGGCAGAACTCGAGAGCGCTGTGACTATGTATCTGCAGCTACTCGAAACCTATCCGGAATACGGGCAGAACGACCGCGTGCTGTACCAGCTGGCACGGGCATACGAGAGCACCGGCCGGGCTGACGAAGCACTTGATGTGCTCGGGCGGCTCATTGGCGGCTATCCGGACTCACCCTATATCGACGAGGCCCAATTCCGGCGCGGCGAGATCCTGTTTATCAAAAAGCGATATGCGGAAGCGGAACGCGCCTATGCGGCGGTAATCCGGTCGGGCGACGAATCGCGATTTTTTGAGCAAAGCCTGTACAAACAGGGCTGGGCCTATTTCAAGCAAGGGCTTTACCCGGAGGGGGCGGAGGACTTTCTTTCCCTGCTCGACCGCCGTCTGACGCCGCTGGCGCGCAATGACGGCAGTTTCGATCTGTCGCAACTGTCGCGGGCCGAACGCGAGCTTATTGACGACACGCTGCGAGTCCTGTCGCTCGGGTACTCGTACCTGGACGGCGAGGCGTCTATCGCTCCGAGCCTGGCAGGCCACCGCGAAGACGTTTACGGCTTCCTGCTTTATCAGTCGCTCGGTGACCTTTATCTGGCCAAGGAACGTTATCACGACGCCGCAGACACCTACCGCGCATTTGTTGCGAGGGCACCGTTACACGGCAACGCTCCGGCGTTTCAGTTGCGCGTGATCGAGGCA
>Ga0102958_1000211_pt1 | contig 13670 bp, 5 predicted proteins | sample SalPonF2_B_D1_MG_FD_84513 | JGI IMG/M metagenome (GOLD analysis project Ga0102958, IMG submission 84513) | Salt pond soil microbial communities from South San Francisco under conditions of wetland restoration - Salt Pond MetaG SF2_B_D1_MG ...
GAGCCCTGCTCCGTCACGTCCACCGCCCCGAGGTCCGCGGACGCCGATCCCTCGTAGCCGCTGCGGTTCCAACTGCCTATCCGGACCTCCAGCTTCGCCGAGTGCGGCTTGTCGGAGCGGATGCGGAAGGAGATTTCCGTGTAGCCGGAGATGTCGAAGCCGTAGTCGCCGCCGGGCAGGCCCATCTTCGCGCGCCAGGGGTTGCCGGCCTCTCCTTTGACCTCATGCACCCGTTTGTCGGCGATCACCAGCTCGGCCGGGCGCAAAGCCAGCAGAACGCCGGCGGCGCCTTCCGTATAGCCTTGTTCGTCCTGGGCATACACGGCCAGGCCGACCAGGCCCTGCTTGCCGAGGTGAGACCGCGTCAACCGGCGCCGCTCATGGTAGGCCGCGAACGGCAGCCCTCGATCCAGCAATTCCGGGGGGATAGTCCACCGAAGGCCAAAGACGCCATCTTTTGGCGCGCCGTCGCCATGCCGCCCGTCGTCGAACAGGGGCGCTCGGCTCGGGCCGCCAAGGGCGCGCAGGTCAGCGAAGACGGCCTTCGGCCGGCCGTCGACGCGGGCGGTCAATGCCACGGTCCGGGGGTTGCCGTCCTTGGCGGGCGGCGCCAAGGCCACGACACGCGGCTGCGGCGTCACGTCGCCAATGCCGAATTGCCGGCCTCGCACTTCGCCGATCCAGAGCCGCCCGTTGACGACGGCGTAGTACCGCCCGCCATCGGCCGACGCGCGAAGCACCGCGCCGTCGCGCACATAGGCGTTGACATACAAGTCGCCGCTGAGGTTGACCTCTGTATCAAACTCATCCTCGGAAACGATCAGCCCCAGCCGCTTCGGGTCGTACGCGAACAGCAGTTCGTTGGCACGAGGGCCCCAACTTGTGCCGCCGGACGCCCAGGAGCGCGTGCCTTGTTCACGTAGCGTGCGGACGGCCGCGCCGCCCCAGCCGCCCTCGATTTCCAGCAGGCCCTTGTCCAGAGTCGCCAAAAACAGCGGCGCGTCCCGCCACGGGCATTTCTGCCCGTCGGCCAAAACCACGTCACTCCGGCCAACCTCGTACCAGACGGGCCCGCCGAGCCGCTCAACCACCTGGGCATAGAGGTTGATAATGTCCGGCTTCTCGGTCGTGCCGGCTATCAGGAAGATCGCGCAGGTTCTGCCGTCCGGGAAGAGCTGAAAGGCCAGGTCGCGGACGTGATACTGCTTGTCGCTGACGTACCAGCGCTCGCCCTCGTTGTAGCTGCGGGAGATGCCGCCGGCTCGCTCGCCGTGCACCGCGTAGAGAGTGTGGAAGTTCCGGTCCGCCGGATAGAGAAAGATGCCCTTGACGCAGTCATGGGCGAGGCCGGTCTTTGTGGCGCCGGCCTGGCGAACGGTCCGCCCGCCGTCGTCGCTGCGCCACACGCCGCTCGTCTCGCTGGCCAGATAGAACGTGTCCTTGCGCACGGGGACGAAGGCGACGTCGTTAATCACCCCGACGCGATCCGGCGCCGTGGCGGGGAACTTCTTCCAGGTTTTGCCGCCGTCGGTGGAGAGCACAAGGCCTTCGGGAGTGCTCACGGCCGCGGTATCCGGGTACACCGGATGGGGGAACACCTGCCGGACTCCCTTCAGGGAGGGCACGCTCTGCCACCGGGCCTGCCAGTCCGTCAGTCGGACCTCCGGATCTCCTTTGGCGGCGCGGGCGGCCACCCCCACCAGCGCGCGCGCTTCGGCCAGGTCTTCGAAGGCCCGCTCCAGCCGCTCCTCCAGTCGCCGGAGTTCTCTCTCGGCACGGTCCTTATCTTGGCGTTTGCGATGGAAATTCCGCTCCGCGTCTCTCCGGACCTGGTCGGCCGCATGTGCGGCATCGTCCGCTTGCTTTTGGGCGATCTTTGCGGATACGAGCGCCTTTTCCTCGCGTTCGCACCTTGCCTCCGCCTCGCGGAGCGCCTCTCCGGCCTCCTTGTGCGCACTCTCAGCCTCCACGAGCGCAGCCCGTGCGGCCTTGGCTTCCTTGAGCTTCTCAGGGTCCGGCTTCTCGCCCCCTTCGGCCTGGAGCGCCCGCTCCGCCGCGTCTTTGCGACGGCGGGCGTCCGCCACTTGCCGGGTCCTCGACGCCACGCGCTTTCGGGCCTTGTCCTTCGCACGGATGGCTTCCTTGTGGGCCGATTCCGTCGATCTCAGATCCTGCTTCGCCCTCTCGGCCGCGGCTTTCGCACGCTCGATTTCCTGGGCCACTTTCGCCAGTCGATCCTCGGCTTCCTTGCATTCGACTTGCAGTTTCGCCAGTTGCTTGCGGATCTCCTCGATGCGGGCCTTGGTCTTGGGCACGTGCTGTTCGGCGTACTCGAGCCGGCGCCTCGCCTCCTCCGCGCCGGCCTCCAGAAGTTCCATGTGACTGAGGGCTTCCGTATCCGCACGCCCGTCTTCTGCAGCCGCAAGGAAAGCGGCGATCAGCGCGGAAGGCGCCCATCCGGCACCGCGGCCGCGCGGGAGCAGAGCACCGGACTCCGGCTCGGCGGGCTTCTTCTCCTTGTGCCGACCGGGCCTGCCCAGCACGATCTGCCGGGCCAGGCGCCCGGGTTCTCCCGGTCGACGGCCCGCTAGGGGCACATAGCCCCCGTCGTTCGGATCGTAGTCTTCTTTCTCGGCGTCTTCTTCGCTGTTCTTCTTGGGGCGGACCCATGGCGTCAACGCGGAGGCGCCCGCCTCCCGGCCGCAGTCTTCGAGCGTGGCATGCTCGCCCAGCACCCGCCGCGCGTCCCACTTCTCGACCGTGGGCCGCCCTTCCGGCGGCTTGAGTTCGACGACCGGATCGTCGATGTCTCCGCGGCTCTCGGGGGCCAGCGCGGCCGAGCCGGGTTCACTCTCCCCGCCCTGGTATAGCTTCTTGAACAGCCGCACGGACTCGCGCCCCTCGACGATCCAGTCTCCGCGCGGGAAGATACCCTCCATGCGGCGTTCGAAGGCCGCCTTCTGACGACCGATGAACTGGGCCAACTGGTAGGTGGACCAGTTATACGCTTCCAGCAACGTGACCGTGCCGTCCTTCCGGCCGGCCTTCGGCGCGCCTTCGCCGTCCGCCTGTCCGGTCTCGATGGCCTTGAGGAAGAACTCCGCCAACACCGGCTCGTTGCTCTCTCGCGGCGCGGTGGCCGAGACGCACACCCGGTTCGGGCTCGCCAGATGCCGCAGGCTCATCCCGGAACTCGACGTGAAGTTCAGCACCACCTGATCGGAGGCGGGGATCCTCTCCAGCAGCTTCGCCAGGTCGGTCGCGGAGAGGTCTGGCCCCTTCAGCAGGATCGTGGGCGGATCTCGCACCACCCCGCCGTGGGCGATGAGCACCAGGATGAACTGGTCTTCCGGCCCCATCTTCCGGGCCATGCCCTCCAGCGCGACCGAAACCGACTTGCTTGTGGCCTCCCCCCCAACGAACGGCTTGCGGAAGCCGGAATCTCCCGAGAGCACCACGATGTTCGAAGCCGGAACCTTGGCCTCGTCGGTCAGGTACTTGTGGAACCGGGTGATCCAGTCTCGATACCGTCGCGCGTAGACCCCGCTGCCCGGCACGCCGCCGACGATCAACGCGTGGCACTGGGGAGCCGGCCGCGAAGAGGGCCCGACCTCCTCCGCCGCAAAAGCCTCGGCCGCCGGCGCGGCGACCGCCGCCATCAGGAGCGTCGCCTGGATGATGCTTCGCGTAAATCTCATCTCGTCCTCTAGTGGCTCAGGGCGTAGATCACGACGTTGATGCCCATCTTGATCGCCGCGAGGTTCTTATCCATGCCCCAGTACCGGCACATCCAGCCGCAGTGGAGGTCGCCCGGGGTGGCGTAGGTCATGATCCGGCCGGTGTCCGGATGGAACAGGGCCGCCGCGTTGGAGTCTCCGTACCGCACGCCCTGCATGTGCGGAGATCCGTCCTTCGCGAAGTCGAAGTAAATGTGGAAGATCTCGTGGTCCAAAGGCACTTCGCGCGGCGGGTTGTTCGGGTAGAGGTCCTTGAGCAGCTTCAGATACGTCTGGAAAAAGCGATCCTCGCGGCCGAACAGCACGCAATCGTCAGCGAGAATGAAGCCGCCGCGGTCCAGGTACTCCCGCAGGTTCTTCTCTTCCTGCTTGGATAGCTCAAAGTACCCCTCGGACGTCATGAAGACGAACGGATGGCGGTACATCTCCTCGATCTCGCGAAGCCGAACGACCTTCGGTTGATCCATGACGTTGATGTTCGTCAGCTCTTTGAGCTTCTTGCGGAGGATCGCGTCGCCGATGGGCCCGACGTTCCACTTGTCCGGCGAGTGGTCCAGCACCGCGAACTCCAGCCGGGCGAAGATGAACTCACCGGTCTCGACCGTCTTCTCGGCCCCGGTCGACGCGGCGGATGCTCTTGTGACGTTCGCCAGGGGCGACAAGAGCAGGCCGCCCAGCGCGGCCGCGCCGCCGGCCAGGACCTTCCGGCGAGACAGCAACTGGATGTGCTCGATGGCTCCCGTCAGTTCCTCGGCGGCCCGACCGATCTCCAGGTCGTGCTCGCGGTGAATGACTTTCTGTGCTTTCCGCATTTCGTCACCTTCCTCTATGTACAGATCAGGCCAGGTTGCCTCTCCGGCGGATCATCCACTCGGTCGCCAGCAGGCCCAGCATCAAGAAGAACAGGATCGGCATATCCCAGATCGGCTTACGGATCGGCTCGGCGCGGTGGTCCTTCCACTTGCCGGCCAGGGCCGAGACTTCTCTGACGAGTTCGTCGACCTGCTCGGGGCGGAAGTACTTCCCGCCCGTGGCCTCGGCCATCCGCCGAAGCAGGTCTTCCCGCAGCCCGGCGTTCCGGAATTCAATAACCGGCTTCGCCACGCGGAAGCCGGTCCGCGCCGGGCGGACGTTCTCCCATCGCTTGCCGGCGATCTCGACCACCACCGTGTGGTCGCCCTCGGCCGGGGCGTCCAGGGCCGCTTCGTAAAGCCCGTCCTCGCCGAGGGACAGATTGAGGCGGATGCGCTTCACGTTGTCCAGCGGGTCCGTTACTACGGCCATCACGGCGGCATCGTTCACCGGCCGGAGGGCTTCGTCGGCCACGCGGGCCTGCAGGACCACCTGCTCGCCGCGGGAGTAGATTTCTTTGTCTGTCGAGACGCGCAGCCTTGCTTCCGCGCCGACCGCGAGCCAGCGGATCATCTGCTTCCAGAACTTCTCGTAAAATTTGTCCTCGGCCGGTCTGGACATCTGCCAATACCAGGATCCGCCGGACATGAACGCGGCCGCCCGTCCGGCGCCGACCCGATGGACCGCCAGCACGGGAACGTCCTGCTCGTTCAGCCGGTGGCTCATCAACAGTGTAGCGCCCGGCTTGAGTCTTCCGACCCGCGTCAGCCCGACCAGCTCGGGCATCTGCCGCCAGAGTTGGAGGTTCGCCACCGGATCGTCCACAAGCTGCATGGCGAGGTGGTCCAGGCCGTCCCTGGAGAACTCGGGCTTGAACTTGTCGCGAACGTAGCCCTGCGGCCCCGACACCAACTCCACCGGCAGGAGGTTTCCGACCGGCGAATTGCCGTACCCTCCAGCGCCGAAAGAGTTCACGCCGCCGAGCATCAGCAGCCCGCCGCCGCGCTGCTCGACGAACTCCCCGAGCAGCCTCTGCTGCTTGTCCGTGAAGAAGTCCGCCTCGATGTCTCCGAGGATCACGGCCTCGTAGCTGTTCAGCAATTCGGGGGTGTCCGGGAATCCGCCGCTGAGGCTCTCCTTCTCCGTCGGCGCGTTCGGCGCGGGGCGGGCGGTGTCATCCGCGCCCTGCACCATGAACCGGTCCTTCGCCAGGCGCAGCATGGTCACCACGCGGAATTCCCTGTCCCGGCGCATTGCGCGCCACAGGAAGCGGAATTCGTCACGCGGGCTTCCCTCGATGTAGAGCACGGGCAGCCGCTCGTCGTACAGGTCGAGGACAAAGGACTGCTCGTTGTTGTCGATCACGTTCTCGCCGGGCCCGGCCGGGATGCGAACCTTGTAGGTCGTCGGCCCCTTCATGAGCGGGGAGAACGAGATCCGCACTTCGCTGATGTCCCCCTCTTCGCCCGGGCGAACGGTCTTGCGGGCCACCGGGAATTCTCCGCGAAGCACCTGTACGTCGAACGGCTCGGTGTAGTCCGTGTGCCGTACGGTGACGCGCAGCTCCACCTCCGTGTTCCGTCGGACGCGGCGCGGTGCGGCCACCTGGATGACCTCGAAGTCCCTGGGCATCTCGGGGCTGCCCACCCCCACCACGTACAGCGGCACGCCGCGACGGGCGAGCAGCCGGGCGGCCTCGAGCGGCTCTCCGCCCTCGTTGCGGCAGCCGTCCGTGATGAGGACCGCACCCATCAGGGGCAAATACCGGGATTCGGACTCCACGTCCCGCAGCGCGGAGAACAGGTCCGTCGCCACGCCGTCGGCCTGCATGGCCCGGGGTTCGTACATCCGCCGGACCGACTCGTCGAACTCGTAGAGCATGACCTTTGTCCGGTCGCCCACGCCGGACACCAGCCCGCCGGGGCCGAGGGCGATGCGGTTGGCCACGGCGATGCGCGAAGACTCCTGCTCGTCGATTTTCCCGTCGCGGATGCTCATCGAGCGCGAGCAGTCCACCATCACGGGCAGAAACTGCGAGCGCGGGGCCTCCGAGCGATCGCTCTCCAGGGCCGGGGCGCCGAGCACGATCACCGCCAGCAGAAGCACCGCCAGCCGCAGGGACAGCAGCACCCAACGCCGCCGCCCGGAAACCGCCGAGGACGCGCGGCGATAGAGCCACCACGTCGCCGCGCCCAGCGCCAGCAGAATCACGAGGCGCAGCTCGACCGGCGTCGAGGCCAGCCAGACCAGCCGGCCGCGGGCGTACTCCCCGATCGGGTACTTGAACATGAACTTGAACAGAGCTTCCATCGCCGTATGCGTCCTTTCGCCGTACGCGATCAGTCTTCGCTCGGCGTCGCCAGCACCTTGAAGTACTCACTGACCAGCGGCCGGTAGGCCGGGGGACACTCCTCCCGGCTGGCCGCCTTCAGCCGTTCCGCGCTGGTGCGAGACTCCTGCAGACGAGCCAGGTACTTGTGAACCTCGGCCACCATTTCCATCATCTCGACGGCGGCCGCCGAATCCTTGTCCAGGCGCCCCTCCAGGCCGGCCTGCTCCCCGATGCGCGCTTCCAGGGCCGCGAGGCGCTCCGGCGGCGCCAGGTCCATATCCTTCATCTCCCACACCCAGTTCCGCAGGCGGAAGGCCAATTCGCCGGCCGCTCGCTCGCGCTCGGTGGCGGACAGCCGCCCGCCGGGCCCGTCCAACTGGCCCAGCCCGCGGCCTTCGCCGCCGGACGAGCCGGAAGAGGCGCTGCTGTTCTCCGGCGTTGATCCATTCCCCCGTTCGCTTCCCGAGCCCTTTCCGGAGCCCGACTTCGAGTCTCCGGATCCCTTGCCTTTGCCGTCGCCCGCCTTGGCCTCACCGGACCCTTTGCCGTCTCCGTTTCCGGTGGCCGAATAGGGCTTGCCGGCCAGCTTCGAGAGGCCTTCTCCGATCTGCTGGGCCTCGCGCTGGGCCCGGGCGATCGCCGCCGACGACCCCGGCGTCAGGCTCAGACCCGCGGCCGTGATCGAGTCCAGGAAATCCTTGAGCGCCTGCTCGGCGCCGGCCATCTCTTCCGCGGCGGGTTCGATCCGCACCTCACCGAGGTAGACCACCGCGTTGACCATTTTCTGATCCGCACCGCGCGGCCCGCGCAACGCCTTCTGCTGGGCCGAGCGCAGCGCCTCGACGGCAGCCGTGCGGTTCATCTCCGACGCGGCCGACGCGGCCTTGTTGATCTGGGTGGTCAACTCGCCGAGGCCTTTGTGGATCCGTCCCTGAGTCACGCCGTGCAGTCGCGCGTCGCGCTCCAGGGCGGTCGCGTCCATGTTGCCGGCCTCGGCCGCGAGCTTCTCGGTATTCCGGCGCAGGCTCCCCTGGCGCTGGTGCAGTTCGCGCGCGGTCAACTGCATCGCCTTAAGATTCGCCGCAAGCCGCTCCAGGATGATCGGGTCCAGGCCCTCCATCGCTTTTTGCATGCGGTTGAGGGCCTCGCGGGAGTCTTCCAGACCGCCGGCCTGGTCGCCCGCGCGCATCTTGCCGGCGGCCAGGAAGGCCCGCTCCGCCGCCTTGCCAAGTTCCCGCGACATCCCCCCGAACCGGGAGTCCAGACCGGCCAGGTCCTTCGCGGCGTTGGCCATCGCACGCGCGTCCTTGGCGACGCCTTCCTGCTGGCCCGCCATATCGCTGCCGCCGCCCTTGCCCTTGCCCGACTGCTTGCCGGACTTGCCGGAAGCGCTGCCCTTTTGGCTGCCGCTCTGTGCGCTGGACTTCGAACTGCCGGACTGGCTGTCGCCTCCGCCCCCGCCCTTGCCGGAGGCGGACTCGCCAAACTTGTTCTTGTCCTTCGGGCCGGGCGGCTGTTTGCCATCGGATGGCTTCTTGTCCCCCCCGCCCCCGCCCCCGCCGCCTTGCTTGGAGGTGTTCACCACACGCACTTGGCTGTCGCTGCCGCCGGCCGAGTCGTCGCCCTTCGGGGAAGACGCCCCGCCGCCCTTGCCGCCGGCCGCCACGTAGAGCGTCTTGATCTCTTCGACGAGGTCCTTCTGTCGCTTCTCGAGCGCCTTGCCCCGCTTCTTCATGTCCTGGGCCTTCTCGCGCGTCTGCACGTCTCGCTGATAGCCCGTGGTGATGGCTTCTTGCCCGGCCACAAAGAGCGCATCCTGGTCCAGCTTCTTGCCGGCAAGAGGCTTGGCCTGCTGGATCTGGAACAGGATGTCCGCCAGCACCGAGTCCTCCTCCGGCGGAATGACCCCGCCGACGGCCGTGCCGTGCTGGATTTCGCCCTGCATCTTGTAGTCCGAGATCTGCCAGTTCAGCGCCACCTCGCCGGACTTGCTGAGATACAGCGCCTTGTTCAGGTGGACGAACGCCGCGTGCGCGTCGGCGTTGAGCAGGGCATCGCGCCCGGCCTCGAGACTCCGGCGAAGCTGACCGGCCGCCACCACGCTTTGCGGGATGTCCGGGTCCGGCTGCATCATCTCCGCGGTCTCTACGAACGCCGGCGGCTCGGCGCCCAGCGCCGCACAGGGGATCAGCACGCACAGCGTCAACAACGCATGACCGGTGATGCGAGCGCTCATTCTGGCTCCTCTCCATCCAGGTACTTAATGGACCGTCGAAGTTTCTCACCCAGTTCCCGGCACTTGCGCTCATACTCCTCGCGCGACAGGTCCGGCTTCTCCGTACGGAGGTTCCACGCGGCCGCGACCCACTTGGAGATCGGGTCGGCGAAGGTCGTCGGCTTCGACAGGCTCCAGAACTCCCCCCCGCCGGGCGTGACCGCCCGGAAGGCCCATTCCTCATAGGGGCGGACGTAAAGGAAGTGCACGTCGCTGACGGCGGTCTGCCCCTTACGGTCCCTCGCCTCCAGGTACCAACTGACCATATCCCCGACCTTGAGGTCGTCGCCCTTGAAGGTCTCCAGTTCGATGGTCTGCGTCGCCTTGACCTCGGTGGCGCCGCCGGAGGGCAGGCCGCCCCCTCCCTCGCGGCGCGCGAGGGTCTCCATCTTCAGCGGAACGCGCTGGGGCAGGCTTGCCGGGTCCGCCCCGTTGATGTAGACGAGGTTCACCTCGTCCAGGCCGATGTCGTCGCCGGCGTGGCCTTCCATGTACACCTCGCCCAGCGGGGAGGTGGCCACGTCGCTCCGCGGGGTGTCCAGCCGCAGTGTCGGGGGCAGGTCCTTCATCGCCTCGACCATGTAGGAGGCCGTTTCCAGCTTCTGCCCGTGCTTGTCGGTGAGAACCAGGCTGAAAGCGAGCGTGTCCTTCACGTCGAAGGCGACCTGCAGCGTCCGGCCGTCGCCGGCGTCGAGCTTGCCCTGCTGCTCGGAGCCGTCCTCCCAGCGCAGGCGGCCGGAGGTCAGGCGGTTGTTGGTCTGCACATCGAGGGTGATGCGAGACGCCTCCAGCGCCCGCACGTTGGCGTTTGGCCGGACCGCCTCCGACGGCGGGGCCTGCAGATATTCCGGATGGTTCGTGACGATCCGGAACCGATCGATCGCCAACGGATCGTAGACCCGGATGCGGAATCGCTCGCTCTCGGCGGCCCCGGCCGAGACGTAAAACTCCAGATCCTCGTTCACGTCGGTGAGGGTCACGCCGTAGCCGAATACTTTGTCCAGCAACGACATCGGGAGATGGTCCCAGTGGGCGGCGCCGGCCGCGTCCGCCGGGCGGAAGTGCACGTGAACTTCCTCGTGGCCGCCGGCCGGGTCTCGATTCAGCATGGCCTCGATCGACACGCGGTCGCCGCGTCGACACTCGATCGGTCCAGTCAGCGGCTTACCGCCGTTCAGCAGGCCCGTAATGCGCAAGGGGGATACTCCGTTGCCGATGCCGGGAATGCCGCGGGCCAGGTTGAGAGCCCCCCCCGACTCGGCGGGACTCTTGCGGAAGGGGTTCGCCACGCGTATCGCCCGCTCGTGAACATGCTCCGGCGCCAGTATGCTCGCCGCCACAAAGACGCACACCAGCACCAGCAGAGCCGCCGCATACTTCCGGAGCTTGCGGAACACACCTCTTAAGCCTGACCGGATGTCGGCGCGCTGGGTCCGCGCGACCGCGGAGTCGACGATCAACTGGACAATCTGTCGGTGCTGCCGCCATTGCTCGGTGTTGGCGCCGAACTCGGCCGCAGCCATCAGGGCGCCCTCGAAGCCGGGACTGCCGGTTTCGACGAACAGCGCGACATCCTCGTCCGACACCTTACGCAGCCAGGGCCGCACGACCTTCCAAGCGAAGAACGCGGCGCTGAGAACGACCACACAGCCCAAGAGCAACAGGCGCGTGACCATGTGCAGATCGAACAGAAAATCCGCCAGCATGGCCAACGAGAACAGCCCCAGCGTCTCCAGCAGCCATGCCACCAGGCCGGCAAGGCTCGTACGGCGCTTCCACGCCTGACGAACCCGAGCCAATTCATGCGCCACCTGTGCGTATTCAGTCACGAAGCATCTCCGTCATCCTGTCGCGCGTCATCAGTGCCGAACCGTTCGATTCGCCATGGCCAACTCCGCCACGGTCAGGCAGGAGAACAGCAATAGTATCCATATCCATAGACCGGTATGGTCCAACCCGGCGCGAGCGCCTCGGGCCTCTTGACGTTCGGCCTCCGTCGGTCGGAGGGCCTCGACGATCTCTTCCGGCTGGACCGCCCGCGTGTCGAACTCGGCGGGGTCCACGTTGACCGCCACGTGGCGATCTCCGCCCTCGGGCATGCGGATCCGGTAGATGCCCGGGACCTCGGCGACCGCCGCCCCGGCCGCCAGCTCTTTGCCGTCCGGGCCGACTACCTTCCCGTCGGGCAGCTTCTGCCCGACCGTCAGCGTGCTCTGCTCCTGCCGTCTGGCGCCCAAATAACGGACCAGTTCCCGGATGTACGGCAGAAACAGCGTTCTCTGCGGAAAGTCCGTCCAGGTCAGGTCGCCGGGGGTGAGGGACATCATCGCCACCCCGTCACCCCGCCGCTTCTCCAGCAGGGCCGGGCGCCCGTCCTGGAACCGCGCGAGAACCCGCGCCGTCTGGCTGCGAGTGACTTCCCAGTACCGGTGGAAGCGGATGGTCGCGAAGTTGCCGTGCCGGGGCTTGCCGAAGACCTTCAGCGCCGCGTGATCGGTGGCGACCTTGCCGAGGCGCGCGGGAGCGGCCGTGCCGGTCGGCTCGATCACTTCCCGCAGGCCGCAGGGCGCCAGGTCGCCGAAGTTGCGTGAGAACGCCTCGCCGTCGACGTGCGCGCCGGGCAGAAACAGCAGCCCTCCGCCTCGCTGGAGCACATCGTCCAACGCCCGTCGGACGGACTCGCCGACCGCCGTCACGTCCGCCAGCACAACCACGTCCACCTTCCGGACCGCGCCCGCGTCGGCGTCGGCCGCATCCAGCACGCGCACGTCAAACCAGCCGGCCTCCCCCACCGACAGGGCCGTCTTCACGAAGAACGCCGCATCCCGCCGGGCAACGGGCGACGGGTGGCCGTTCAGGATCATGACGCGTATCCGCGGCTGGACCGCGACGTTGAAGTAGCGTTCATTGTCCAGGGGGTTGGCGTCTTCGCGGCCGATGCGAAGCACGCCGGGGTTATCGCCCTCCCTGAGCTTGCGGCGGAAACGCGCGGTGGCAGCCCCGCCTGCCGGGAGGGACACGGCGCGCGTCTCGGCCACTTCACCGCCGAGAATCAGCGAGACCTTCATGTCCTGCAACTCCGCCGGGCCGTCGTTGACGACCCGCACGCCGAAGCGGGAATCCCCGGCCTGGACGGCCTGCGAGTTCGTCAGGCTGGTCTCGGCGATGCGCACGTTGTCGGCCGAAACACCGGAAAGCTCTCGCACGGTCAGCTTCACACCAGGCGGCAGGCGCCAGTCGCCCCGGTACCGCTCCCAGCCCCGTCGGGGAAGGTCGCTGAGCAGCACGATCTCGCGCGTGGCCGTCCGTTCCTTCTCGATCAGGTCGCGGGCCTTGCGGAGCGCCCCCACCAGGTCGGACGAGCCGTAGCCCGGCGCCAGCCGCTCCAGGGACGAGCGGACCTGCTCCGGGGAGGCGTCGAAGCCGGCCAGCACTTCGGTCCCGGAATCGAAGGCGATCACGGCCGTTCGCGTCTTGGGGTCCACGGACTCCGCCAGCGACGCCAGCGCCTCGCGCCAGGCGTCCCGCACGGGCTGCCGGCGAACGGAGGCCGAGCGATCCACGAGCAGCACGCGGGATCGGCTGTTTGGTCCGAGCTGCTGCGCCTGATCCTTTTTGGCGAGAAGCGGATTGGCGAAGGCCACCGCCAGCATCGCGCAGAGCGCGCAACGCAGTGCGATCAGCAGAACCTCCTCGAACCGCCGCCGCACCAGCGAAGCCCGCGCCGTCCGCACGAAGAAGCGCAGCGACGGGAAGGTCACGCGCTGAACGCGGTCCCGCGTGAGCAGGTGAATCAGTATCGGCAGAGCCGCTCCCGCCAGGCCGACCATGTACAGCGGATTGGTGAACGCCACGGCTAGCATCAGGCCCGTTTGCTCCTCTTGTGCAGGTATTCGCTCAAGGCCAGCTCCAGCGGAGTCTTGGTGTCGAACAGCTTGTAGTCCACGCGCACCCGGGCAGCGCCCTTCTCGTAGGCGGAGAGGAACCGCTGGAGCTCATCCATGTAGCTCGCCCGCACCGCCGCGGGAGAAACCAGGAGCTTCTCGCCGGACTCGGAGTCAACAAACTCGGTCATCCGGTCGTAGTCCAGCAGCAGCTCGGCGCGGTCCATGACGTGCAACGCCAGCACGTCGTGGCCCTGGAAGCGAAAGTGCTGCAGGGCCGAGAGCACGGCCGCCGGATCGTCCAGCAGGTCGGAGATCAGGATCACCATGCCGCGCCGCTTGAGCCCCTCGGCCAGTTCGTGCATCGGGGCGGCCACGTTGGTGACGTTGCCGGCCTGGCAGTTCTCCAGCGCGGCCAGGATGTGCTGCAGGTGACTGTGCCGCTGGCGAGCCGGCATGCTGGTGCGGATCTCCGAGTCGAAGATCGTCAGGCTGACGCTGTCTCGTTGGCGCATCATGAAGTACGCCAAGCACGCCGCCAGCGAACTGGCGTAGTCCAGCTTGCTCATGGGGCTGTCGGGGCCCCGGAA